>Ga0194121_10002374_pt1 | contig 29992 bp, 24 predicted proteins | sample TA2MahCa50mmetaG_FD_148609 | JGI IMG/M metagenome (GOLD analysis project Ga0194121, IMG submission 148609) | Freshwater microbial communities from Lake Tanganyika, Tanzania - TA2015020 Mahale Deep Cast 50m | ecosystem: Environmental > Aquatic > Freshwater > Lake | place: Tanzania: Lake...
CCGCGCGCGTCGCGTCCCTGCGCCGCCGCCACGGGATGACCCGGCGCGCGAGGAGCCGCACGAGCGTGGTCCGCACGCGCCGGTAGTCGTCTTCGAGCTCGCGCGCCTGCTCCTCGCTCTCCTCGCGCGGCCGCCCGCCGTAGCGCTCGGCGGTGAAGCTCGCGGCGAGGCGGCCGAGCCCCGCGGGCCCGTCGACGGCCGTGGCGAGGTCCCGCGTGGACTCGATCGGGGTGCGCGTGGCGCGCGAGCCGAGGCCGGCCCATCCGGCCAGCCGCTGCACCTTCCCCCAGCGACGCACGCCGGGCGTGAGCCCCCGGAACTCCCACTCCCACGTGAGCCGGCCGGCCACGCCGAGCACGAGCAGGACGACCCCGAGCATCACGAGCAGCGTCAAGAGCCGCACGACGAGCGCGCCCAGCATGCCGAGCCCCTCGCGACCGGCCGCGTTGGGCCACCCGACCGTCGCCCTGTTGTCGACCTCGATCTCGCTGAGCAGCAGCGCCTCGAACTCCTCGCCGAGGCCCACGCCGCCCGCCGCATCGCGCGCGCGCAGCAAGGCGGCGTCGTCGAGCGGACGCGCGACCGGCGGGCGGGTGGGGGTCGGGTTGAACTCGACCCACCCGAGGCCGACGAAATAGACCTCCGGCCAGGCCCAAGCGCGAAGCTCGCTCACCTCGTACGCCTTCGTCGCGGAGTTCAGGTCCGCGTCGTCGAGCGCGAAGCCGGTGGCGATCCGCGTGGGGATCCCCAGCGTGCGGAGCAGCACCGCCATCGCCGAGGCGTGGTAGTCGAAGTAGCCACGCTTCGAGTCAAAAAGGAAGTAGTCGACCGCGTCGCGCAGCGGCGGGGGATCGAGGACGGTGAGGTCGTAGAGGTAGTTGTCACGCAGGTACTGCTCGACGCGACGCGCAACCTCGTACGGCTGCTGCGCGTTGCCGGCGATCGACCGGGCAAGCGTGGCGATCTGCGGCGGGAGGCCGTCGGGGAGCTGGGTGTAGCGCTGGAGGATCTCGGGAGGGTAGTCGCGCCCGGACGTCAGCAGGGTGGGCACCGCCGCGACCGAGATCGTACCAGCGGTGCGGTACCCGATCCCGGGCTGCACGCGCTTGCCCGGGACGAGGCCGATGAGGTCCTGCAGCGTGGCGCCGGCGAGCGCCTCGGCATCGACGCTCGTCGCGAGCGGATCTCCCGCGGAGAGGAGGCGGCGGTCCGGCATCTCGCCCACAACCTTCACGGTGATCGGGACGGCCTGGCGCACCTGCGTGCGTGTCAGGGGCGTGCCAAACTGCGCGGCGTCGACGCTCGTCCCCAGCAGAGGCACGCGGCTGGCGGAGGAGACACGCCAGCCGTTACCCGTGTACCGGTCGTACACGGCGCCGCGGAGGTTCGCCGCGGTCGGCGCGGTCACCTCCATCAGCATGGTCGACGACAGGCTGAGCTTCCCACGCAGCGGCAGGGTGTCGCCGAAGGCGTGGGCCGGCAGCGGCTTCTTCGAGCTGATCCCGACGAAGAGCCGTCCGATGCGGTCGAGCCGGTCGTTCACCGGCTGCACGAGCGCAATCCAGCGGTCGGCGATCGGCCCCCAGTCGTTCGCGGTCGGGATGAACCACGCGGCGAGGATGAGGATGAGCCCGACCCACACGCCGGCGAAGAGCACCTCGAGCGACATGAAGTCGGGCAGGTTGACCCGCTCGTTGCGCCAGCGGATCGCCGCCTGCAGGTAGTGCATACGCGCGACGATCAGGACCGCCGCGAAGAGGAAGACGATGAACGAGAACGAGGGCTGACCGGGCAGGTACGAGATGTTCGTCAGCAGCACGAACCCGCCGGGGACGACCGCCGCCCAGGCGTTCTGCCAGCGCACGACCGCCCATGCCGAGACGTACGCCATCGCCCACACGAGCATCACCAGCAGCAGGACGAACGGGATCGGGTCGCTGGACGTCGCCCCGGTCACGGCCGCCTCGACCCACTCACCGAGGCGCAGCCAGAGCTCGCTCCATCGAGCCCGTACGCCGGACTCGACGAGGGGGTCCGACAGGCGCATCGCCTGCATGACCTCCGCGAGCACGACGGCGAGCCCGAACGGGATGCCGATCGCGTGCAGCCAGAGCGCCCGCGCGCGGATGCTCGCGAGCACCCACCCGCTGACGACACCCACGAGCGAGGCGATCACGAGCGAGGGCATTTCGCGCACCCAGTGCGTCGACTCCAGCGAGCCGACGACGGGCAGATGCACGAGCAGCAGCAGCGAGAGCGTGAGCCACGCCTCCCACGACCGAAGGAAGACGAGCCGGCTGGGCTCGGGCTCGCCTTCTTCGCGGCGCGCCCCGGCCGGGCGGTAGAGGATGTCCCAGGAGAGCTCGGCCATCGTCAGCGAATCCCCTGCGCGCGGAGGAAGGACGGCGGGACACCCTCGATCGCGGAGCCGAGCACCCGTCGCAGGTCGTCCTGCCGCTTCACCGTGTACGTGTAGATCCCGCCTGCAGCGAGCGTCGAGTAGGCATCGAGCGTGCTCCTCGCCGGGCCAAACGTCTCGGCCTCGAGCAGCACGGCCGCGACCTTCACGCCCCGCGAGGCGAGCGACATCAGCGTGAGCGGCCAGTCCTCGCTCGGCGACGCGGTCACCGCGACCACCGTCGTGTGACGCCCGAAGCGACGCGACTCCTCGAGCAGAAGGTTCGCCAGCGGCACGTCCCCGACCGCGCGCGCGAGCGCCAGCGACTCGAGGATGCGCGTGAAGTGGTTCGAGCCGCGGTCCGGTTCGTCGACCCGCAGGTCCTCGCCGAAGGAGATCAGCCCGACCGAGCGGTTCGCGTTGATGAAGTAGCGCGCGATCGACGCCGCGATCCGAACGGCGGCCTCCTCCGTGCCGTCCTCGCCCTCGCCGACGTGCTCGCTCTGCTGGAGGTCGAGGACGATCCAGATGTCCGACGCAGGGTCGAGCTCGAACTGTTTCACCATCGGCTCGCCGGTGCGCGCGGTTGCCGGCCAGTGGATGCGGTTGTACGAGTCGCCGGGCTCGTAGGGGCGCACGCCCGCGACGTTCGGCGTCACGTTGTGCGTGCGCCGCCTGAATCGCCCCTCACCGGGCAGGTTCGCCGGCGGGATGTAGAAGTTCGGGAGGTCGGTCGCGTTCGGGTAGACGAGGACCGTGGTGGCGTCGCCGAACGTGCGACGGACGTGGAAGAACCCGAACGGGTCGGTCGCCGTGACCGCCAGCGGCCCCAGCTCGTAGATGCCACGCACGCGCGTGGGTGTGCGGTACGACCACGCCGCAATGCCGCGCGCCCCGAGCGTGATGACACGCCGCGAGTTGTGCCCCGGCACCGACGACGGGTCCTCGACCTCGAGCCAGATCTTCGGGAGGACGGAGCGGGAGCGGACGACGATACGACCTTCGAGGTGCTGGCCCTGGGTCACGCGCTGCGAGCGCCGAGTGACCTCGACCTCGAGGCCGTTCGCCATCGACCGCGACCAGAGGTAGATGAGCGGGATCGCGAACGCCGCGGCGTACGCGACCCGGAACAGCAGCCAGAAGCCGGTCGCGAAGCCGATGACGACGCAGAGGACCGCCGTCGCCGCCGCGAGCAGGACGTTCTGGTGGTCGCGCCACCACGCGACGTACCGGAGCAGGCGCTCCACTCGGCGGGCCTAGGAGGCTCCGCCGCGGGCACGCACGCCCGGGACCGGCACGCGCTCGATGCACTCATCGACGATCTGCGCGCTGTCGATGTCGCGGACACGAGCGCCCGGGGCGACGATCACGCGGTGCCCCAGCGTCGAGTACGCGAGCAGCTTGACGTCGTCCGGCTGCACGAAGTCACGGCCGTCGAGCATCCCGTACGCCTGGCAGGCGCGCATCAACGAGAGCGAGCCGCGCGGCGAGGCGCCGAGGTAGGCGCTCTCGTGCTCGCGCGTCGCGTTCACGAGGCTCACGATGTACTGCTTGATGAGCGGGTCCACGTAGACGTCCCGCACGGCCTTCTGGAGCTCCAGCACCTCGGCCGGCGAGGTCACGTCGGTGAGCGACTCGATCGGATGCCGGCGCTGCTGCGCGTCCATGACGAGCACCTCGTCGGTCGGCGACGGGTAGCCCAGGTGCACTCGCATGAAGAAGCGATCGAGCTGCGCCTCGGGCAGCGGGAAGGTCCCCTCGTACTCGATCGGGTTCTGCGTCGCCATCACCATGAACGGCTGCGGCATCGGGTGGGTCACGCCGTCGATAGTGACCTGCCGCTCCTCCATCGCCTCCAGGAGCGCGGACTGCGTCTTCGGCGTCGCGCGGTTCACCTCATCGGTGAGCACAACCTGCGCCATGATCGGGCCGGGGCGAAACTCGAAGCTGCCGGTGCCCTGGCGGTACACCGAAACGCCGGTCACGTCGGAGGGGAGCAGATCGGGGGTGAACTGGATGCGGGAGAACTGCCCGCCGGTCGAGCGCGCCAGCGCCCGCGCGAGCATCGTCTTCCCCACCCCCGGAACGTCCTCGATGAGCAGGTGTCCGCCGCAGAGCAGCGTGATGAGCGCGAGACGCGCCTCATGGGTCTTGCCGATGATCACCCGCTCGATGTTGGCGAGGATCCGCTCGGCGAGATGCTTCGGATTCTCCACGTAGCCCCCTGATTAGAACTACTCGACGCTCTTGGGCGCCACAACACGATGCGGATCCCGAGGAGATCGCGTGCCTGGGTGGGCGGGAGCCGTCCCGGCCGCCGCAGCCGGGATCGCACGCCTGACAGTATAACAATGCGTCACGGAGGGCTCACCTAGCGCCACCGCCCGCCGCCCGCCGCCGCCCGCCCTACCATCGTCCCATGCTCCGTCTCCCCCGGTGGAGGGGGCTCACCCCCCTCGAACTCGCCCTCGCCGCGCTGCTCGTGATCGCGCTCGTCGTCGCGGTGGGGTCCGCGACGCGCGTGGGGCAGCGCGACGCCGCGGGCGACGGCGTGCGGGTGGCCGCGGTTACCACGACCGCGCCCCGCCCTGCAGGTGTGACCGCGCCCGCACCCGCAGCCACAGCCGCCGGCCGCACGCCCTCGCCCATGGTCGCCGCCACCAGACCCACGCCCCCTGGGGAGGCGACCGCGGCCGCGGGATCGACGCCGGCCGCACCCACCCCCGCGCCGGCGCGCACGCCCGGCCCCACCCCCGCACCGGGGACATTTCCCGTAGCGCCGGTGGTGACCCTCCGCCCCCAGCAGGTCGGGGTGGGCGAGACCCTCTTCGTGACCGTGCGCGCGCCCGGCGCCGACTCCGGATCGCTGCTCATCAACGGGCTCTCGATCCCCCTCGCGCGCCAGGGAGAGCTCCTGTGGGCGGTCGTCGGGGTGCCGCTCGACGCCCCCCTCGGCCGCGCGGTGCTCACCGCCACCACCCGCGACGCGGCCGGCACGGCGTCCGCGGGCACCGAGAGCGTGTTCCGCATCGTGGCGGTCGACCGGCCGATCGACGACCTCTACCTGACGGAGGAGACCGCCGCGATCCTCACCGTCGAGGCAGCGCAGCGCGAGCAGCAGCTCCGGGGTGAACAGTTCTCTCGCTTCGACCGCGGGCGCTGGTGGTCGGGGCGCTTCGTGCGACCGATCGCCGGCGAGGTCACGACGGAGTTCGGGCAGGGGCGGAGGATCAACGGCGGGCCCCCGGGCGGCTTCCACTCGGGGACCGACTTCGCCGCCGACGCGGGCGCGACGGTGGTGGCGGCGGCGGCCGGCCGCGTCTCATGGGTCGGCTCGATGCCGATCCGCGGCCTGACGGTGACCGTCGATCACGGCGCGGGCGTGCTCACCGGGTACTCGCACCTCTCCGAGCCGCTCGTGCGAGCCGATCAGCTGGTGCGCGAGGGCGAGCCCATCGGGCGGGTCGGCTCGACCGGGCTCTCGACCGGGCCGCACCTCCACTGGGAGCTCTCGATCTACGGGGTGAACGTCGACCCGGTCCAGTGGACCGAGGTCGACTTCACGCCGTGACGCCCGGCGGGGGGCCTTCCGCCATCGCGATCGCCTCGGCGACCGCGACGACGGCCGCGGTCTCCACGCGCAACGTGCGCCGGCCGAGCGAGACCTCGATCAACCCGTCGCGGGAGAAGGCCGCGCGCTCCTCCTCGCTCCAGCCACCCTCGGGCCCGACCCACACGGCGAGCGAGCGCACGTTCGGCACCGCCGCGCGAAGCGCCTCGCGCATCCCCAGGGGCGCGTCCGGCTGCGCGACGAGCCCGCGCGCCTCCGACGGCGGCTCGCCGCCGATCTCGGGGACGACGGCGCGGCCGCTCTGCTCTGCGGCCTCGACCGCGATGCGCCGCCACCGCTCGAGCCGCCCGTCGCCCGGATCGAGCACGGAGCGCCCAGCCGCGATCGGCACGATGCGCGCGACACCGAGCTCCGTCGCCTTCTCGACGATCCAGTCTCCGCGCTGACCACGCGGGAAGGCGCACACGAGCGTGACCGCGATGCCCGGCTCGGGGAGCGGGGTGACGGGCCCGCCGCGGCTCAGCGAGGCCCAGCCACGCCCCGAGCCTTCGACGCGCGCGGTCCACTCGCGGCCCGTGCCGTCGAAGACGCGCAGCTCATCCCCCGAACGGAGCCGCCACACCGCGAGGATCCGCCGCGCGACCTCGCCCTCGCAGCGCGCCACGTCGCCCACCCACGCGTCTGCCGGCACGTGGAGCCGCCGGAGCGCGCTCACCTCTCGCGCCGCTCGCGACGCGCCACGAGGCACCACCAGTCGCCGTCCGCGGTGAGCTCGGCGCCGCCCAGCCCGGCCAGCCGCGCTCGCTCCGCGATCCCCGGGGCATCGCGAGCGATGAAGCCGCTAGCGATGAGCGCGCCCCCCGGCGCGACGGCCTCCGCCAGCTCGGGCATCAGCGCCTCCACGGCCGCGGCGGAGATGTTCACGACGACGAGCGCCGCGCACCCCCGCGGCGGCTCCCTCCACGGCCATGCGTCGCCCAGCGAGCCGGTCGCGAACTCGATCCGCTCGCCAGCATCGTTCCTCGCGGCGTTCTCCGTCGCCACCGCGACCGCGCCAGCATCCGTGTCGAGCGCGCGCACCGATGCCGCGCCGAGCTTGACCGCGGCGATCGCGAGCACGCCGGAGCCGGTGCCGACGTCCAGGACCGTCGTGCCATCGCGTACGAGGCGCTCGAGTGCCTCCAGGCAGAGCCTCGTCGTCTCGTGCTGCCCGGTACCGAACGCCATGCCGGGGTCGAGCGCGACCACCGCCTCGCCCGCGCGCGCCTCGTAGGGCGTCCAGGAGGGGCGCACGACGAGGCGGCGCCCGATCCGCTGCAGCGTGTAGAAGCGCTTCCACTCCTCGGACCAGTCGCTCTCGGCGACGTCGCGGTACTCGACCGCACCCAAAGGCGCGCCCAGCGGAAGCTCGGCGAGGCGGAGCTCGAGTCGCGCGCGCTCGTGCGGCGGGAGCGGCGCGGCCACCGCGGCCACGACGCGCGCGGGGAGCGGCAGCTCCTCGACACCGAACTCTCGGTCGTCGTCGGTCCGGATCGCGGGGAGGATGGCGACACCGGCGGGCGCGACCTCGGAGAGCGCGTCGGCGACGAGCTCGACATCCGCGGGATCGGCCGTGACGGTGATCTCGACCCAGCGCCCGGGCGTGGGCTCCGGCGGCCCGCTCACGTCCGGCTAGGTGAACGCCTCGCGGATGCGGTCGAAGAAGCCCGCATTCGCGCCGTTGCCTTTCGGGAGGTCGGGCGTGCCGAGCATGGTGGCGAGCTGCTCGACTAGACGGCGCTGCTCGTCGTTGAGGCGGGTCGGGGTGACGACGTGGGTGCGCACCAGGAGGTCGCCGCGACCCGCGCCGCGAAGGTGGGGCACGCCGCGCCCGCGGATCACGTGCACCTCGCCATGCTGCACGCCCGGGCGGAGCTCCAGTTCCGCCTCGTCGCTCTCGAGCGTGGGCACCTTCACCTTCGCGCCGAGCGCCGCCTGCGCGATGTTCAGCGGGAGCTCGTAGACGAGGTTGTCTTCGAGCCGGCGGAAGTGCACGTGAGGCTCGACCTCGAGCTCGATGAAGAGGCTGCCGGTCGGGCCGCCGCGCAGGCCGCTGTCGCCCTCGCCGGCGAGCCGGATCTGCGCGCCGTTGTCGACCCCCGGCGGGATCTTCACGCTGCGGGTGACCGTGCTCCGCCGCATGCCGTGGCCGCGGCAGGTCCTGCAGGGATCGGTCACCACGGTCCCCTCGCCCCGGCAAGTCGAGCAGGTGGTGACGTTCACGAACTGGCCGAAGAGCGACTGCTGGACGCGCCGCAGCTCACCCGCCCCCTTGCACTCGGGGCAGGTCCCGCGCTGCGAGCCCTTCACCTGGCCGGAGCCGCGGCAGTCCGTGCACGTCTCGGTGCGGTCGTACGTGATCTGCTTCTCGGTGCCGAAGACCGCCTCTTCGAAGGTGACGCGGAGCCTGGCCTGGAGGTCGGAGCCCCGCTGGGGCCCCGCGCGGCGGCTCGCAGTGCCGCGGAAGAAGGCGTCGAAGATGTCGCCGAAGCCGGAAAAGCCCTCGAAGCCGCTGAAGCCCTGGGCCCCGCCCCCGCCCACCCCGGCGAGCCCCAAGCGGTCGTAGCGCGCCCGCTTGTCCGGGTCCGAGAGGATCTCGTAGGCGGCGTTGATCCGTTTGAAGCGATCCTCCGCCCCGTCCTCCCTGTTGCGGTCGGGGTGGTACTGCATGGCGAGCTTGCGGAAGGCGCGCTTGATCTCCGCCTGCGAGGCGTCGCGCGCGACGCCGAGCGTCTCATAGAGGTCGGCCTGTGTGGTCATCGCGTCATTCTACCAACGGGCGCCGGACCGGCTGCCTTGGGGAACCCCCCAGCCCGCCCCGCGAGGCGCCGAACGGCGAGCCGCTACGCACCGGTACCGTCCACGAGCGACGCGCGCAGCGCCGCGACCGTCCGGGCGTCCACCCCGATCCACTCCGCGAAGCCCGCGACCGAGCCGTAAGCGCGGTCGAGGTGATCCAGGAAGTGCTCGATCGCCTCGACCGGCACGAGGAGGCTCCGGCGCAGCGCCTCCGACGGGTCCACACCCTCGCGGTTGCCGTCGTCCCGCAGCGCCCCGGCCGCGCGGGCCCATCCGAGCTGGCGGTCCACGTCGAGGTTGCTCATCGCGTAGTCGGCGATGACGTCGTCCCGCGCGACGCCCAGCAGCTCGAGGAGCACGGCGACGAGCGTCCCGGTGCGGTCCTTGCCGGCGGAGCAGTGGACGACGGCCGGGAGCGTGGCCGGCTCGGCGAGCAGCCGGAGCGCCTCGGCGAAGCGCGCGGCGCCGAGCTCGAGGTACCCCACGTAGCGCGGGCCGGAGATGCCGGCGCCGTAGCGCGCGTCGAGGATGGCGGAGCCGCCCTCCGGGATCACGTCGATCGCGTGGTGGCGGGCGCCGCCGTCGACCAGCGGGCCGAGCGGCACCGCGGCGCGCTCGTCCGGACGGCGAAGGTCGATCACCGAGACGATGCGCAGCCGCCGGGCGCGCTCGGCGTCCGCGGCGGACATCCGATGGAGGGCGCCCGCGCGGAAGAGCCGCCCGCGCCGCACGCGCCCGCCGCGCTCGGTCGCGTAGCCGCCAACGTCTCGGAAGTTGAACGCAGCCTCGAACGGGATATGTCGGCTGGCGAACGCCTCGGCGAGCGTCGCCGGGTCAGGCACCGGCCGGCTCCTCGAGCAGCAGCCCCTCGAGCCGGGCGAACACGGCCTCGGTCACGCCGTGCCGACGGAGGAACCCGCGCGGCGAGCCGTACCGCTCGCTCACGGCGGCGAGCATCTCCATCATCGCCGACGGAACCACGCCGAGCGCGGGGTTCGGCTCCTGTCCGGGCGCGATGCCCCCGCTCGCACGCAGCCGCTCGACCAGCAGGTCCATCGCCTGCTGGCTCACCGCGTAGTCCTCGACGATGACCCGGTCCGGCACCCCGAGGACGCCGAGCAGCAGGGCGGCGAGCACGCCGGTGCGGTCCTTGCCCGTGACGCAGTGGAAGAGCGCCGGGTAGGCGTCCTCGGTCGACAGCAGGCGCACCGCGCTCGCCCAGGTGTCCCCATGGTGCTCGAGGAGCGGCACGTACGCCGGATCCCAGCGTCCACTCTCGCGCGCCTCGTACTTCGACCGCGCGTTGCCGATCGGGAGGTGGTGGCGGCGGGCGGGCGGCGCTGCGATCGCGCCGAAGCCCCGCGGGTCGTTCGACTCGTCGTGGCTGCGCAGGTCGATCACCGTGGCGATGCGCAGCGAGTCGCGGCAGGCGCGCGCCTCGTCGTCGGACATACGCTGGAGCTCGCCCGACCGGAAGAGGCGCCGCCAGCGGACGACCCGCCCGTCCGCGGCGGCGTAGCCGCCGAGGTCGCGAAAGTTGTAGACGCGCTGGAAGGGGATCGCCCGCTCGAGAGCCGTCACGGCGACACCTTACCCCGCGAGGAGCGCGAACGGCGCGCTCCGAGACGCACCCTTTGCCCGGTCTTCGGGCTAGACCTCGCGGAACTCGCCCTCGACCGTGCCGACCTCCTCGCCCTCGCGGTCGCCGTTTGCGGCGGCGCCGTCGGGCGCGCCGCCGGCCTCCTGCGCCCCGTAGACCGCCTGCCCGACGGCCTGCATCGCGATCGACAGGGCCTCGGTCTTCGCGCGGATCGCGTCGGCGTCGGTCCCGCCGAGCGCCTCCCGCAGCTCCTTGATCGCGGCCTGCACGCTCGCCTTCTGCTCTTCGCCGATCTTTTCGGCGTGCTCACGAAACATCTTCTCCGCAGAGTAGGCGAGCGATTCAGCGGTGTTGCGCGCCTCAGCCGAGGCGCGCTTCGCCTGGTCATCGGAGGCGTGCTCCTCCGCCTCGCGCTGCAGGCGCTTGACCTCTTCCTCGGTGAGGCCGGAGCTCGGCTGGATCGTCACGTGCTGCTGCTTGCCGGTTGCCTTGTCGCGGGCGGACACCTCCACAATGCCGTTCGCGTCGATGTCGAAGGTGACCTCAATCTGCGGCACGCCGCGCGGCGCCGGCAGGATGCCGTCGAGGATGAAGCGCGCGAGCGACTTGTTGTCGCCGGCCATCGAGCGCTCGCCCTGCAGCACGTGGATCTCCACGGACGGCTGGTTGTCGGCCGCTGTGGAGAACGTCTGCGACGCGCTCGTCGGGATCGTCGTGTTGCGCTCGATGAGCGGGGTCATCACGCCACCGAGCGTCTCGATGCCGAGCGTGAGCGGCGTGACGTCCAGCAGCAGGACGTCCTTCACCTCGCCCTTGAGCACGCCCGCCTGGATCGCCGCGCCGATCGCGACAACCTCGTCGGGGTTCACGCCCTTGTGCGGCTCCTTGCCGAAGAAGTCCTGCACCTGCTTCTGCGCGAGTGGCATGCGCGTCATGCCGCCGACGAGCACGATCTCGTCGATCTGCGCCGGCTTCATCTCCGCGTCCGCGAGCGCCTTGCGGCAGGGCGCGAGCGACCGCTCGATCAGATCGCCGACGAGCTGCTCGAGACGCGATCGCGTGACGTTCATGACCAGGTGCTTCGGTCCCGAGGCGTCGGCGGTGATAAAGGGCAGGTTGATCTCGGTCGACTGCGCCGTCGAGAGCTCGATCTTCGCTTTCTCCGCCGCCTCCTTGAGGCGCTGGAGCGCGGTGCGGTCCCGGGCGAGATCGACGCCCTGATCCTTCTTGAACTCGCTCACGAGGAAGTCGATCACGCGCGTGTCGAAGTCGTCGCCGCCGAGGAAGGTGTCGCCGTTCGTCGCCTTCACGTGGAACGTGCCGTCGCCGAGCTCGAGGACGGAGATGTCGAAGGTGCCGCCGCCAAGGTCGTAGACGGCGATCACCTCGTCGTGCTTCTTGTCGAGGCCGTACGCGAGCGCGGCGGCCGTGGGCTCGTTGATGATGCGGAGCACCTCGAGCCCGGCGATGCGGCCGGCGTCGCGCGTGGCCTGGCGTTGGCTGTCGTTGAAGTAGGCGGGGACCGTGATCACGGCCTCCCTCACCTCCTCGCCGAGGAACGCCTCGGCGTCGGCCTTCAGCTTCTGCAGCACCATCGCGCTGATCTCGGGCGCGCTGTACTTGCGCCCGCCCATCTCAACCCCGGCGTCGCCGTTGTCGAGGCGGACGATCTTGAAGCCCGAAGCGTCCTTGAAGCGCTGGACCTCCGGGTCGTCGAACTTGCGGCCCATCAGGCGCTTCACGGAGTAGATCGTGTTCGCCGGGTTCGTCACCGCCTGACGCTTGGCGACGGTGCCGACCAGGCGCTCGCCGTCCTTGTTGATCGCCACGACCGACGGCGTGGTGCGTCCGCCCTCGACGTTCGGAATGACCTGCGGCTCGCCGCCTTCCATGACGGCCATGCAGGAGTTCGTCGTCCCGAGGTCGATGCCGATGACCTTGGCCATGTGTGTGCTACCTCTCCGCCTGATCGCGGGCCTGACTGCGCGAAGGCCCTTCGGCCTCCGAGTGCTGACCTGAATCGTCGCCGGCCGCCCCACCGGCGCCCCTCGAGCCGTCGCCGACGAGCACCATCGCGGGCCGGATCACGTGGTCGCCGAGCGCGTAGCCGGCCTGCACGAGCCGGGCGACGTGCCCCTCGTCGCCGGGTGCGTAGCCGACGGCCTCGTGCACCTGGGGGTCGAAGCGCTCGCCCGCCGCCCGAATCTCGATCACACCGGCGGACTCGAGCACGCCCCAGAACTTCTGTCGCACCAGGCGCACGCCCTCGACCCACTGGTGCTCGGCGAGCTGCGGATCGACGGAGTCGAGCGCGCGGCTCAGGTCATCGAGCACCGGCAGAAAGCTCCGGACGACCCGCGAGAGCGTCTGGCGCGCGTGCTCGTGCCGGTCCTGCTGCGAGCGGCGCTGCAGGTTCTGGTAGTCGGCCATCGCCCGCTGGTACTGCGCGCGCGCCTGATCCAGCTCGGCGCGCATCGCCACGAGCCCGTCCGCGTCGGTCGCGCCCTCCTCGGCCGCGTCGGCGGACGCCGCCTGGTCGGCGTCGTCGCGCCCCGCGTCGTCGACGGCGTCGATCGCGCGGTCGTCCGATGGCGGATTCGTCATACCTCCCCCGTCAGTCCGTGCTCGTGCGTCCGCGAGCGGCTCAGCGCACGCTCTCGATGAGGTGGCCCATCAGCGTAGCCACGTAGCGGACGCGCGGGATCGTTCGCTCGTATCGCATGCGCGTCGGACCCAGCACCGCGACCGTGCCGATCGACCCGGCGGCGTCACCGTAATTGGAGACGACGACGCTCCACTCGAGCATCCCCTCGTCGCCGTGCTCGCGCCCGATCAGCACGCGGGTGATGCCGACGCGCTCGGCCCGCGCCTGCTCGAGCAGGCGGCGGACGCGGTACGCCTCGAGTTGCTGCACCGCGTGCAGCATGCGGTCCGCGCTCGCGAACTCCGGCTGCTCGAGCACCGCGCGCAGGCCGTCGAGGAACGTCTCCTCGGTGAAGCGCTGCTCCTCGACGAGCTCGGCGACCGCGCGCACGACCGCGGCCTCCTCGCCGTCGGCGAGCTCGCTGGCCGCCAGCCGGATCGCGGCGGCGCCGCGCCCCGCGATCACCGCGTTCAACCGGACGGCGCGCTGGTTGAACTGCTCCTGCCGCGCCGGCGTGCGCTGCGGAAGCACGCGCTGGCGCACGCGACCGTCGTCCATCACGGCGACGAGCAGGACCGATTCGCCGTGGAGCTCCACGAGCTGCATGTGCTTGAGCCGCGCCCCCACCGTCTGCGGGCGCGTCACCACGGCCACGTTGCCGACCGAGGCGGCGAGGATTGTGGCGGCCAGGCTCAGCCACTCGTCGAGCCCACCGAGCACCTGGTGCAGCTGATGCTCGATCGTCCGCTGCTCCTCGGGGAGCACCGGGTCCTCGGACATCAGCAGCTCGACGTAATGCCGGTACCCGCGCTCGGACGGCACGCGGCCCGCCGAGGTGTGCGGATGGCTGATGTAGCCGTCCTCCTCGAGCCGCGCCATTTCGTTGCGTATCGTCGCGGTGGAGACGGTGAGCCCGTGCTTCTCCACAAGCGACCGGGACGAGACCGGATCGGCGGTCTCGATGTACTCCCGCACGACCAGGCGAAGAATCTCGGCCTGTCGTTCCGTCAGCACCGCTGGCATCTTCCATCACTTAGCACTCTCAAGCCGAGAGTGCTAACCATGCTCGGATTGTATTCACCGACCCCCGGCGGGGTCAATGCACCGGGCCGTCGCGCTCGCCGCCTGCCCCGGCAGCGACGGGGGTCGCGGAGCAGGGTTGCGTATACTCCCGCTACCCGGCGCCACCGGAAGCGATGAGAGCGCGGCTGCCATAAGGTGTCATGTAACGATCGCACGCGTCCCGGCTTCGGCGGGGCGCCCGACGACGACGGGCAAGCCGCCTCCCACGACCGGGGCGCGTTCTCCGCGCTCTACGCCTCGCACGTGGACCGGGTCTACCGCTACCTGCTCTCCAGGACGTCGATCCCCGCGGAGGCGGAGGAGCTCACCTCTCGCACGTTCCTGAACGCGCTCGCACACCTGGATCAGTACCGCGGCCGCGGCCAGGGCTTCGGGGCCTGGCTCATGAGCATCGCCCACAACCTGCTCGTGAACTGGTACCGCGACCGCGGGCGGCGGCCGCCCACCGTCGACCTCGACGCGGCCGCCGACGTGCCCGCGGACACGCCTGGCCCGGAGTCGAGCCTCGAGCGCAACGAGCTCATCCAGCGGGTGCGCGCGGCGGTGAGCACGCTCGCCGAGGATCGCCAGCAGCTGATCGCGCTGAAGTACGTGGACGGTCTGCCGAACGCCGAGATCGGCCGTATCATGCGCCGCACCGAGGGCGCGGTGAAGGCACTGCACCACCGCACCTTGCGCGAGTTGCAGCGCCGGCTCGGGGATGACGAGGGGGCGTGACGCCTTCGGCGTCGGCTCGCGAGGGGTGACGATGAGCCTCCCGGTGCGCATCACCGGCGTCGGACGCTACCTGCCGGCGCGCATGCTCACGAACACCGACCTGGCGCGGATCGTCGACACGGCACACGAGTGGATCGTGACGCGCACCGGGATCCACGAGCGGCGCATCGCCGCCGACGACGAGACCTCGAGCACGATGGGAGCCGAGGCGGCACGGGAGGCGCTCGCGTCGGCGCGTCTGGACCCGACCGGCGTCGATCTGGTGGTCACGGGCACGTGCACGCCGGACGGCATGTTCCCTTCCACCGCGACCCGGATCCAGCACGCGATCGGCGCGCGTCGGGCCGCCGCGTTCGACGTCAACGCCGCGTGCACCGGCTTCCTCTCCGCCCTCAGCGTCGGAGCGCAGTCCATCGCCGCGGGCACGGCCGAGCGGGTCGTGGTCGTCGGCAGCGAGACGATGTCGCGCATCGTCGACTGGACGGATCGCACGACCTGCGTGCTGTTCGGCGACGGCGCCGGGGCGGTCGTGCTGGAGCGCGCGGCCCCCGGCGAACCCGGCGGCGTCGGCGCGCTGCTGCTGCGCTCGGATGGCAGCCAGGCGGACGCGATCTACGCGACCGGTCCGTGCACGCCCACGGCGGCGGCGCTCAGCGCGGCGGCGCTCAGCGCGGAGGCGCACATCGTGATGGACGGGCAGGCGGTCTTCCGCGCCGCCGTCACCGCGCTCAGCGAGTCCGCCTCGGACGCGCTCGCGCGCGCGGGCCTGACGGTCGACGACGTCGCGCTCTGCGTGCCCCACCAGGCGAACATCCGCATCCTGCAGGCCATGGCACGGAGCCTCGGCCTGCCGATGCAGCGCGTGGTGGTCAACCTCGACCGGACCGGCAACATCTCGAGCACCTCGATCCCGGTCGCGCTCGCCGAGGCGAGCGACGCAGGCCGCCTGCGTCCGGGCGACCAGGTGCTGCTCGCCGCCTTCGGGGGCGGGCTCGCCTGTGGCGCGATGGTGGTCGAGTGGAGCGGCGTGCGCGCCCCCGCCGCGCCCTCCGCCGCGGCTGCGGGCCGGCGCGCCGAAACCTGATCCCGCGTGACCGCGCGCTCGAGCCGGCCCGAAGAGGCGCCCCGGCCGCGCGTCGTGATCACCGGCGCCGGCGCGATCTGCTCGCTCGGCCGTACCCCGGCCGCGATCTGGGAGGCGATCGCGGCCGGCGCCTCCGGCGTCGGTCCGATCACGCGCTTCGACGCCTCGCCCTTCCGCACACGCATCGCCTCGGAGATCGCCGGCGCGGACGTGACCGACCGGCGCTTCACCGACGCCTATTGGGCGGGGCTCGACCGGCGGAGCCGGTTCGCCGCGATCGCCGCGCTCGACGCGCTGCGCGCGGCGGGCCTCACGCTGACGCCGCAGAACCGCGGCCAGACGGCAGTCGCGATGGCGTCGTACCACCCGCCCGACGAGGGGGCGCTCGAGGGGGCGCGCCGTCTGCTCGCGGGAGACGTCGCCGGTGCGCGTGACGCGCTCGCGCCGGCGGCGCTCGGCGCCGCGCCCGCCGCCCGGATCGCCGCGCTGCTGGGGAGCACGGGGCCCGCGCTCGAGCTCGGCGGGGTCGGGGCCGGCGGACTGGAGGCGATCATCGAGGCCGCTGCGCTGATCCGGCGCGGCGACGCGCTCGTCGCGCTCGCGGGCGGCACCGAGGCGCCGATCACCCCGCTCACTCTTGCGGCGTACGAGGGCGCCGGCCTCCTTTCGGCGCGCAACGACGACCCCGCCAGCGCCTCGCGCCCGCTCGACGCGGACCGCGACGGGATCGTGATCGGCGAGGGCGCCGCGGTGGTCGTGCTCGAGCTGATCGAGGTGGCGGTCGCGCGGGGTGCGCGCATCCTCGCGGAGATCGAGGGGGAGGGGCTGAGCATCTCGCCCGGGCGCAGCGGCGAGCCCGCCACCGGCGCCGCCGAGATCGGCCAGGCGCTCCAGCAGGCGCTGGTGCTCAGCGGCCGCATCCAGGCCGAGGTCGACGTGATCGCGCTCGACGCGGCGGGCACGGTCGAGGGCGACCGCGCCGAGGCGCTCGGCGTGCGCCGCGTCTTCGGGGCGGCGACGCGGCACCACATGTACACCCCGGCGCCGAAGTCGTTTACGGGCCACCTGCTCGGCGCCTCCGGGCCGCTGAGCGTGGTGATCATGCTCGAGGCGCTCGCGCGCCAGGCGATCCCGCCGACGCGAAACCTCGAGCGCGAGGACCCGGAGGTCGACCTCGACGCCAACCCGCGCGGCGTGCGCGAGGACACCGTGCTGGTCGCCGGCGTGAACGCGACCGGCGGAGCGCACCACGCCTCGCTCCTGCTCGCGCACCCACGCGCGATGCGGCGGCTGCCTGAGGTCGTGCCGGGGGGGGTGCTGCCGCTTCCCGGCCGCGACGCCGCGATCCCCTGAGGCGGTTGGCCGTGCCGATCGCCCTGGGTAGGATCGACCCACTCCCCTCTCACACGCGGAGGCATCGGTGGACATCACCTGGCTCGGCCATGCGGCGATCCGCCTGCGCGCGCGCGACGCGGCCGTCGTCATGGACCCGACGGACAAGTCCGACGGCAACGACATGGGGCGCCCGCAGGGGGAGATCGTGACGGTCAGCCACCACCACCCGCACCACGACCACGTGGCGGGCGTCCGCGGCGAGGTGATGGTGCTCGACGGTCCCGGCGAGTACGAGATCAGCGGGATCCACATCGAAGGGCTGCGCGCCGCACTCCGCCCTGCGACTAATCAGGACCCGGCAGCGCTCCGCAGCACCATCTTCATCTTCGAGACGGAGGAGCTGCGGCTCGCCCACCTCGGCGGGCTCAGCGCCCCGCCCACGGCGCAACAGGCGGAGCACCTTTCGAACCTCGACGTGCTCTTCGTCCCGGTGGGCTGCGACGAGGCGCTCACGCCCGATCAGGCGGCCCGCGTCACACGGGCGCTCGAGCCGCACATCGCGATCCCGATCGCCTACGAGCCGGCAAAACGCGGGATGCCGGCGGCGCTGCAGACCTTCCTCCAGCAACTCGGCGTGACCCCGGAGGCAGCCGTCTCGCGCGCGACGCTCAACCGACGGACGGTCGGCGGGGACGGCACCCGCGTCATGCTCCTCGAGTCTCGCGGCTGAGCGTCGGCGGCGTCCCCGCCTCACACGAACGACGGCGCCGCTGGCACCCTCCGCGTGGACCGGATCGCGACGCGCGCTAAGGGAGGAACCCGAGCGGGTTCTGCGGTATCCCGTTGCGCAACAGCTCGAAGTGGAGGTGCGGCCCGCTCGAGCGACCAGTCTGTCCGACCGCGCCCACCAGGTCGCCGCGGTTGACGCGCTGGCCCGGCACCACGTTGATGCTCGAGAGGTGCGCGTAGAGCGTCTCGTAGCCGCCGCCGTGGTTCACGATCACGTGCAGCCCGTAGGAGCAGCAGGGGTGGCCGCCCGCGAACGAGACCGTGCCGCCCCGCGCAGATGTCACCGGCGAGCCCCATGCCGCGCCGAGGTCGATCCCGAGCGGGTGCGACGGGCCCCAGTACGAGGTGATCGGTCCGCGCGCGGGCCAGAACCACGCGTCCGCGTCGCCGACCGTCGCGGCCGGGGCCGCGTCGGGCCGCAACGTCGGCGCCGGCGGCGGCAGCTTCTTCCCGCCCGGGACGAGGATGAGCGCGTCGGAGCGGAGCCGATTCGGGTCTTCACGGAGACCGTTCGCGGTGAACTCGATGATGTCGCGCGCCTCCGCGCCGTAGCGCTGGGCAATCTCCGAGACGGTCTCGCCAAAGCGGACGGAGTGGATGATGCCCTCGACCGACGGGATCTGCAGCGTCGACCCGATGGAAAGCAGGTCGCGGTCGCTGATGTCGTTGTTGTTCCAGACGATGTAGTCCGAACTGATGTGGTATCGCGCGGCGATGGAGCTGACGGTGTCGCCGGGCTGCACCTTGTACTCGAAGAAGATCGGGAGCCGCTCCGTGCGCGCGGCCGTCACGACATCGGCGGCGACCGCGGCGGACCGCTGGCGATCGGCGAGCGCCGCGACCGTTGCGGCGGTGCCGTTCTGCGCGCCAACCACCTGATCCTGCACGGAGGCCGGGGCGGTGACGGTCAGTGGCAGGGGGGCCGAGCCGATCTCGCCCGGGAGCGAGGCGGCGGCGGCGGAGGTCGCGAGCCCGGGCAGCGAGATGCGACTCACCAGCAGCGACGGCTGTGGGACGGATGCCGGAACCGCGGTGGGGAAGCGCCCGACGAACACGAGCGCCAGCAGCAACGAGACGATGACGCTGAAATGGGCGACGGGGCGCTGGTGACGACCGGCGGCCCGCTGCGGGTGAAGGCGGGCTCGCAACAGACGACGGCTCCGGCGCGGCCGTCTAGACGGTGGGTTGACCGTTCCCTGGATAGCGCATCCCTGCCCACCAGGCCCGAGGGCCCATCCCCGCCATGGATGGGGCCCGCGGGTGCACCCCGCGAGCCGAAGGGATCCTATCACCTGCTACACATTGGATGACCAGCGGGGTTACCACTTATCCACAATTCTTCCCTGCTACCGACAGCAGGCACAACGATCAGCGCGCCCCACCGCGGCGCGCCCTGTCTCTTCGCGGACTTTCAACAGCGAACGCTTGCTTAGATGACGTCGGTCTTCAGGGTGGCGAGGAAGTCGCCGTTGTTCTTCGTGCGCACCAACCGCTCGAGCACGCGCTCGGTGGCATCCGAGCCGTCCTCCTCCATCATCGCGGCCATCCGCCGGAGCAGCCAGATCTGGCGTAGCTCCTCCTCGCCGAAGAGCAGGTCCTCGCGCCGGGTCGACGAAGCGAGCACGTCGATCGCCGGGAAGACGCGCTTCTCGGCAAGCCGTCGCACCAGGCGGAGCTCCATGTTCCCGGTGCCCTTGAACTCCTCGAAGATCACGTCGTCCATGCGCGATCCGGTCTCGATCAGGCAGGTCGCGATGATCGTCAGCGAGCCACCCTCCTCCGTGTTTCGCGCAGAGCCGAAAAACCGCTTCGGCGGGTAGAGCGCAATCGGGTCCATACCGCCGGAGAGCGTGCGGCCGCTCGTCGGCATCGCGGTGTTGTACGCGCGCGAGAGGCGCGTGATCGAGTCCATCAGGATCACGACGTCCACGCCGCCCTCGACGAGCCGCTTCGCGCGCTCGAGCGCCGCCTCCGTCACGCGCGTGTGATCCTCGACGGGCTCGTCGAAAGTCGACGCGATCACCTCACCGCGCACGGAGCGCTTCATGTCCGTGACCTCCTCGGGGCGTTCGCCGATGAGGAGAATCATCAGGTGGCACTCGGGGTGGTTCTGCACGATCCCGTGCGCGATCGACTTTAGCAGCATCGTCTTGCCGGCCTTCGGCGGCGAGACGATCAGGCCGCGCTGCCCGCGACCGATGGGCGCGAAGAGGTCGACCATCCGCTGCGAGACCTCGCCCTGCACGGTCTCGAGGCGCAGCATCCGGTTCGGGAAGATCGGGGTGAGGCTCTCGAAGTCCGCGCGGCGCTTCGCGTCCTCGGGGTCCATCCCGTTGACGGTGTCGACCCGCAGCAGCCCGTAGTACTTCTCCGACTCCTTGGGCTGGCGCACCTGGCCGGTGACGTAGTCGCCCGAGCGGAGGCCGAAGCGGCGGATCTGAGACTGCGAGACGTACACGTCGTTCGGGCCCGGAAGCAGGCGCTCACCGCGCAAGAAGCCGAACCCATCGTCCACGACGGTCAGCACGCCGCCGGAGTAGATCGTGCCGTTGCGCTCGGCCTGCCGCTGCAGGATGCGGAAGATCAGCTCCTGCTTCGGGAAGCCCGCCGCGTTCTCGATGCCGAGCTCTTCGTCGGCGAACTCGATCAGCTGGTCGCGGCTGCGGTCTTCGAGGTCGGCGATGTCGACGGCAGGGACGTTCGGGTCCGTCCGCTGCTCGTACTGCTGAGCGTCTCGGAGCTCGCGAGCCTCGCGGTCGCGCATGCCTCCGTTGCGGCCCGGTCGCCGCCCGCGGCGCCGGGACTCGCTGGACACGTCGGAAGGCACGCCGTCGTGCCCACGTGGAGAGGTACTCGTCATGTAGCCGGTAATACCTTGCGCGAGAAGAGGCTGGAGAAGGGTGCCATCGATGCTGGCTCCTGCATGCTACCCAATCGCGGCCGTTCTCGACAAGTGGGAGCGTCCACCGGGGCGCATGCGGGTTTCCCCGCACCGGACCGGCTGCCCGGCGGCCCGTGCCGCTACACGGGCGTGTACTTCGCGGCGTCGGCGAGGAACCGCTGGATCCCGACGTCGGTTAGCGGGTGGTGCACCATCTGGAAGAGTACCGCAGGGGGCACCGTCGCGATGTGTGCCCCGGCGAGCGCCGACTCGGTGACGTCTCGGGGCCCGCGGATGCTCGCGGCGAGCACCTGCGTGGGTAGGTGGTACGTCTCCAGGATCGCGACGATCTCACGGATCACCTCGATCCCGTCCTGGCCGGCGTCCTGCAGGCGCCCGATGAACGGCGAGACGTAGGTCGCCCCTGCCCGCGCGGCGAGCAGCGCCTGGTTCGCCGAGAAGACGAGGGTCGTGTTCACCTTGATGCCCTCGGCGCTCACCCGCCGGATCGCCTGCAGCCCGACCTCGCCGATCGGGATCTTCACGACGACGTTCGGGTGCCAGGCGGCGACGCGGCGCGCCTCCTCCACGAGCGCGTCGACGGTCGTCGAGACGCACTCCGCGGAGATCGGCCCGTCCACGACGTCGCAGATCTCGAGCACGCGGTCGCGGTACTCGACCCCTTCCTTCGCCACGAGCGTGGGGTTCGTGGTCACCCCGTCCACCACCCCCATCGCCGCGCCACGACGGATCTCGTCGATGTTCGCGGTGTCCATGAAGATGCGCATCGCGTCCTCCTCGGGCCGTTCAGAACGGCTTGAACACGGAGAGCCACAGCATCACGGGGACCGTCACCACGATCAGCGTCCCGAATACGAGCGGCACGTTGTCCGCCAACGCATCGCGCAGCGCGTCGGTGACCTCGCCCTGCTTGCGCGCCTGCAGCGCGAGCAGGCGCACGCGGCGCAGCCCCACCCCCATCATCGGGAGGAAGATGAAGATGTCGACCGCGAGCACGATCTGCAACGCGAGGAGCCACCCGGTGGTGATCACGTTGTAGTTCCCGGCCGCCGCCCACGCGTACCCGCTGACGACGGTCGCGATCATCCCGGGGAGTAGCCACGTGGACTCGTTGCGCTGCGCCTCCACGAGCAGCAAGGCTCGCTCCTCGAGATCCTGGTTGAGCCACGCGCGCCAGGCGGGCACGACGGTGTTCCCGATCCCCGCCATCAGCCAGAAGAGCGACAGCAGGTGGAGGAACCGCCAGAGCGTCACGCCCCGCCGGTTCCCGTCGTCGCCGCCTCCTGGGGCGCCGCCTCGGCCGCGCGGCCGGCGGCGTCCGCGTGCGCCAGCGCCGCCGCGACGAACTCGCGGAAGAGCGGGTTCGGGCGGTTCGGCCGGCTCGTGAACTCCGGGTGGAACTGCGCGCCCACCATCCACGGGTGATCGCGGAGCTCGACGATCTCGACGAGCTGTCCGTCCGCCGTCCAGCCCGCCGGCACCAGCCCGTGTTGCTCGAGCTGCAGGAGCAGCTGGTTGTTCACCTCGTATCGGTGCCGGTGGCGCTCGCGCACGATCTCCGCGTCGTATGCCAGCGCGGCGCGTGTCCCGGCCACGAGGCGGCAGTCGTAGCCTCCGAGCCGCATCGTCCCGCCGAGGTCGTGGACCTCGCGCTGCTCGGACAGCAACGAGATCACCGGGAAGGGCGTGCGCGGATCCGCCTCCGTCGTGTTCGCCGCCGGCATCCCTGCGACGTTGCGCGCGAACTCCACGACCAGCATCTGCATCCCGAGGCAGTCGCCGAGGTACGGGATCAACCCCTTGCGCGCGTACCGGACCGCGTTGATCTTGCCCTCAAGCCCGCGATCGCCGAAGCCGGGGCAGAGGAGGATCCCGTCGACGTCCCCGATCACCTCCTGCGGCGATCGCCGCTCGAGCTCCTCGGAGTGCACCCAGTGCAGGTCGAGCGCGGCCGCGTGATGGACCCCCGCGTGCACGAGCGCCTCCTTGATCGAGAGGTAGGCGTCGTGCAGCTCCACGTACTTCCCGACGACCGCGATCCGCGCGCATCGCCGCGGGTTCCGCAGCCGCTGGACGAAGTTTCGCCACTCGTCGAGGGACGGCGTCTTCTCCCCGGTCCCCAGGTGGCGCACCGCGAGGTCGCCCAGCCCCGCAGACTCGAGGATGAGCGGCACCTCGTAGATCGACTCTGCGGTCTCGAGCGGGATCACCGCCTGGCGCTCGATGTTGCAGAAGAGCGCGATCTTGTCGCGCAGCGACTCCGGCACCGGGTGGTCCGAGCGCGCGAGGATCACGTCCGGCTGGATGCCGAACGTGCGCAGCTCGCGGACGGAGTGCTGCGTCGGCTTCGTCTTCAGCTCGCGCGTGGCCCCAATGTACGGGAGCAGGGTCACGTGGATCGCCATCGTGTCCTCGCGGCCCGTCGAGTGGCGGATCTGGCTGATCGCCTCGAGGAACGGTTGGCTCTCGATGTCGCCGACGGTGCCCCCCACCTCGACCACGACCACGTCGGCGCGCAGCGCCTGGCCGGCGAGCCGGATGCGCCGCTTGATCTCGTTCGTGACGTGGGGGATCGCCTGGATCGTGCCGCCGAGGTAGTCGCCCCGGCGCTCCTTGCGGATCACCTCGTCGTAGATCTGCCCGCTCGACGAGGAGTTCGCGGCGGTCAGGTCCTCGTCGAGGAACCGCTCGTAGTGCCCCAGGTCGAGGTCGGTCTCCGCCCCGTCATCGGTGACGAAGACCTCGCCGTGCTGGTACGGCGACATCGTGCCCGGGTCGACGTTGATGTAGGGGTCGAGCTTGAGGATGGAGACGGCGAGCCCGCGAGACTTCAGGATCCGGCCGAGCGAGGCGGTGACGATACCCTTGCCGACGGAACTGACGACACCGCCCGTCACGAAGATGTACTTGGTCATGAGGCCTTCGCACGACGGGGAGGGGCCCGGTTTGACCCAGTTTCCGTGGTCCCCCGGGGGGTGTCAAACGTGCGGTCGCCAAACGTGCGGGCGACGAACCCTCCCGTCCCGACGTCCGAAGCGCGCCGGACCGCGTCGCCGCGGCGCGGCGCGATCCCCCACTCGCGTGCGGCAGGCGCCGCGGACCTCGACGCGAACGCGGCCCCTCGTCGGGAGGGGCCGCGCGGCTTCGAACCTGAAGTCCGGCGTCAGACTGCCGCGATGGCGTCCGCCACGTCGCGCAGTCCGAGCGACTCGAGCTTCTGCCGGCTCGGCTTGCTCGACTCCTGGTCCCACCCGGCCTCGTCGTACCACTCGCGCTTCATCGTCTCGAGGTCGATCGTGAAGCCCTCGTGCGGGCCGGTCGCCTGGGGAGGCGCGCCGAGGATGCGCCCCGGCACCTTGCGCTTCGCCGGGTTGTTCCCGTGCTTCACCGCGAACGCGAGCCGCAGGTTCGCGATGCGCTCGCCGACCGCGTTCAGCTCCTCGTAGGTCGTGTCCCAGCCGGTGACGAGGTTGATCCACTCGGGGACCCGGTCGGTCGGCGCCATCGTGAAGATGAAGTAGCACATGCCGGCCGAGTTCATGACGTGCGCCTGCTCGTGCGCTGCCTTGTGGATCTTCCCGCGGCCGGTGAACTGCTTCTTGTCCTCCGGCGCCTTCGGCATCGTCGGGAAGCGCGACGACTTGCCCGGCGACCAGAGCGTGTGGCGCGACGGCGTGGGGTCCAGGGCGTACGACGCGGCGAAGCCAATGTCGAGCTTCGGGTCGTGCATCGGCAGCTCCTCGCCGTCGATCGACGTCACGAACGGCGTCGCGCGGTCGCCGATGCGCTCGGCGGCGCGCTGGATCCCGTCCGCGAAGATCTCGCCGAAGCGGCCCTCGCGGCGTCCGAGCTTGTGCAGCGCCTGGATCATCGCCGAGGCGTTGCCCCAGCGCAGGTCGACGCCGTCCGTGTCCTCCTTCGTGATCACGCCGTTCTCGTAGCACTCGATCGCGAACCCGATCGTCGCGCCGGTCGAGATCGTGTCGAGCCCGTACTGGTTCGACCAGTGGTTCGCCGCGATCATCGCGTCGAGATCGCTGATCCCGTTCGCCGCGCCGAAGGAGCCCATCGTCTCGTACTCGGGGCGGTGCGTGTGCTTCGGAAACGCGAACTCACCGCGGTCGCTGCCGTCCACCGACTCCGCGCCGCACGCCACCGGGCAGTGCCAGCACGCGTACTTCTTCTCCATGCTCTCGTTGACGTTCGGGCCCGTCATGTTCGACGTGTCGAGCGCACCCACGAGGTCGACGATCCCGATCCCGCCCCAGTTCTTCACCGGAGCGTCGCCGTTGATCGCCGAGTTCGCGGTGATGCCCGTGGTGCCGAACGTCGTGAAGAACTGCCGCGAGCGCTGGTTGAAGCCCTGCAGGCTGTCCCTGACCGTGAGCAGGACGTCCTTGTTCTGCGCCATGATCTTCTTGGTCGGCTTGCAGACGACGGCCTTGAGCTTCTTCGAGCCCATCACCGCGCCGACGCCGGAACGGGCTGCGAGCCGGCCGCGTTCGTTCGCGACGCCCGACATGATGCTGAGGTGCTCTCCGGCGGGACCGATCAGCGCGACGCTGATCTTCTTCCCGAGGTCCTCCTTCATCTGGTCCTCGACGTCGATCGCGAGCCCGCCCCAATACTTCGAGGCGTCGCGGATCTCCACGGTGTCGTCGTCGATGTAGATGTAGACGGGCTTCTCCGACTGGCCGCTCACGAGGAGCCCGTCGTAGCCGACGAACTTCAGAGCGGGGCCGAAGTCGCCCCCGCAGTTCGCGTCGCCCCAGCCGTTGTTCTTCGGCGACTTGCAGACGACCTGGAAGCGCTGGCCGAAGAGCGGCGTTCCGGTGAGCAGGCCGGGGAAGAAGCCGAGGATGTTGTCGGGGCCGAGCGGATCGGCGCCCGCGGGGATGCGGTCGAAGAGGAGCCGCGAACCGAGCCCGTAGCCGCCGAGCAGCTCGCGGTAGCGGGCCTCCGGGATCTCCTCCACCTCGACCTCGCCCGTGGTCAGGTTGACGTTCAGGATGCGCCCGTTGATTGCCTCTGCCACGCTGGTTCCCTCCGTCCGTGTGCGCCGACATGGCATCGCGGCACCGCCGACTCCCTGCGCCTCCTGCGTCATGGGAGCCGTGTTGCTGCGTCAGTCGGGCGCACCTAGGCTGATGCGCGGTCAGGCCGTAGTCCGCGCACGCCTCGCGCAGATTGGACCGCTGGTGCCGAACGGTCCGGAAATTACCACACTGTCCAACGGACTGCGCGTGCTCACCACCTCGATGCCGACCGCGCAGTCGGCGGCGGTGGCCCTCTTCGTCGGCGTCGGCTCGCGCGACGAGCTCCCCCGTACAAACGGCCTCTCCCACTACATCGAACACATGCTCTTCAAGGGGACTGAACGCCGCCCGGACGCCGCGCTCATCTCGGAGGCGATCGAGGGGGCCGGCGGCGGGCTCAACGCGTACACCACGAAGGAGCTCACCTGCTACTGGGCGAACCTCCCCTTCGAGCGGTACGAGACCGGCATCGACGTGCTCGCCGACATGCTGCAGCACAGCCTGCTGGTGCCCGACGAACTCGAGCGTGAGCGCACGGTCGTGCAGCAGGAGATCCGGCGAGCACACGACAGCCCCGGGTCCTACGTCGGCGAGCTGATCGGCCGCGCGATCTACGGTGACCAGCCGATCGGGTGGCCCATCGCGGGCTCGCTCGAGACGGTCGGCGGGATGCGGCGCGACGACCTCGTCGCGCACCTCGGCGCGTACTACCTCGGCTCGAACTGCGTACTCTCCGTCGCGGGGAACGTCACGCACGAGCGCGTGCTCGACGCCGCCGGACGTCACCTCGCGGGAGTGCCCGGCGGCATGAAGCCCGAGGGGGCCGCGTCCCACTGGGGCCGGCCCGAGGACTACATCCAGGTCGAGCCACGCGAACTCGAGCAGACGAACATCGCGCTCTCCATGCAGGCCATCGCGCGGCAGGACCTGGACCGCTACGCGCTCGAGATCATGAACACCGCGCTCGGGCGCGGGATGTCGTCGCGACTGTTCAAGGAGGTGCGCGAGCGCCGCGGCCTCGCCTACGCGGTCTCGTCGAGCGTCAGCCGCTACCAGGACATCGGGACGCTCACGGTGACCGCGGGCGTGACGCGCGAGCACGAGGAGGAAGCGTTGCGCGTCATCCTCGCAGAGCTCCGCAAGCTCGTGGACGAGCCGATGCCGGACGAGGAGCTCCAGCGCACCCAGGACTTCGCGGTCGGCACGTTCCGGCTCTCGCTCGAGACGCCGATGTCCGTGGGCCAGCGCCGCGGGAACCAGCTCCTGCAGGACGGCGCGATCGAGCCGCCCGATGTCACCGTCGAGCGCATGCGCGCGGTCACCGCCGACGACGTGCGGCGCGTGGCCGCGCGCGTGATCGGGCCGGCACAGTACGCGATCGCCGTCGTGGGACCGTCGGCCACCGCCGACGAGCTCGACACGATCCTCTCCGGCGCGTAGCGACCCAGCGGTGGCCGCGCCTCCCGCGCTGCCGGATGAGCACGGCGTCACGGCAATCGCGCGTGCGTGCGGGCTCACCCCCCGCGCCGCGGCGCCGCTCGCCGACGGCGTCTCCACCGTCGCCTGGCGGGTCGAGACCGGCGGCGAGGCGCTCGTCGTCTCCGTCGAGCGGCCGGCGTCGCTCGCGGGCCCGCGGCGCGTGCGCGCCGCGTTCGAGGCGCGCGCATCGCTGCTGGAGCGGCTGCACCCGCGGGACCCGCGCGTGCCGCGCGCGATCGTCACCCATGCCGACGTCGATCCGCGCGCGGACCCGCTGGGCGGCCGCCTTCCGTGGGCGGTGACGTCGTTCGTGGACGGACGGCCACTGGGGGCGGGCGATCCGCCGGCCCGCCCCGACCCGCGCGAGCGGGCGGCCCGCGAGCTGGGCACGCTCCTGCGGGCGCTGCACGCCCTCCCGGCGAGCGGCTGGGGGATGCTCGCGGACGAGAGAGGCGCGCCACGGGGCGTCGCCGGCGAACCCGCCAAGGGCCTGCTGGTCCGCTGGCCGGGCCTCTGGCCGTTCGACGGGCGCCCGCTGATCGCGCACCCGATCGCGCCCGCCGCGCCGCACCTCGTCGGCGCCCTCGCCGCGCTGCGCGAGCCGCTCCTGCGCTGGGGCGACCCCACCCTGGCGCGCGCCATCTGCCACGGCGACCTCACGCCGACGCACGTGCTCAGCTCGCCCGACGGCGCCCTCGCGGGGCTGATCGACTTTGGCGATGCGATGGTGGCCGCCCCCGCGTGGGACCTCGCGGGGTTCGCGTGGCACCACGGGTGGCCGCTGCTCTCCACCCTGCTCGAGGGATACGAGCCGCGCCGACTGCGGCGCGAGATCCTGCTCGCCGAGGCACAGCAGCTCTCGATCGCGCTCGCGCTGCGATATTACGACCGCGACGCGGCGAGCGGACGCGGCGGAGAGCGCGCCGTCCGGTTCATCGAGGAGACGCTCCCGCTCGCGATCCGGAGGGACGCCTGAGTTGAGCCCGCGGCGGCCGCGGCGGCGCGCGAGCCCGTAGCATCGTCCCACCCACGGACCTGAGCGGAGGCGCCATGCTCGCGTTGCGCAGCATCCTCGTGATCGCCGGCGCGGACGAGGCCGCGTACGCGGCCGCAGCGACGACCGCCGCCGACGCGGTGCTCTTCGACCTCGCGGCGCCGCACGTCGCGCGCGAGCGCGAGGCCGCGCGCCGCCTCGTCGCGCAGCAGGCGCCCGCGGTGGCGCGCGCGCGGCGCGGCGTGATCGTGCGCCTCGGCGACACGCGCTCGCAGGAGCTGGAGGCGGACGTGGAGGCGGTCGTGGGCTCCGCGATCGGCGCGACGATCCTCAGCGGCGCCGAACAGCCACAGGACGTGCGCGACGCCGACGTCGCGCTGCGCAAGCGCGAGATGCGGCGCGGGATCGCGCCCGGCACGATCCGGCTCATCCCCGAGATCGACTCCGCGCTCGGACTGCGCTCACTCCCCGCGATGCTCGAGGCGGTCGACCGTCACGGCGCGGTCGCGCTCGACGCAGGCGCGCTGCTCGCGCGGCTTCGCATTCCGCGGACCGGCGCGCCGCCGGCGACCGGCGCGCGCGCGGCCCTCGAGGAGCACGCGATGGCCGACGTCGCGCTCGCGGCGGGCGCGGCGCTGCTGCCGTGGGTCGTCACCGGCGCCGGCGCGACCGCGCTCGCCACGCGCGCGCACGACCTGGGCGCCGCCGGCGTGACGGTGGCGAGCGACGCGGAGGCCCGCGGGATGAACGCGCTCTTCGCCCCGGATCCTGCGGAGCGCGCGATCGCGCGCGCGACCGTGGAGGAGTGGGAGCGGCTGCGCGGCCGCGGCCGCTGGCTCGGCGCGGTGGGCAAGGGGTCGGAGGCGCGCAGCGTCGACCGCCGCAACGTGCGTCTGGCGCGGGCCTTCCTCGCGCAGGCGGAGGCGATCGACCGCCGGGAGGCGGCCCGCTAGCCACCGCTACCGCCCGCGCGTCAGGGTCGCGCGATCCAGGCGATCACCCAGCTCTCGCCCGGGCGCGGCGCCCGGTCGAGCCCGACGACCACCTCCGCGCCGAGCCGCAGCGAGGTCAGCTGCACCCCCTGCACGGTGCCCGGCACGCGCCGCAGCGCGAGCCGTTCGCGGCCGGTGTCGAGCGTGAGCGTGCCGGCCGCCGCGTCGACCTCGACCACGAGCCCCCGCGCCGTCGTCTGTGGCGCCCAGGCGAAGAAGCGGAGCGGCGCGTCGGCGCGGGCCTCGTGGGCGTGACCGAAGCCGTCGCGCAGCACCACCCGCACGCCCGGCGTGATCACCTGCGCGCAGGCGATGTCGGGGCGCTCGACGCCCACGCAGGAGTTCGGGAACGAGCGCTCCTCGTAGGACTGGAGGACGAGGTCGGACTGCTGGAGCCCGAGCCACTGGGCGACCTGCTCGATCGCCTTGCCGAGCGCGAGCTCGCGGTCGACGGGCCCGGGCATCCCCGGCGGGCGCACGACCGGCGTGGGTGGCGTCGGCGCGACGCCGGGGGTGGCGACCGGCGTCCG
>Ga0194121_10002375_pt1 | contig 29988 bp, 28 predicted proteins | sample TA2MahCa50mmetaG_FD_148609 | JGI IMG/M metagenome (GOLD analysis project Ga0194121, IMG submission 148609) | Freshwater microbial communities from Lake Tanganyika, Tanzania - TA2015020 Mahale Deep Cast 50m | ecosystem: Environmental > Aquatic > Freshwater > Lake | place: Tanzania: Lake...
CGGCCTTGAGCAGAATGGCGCCGCCGTCGGAACTGGCGTGCGGCTGGTCGAACGTGGCGAGGATCGGCTTGGAAATCCCGTGGACCCGGAGGGCGCTGTGCGCTATACAGGCTGTGGCCATCGAGTCGCCTTGGTTTTGTGCGAGGAGTCGTCTTGTCAACGCTCTTTTCGCACACTTCAGAGGCTCGATGGCTCTCTTCTTTCATCCTTCACGCATAATCCGGGCTAGAAGTGATCGCGTCGCTTGTCACTGCGCCGATTTCGATACGGTAGAATCCGCCCGTGACACAGGCCCTGCCCCTCGACGGCATCCGTGTGCTCGAGCTCGGCCACATCGTGGCCGGGCCGTCCGCCGGGCTGCTCTTCGCCGATCTCGGCGCCGACGTCGTCAAGGTGGAGAAGCCGGGTGAAGGGGATCAGTCGCGCGGAATGCCCGCCGGCAACTCCGCGAACTTCCACTTCCTGAACCGCAACAAGCGCAGCATCACCATCGACCTCAAAGGCTCGAGCGACGGACGCGAGCTCTTCCTCAGGCTCGTGAAGCGGACGGACGTCGTCATCGACAACTTCGCGCACGGCGCCGTCGAGGGGCTCGGCCTCGGCTACGAGATTCTCGCGAACGAGAATCCCGGCCTCATCTACCTCGCGGTCAAGGGGTTCCTCCCCGGTCCGTACGAGGCGCGGCCGTTTCTCGACGAGCTCGCGCAGATGTCGGCGGGCCTCGCGTTCATGACCGGCCCGCGCGGCAAACCGATGCGTGCCGGCGCCTCGGTGGTGGACGTCGGCGCCGCGGCCTACGGCGTGATCGCCGTGCTCGCGGCGCTCCATCAGCGCGCGCAGACCGGGCGCGGCCAGAAGATCACCTCGGGCCTCTACGAGACGACGGTGTACTGGGTCGGCCAGTGGCTGGCGAGCTTCGCCGCGACCGGCGAGCCGTCCGTGCCGATGCCCGAGATGCGCCAGGGGACGCGGATGGGCTGGGGCGTCTATCAGCTCTTCGACGCCGCCGACGGCGAGCAGGTCTTCATCGGCATCACGTCCAACGCGCACTGGGAGCGGTTCTGCACCGAGTTCAAGCTCGACGACCTGTACGCGGACGAAACGCTGAACGACAACGCCAAGCGCGTGGCGGCGCGCGGCTGGCTGCCAGCGCGCATCGGCGAGGAGATGCGCAAATACCCGAGTGCTGCGCTCGCGGAGCGGCTCGAGCGGGCGCGCGTGCCGTTCGCGCCGCTGCGCCGACCCGACCAGCTCGTCGACGATCCGCACCTGAACGCCGCGGGGCAGTTCGTCGACACGCCACTGCCCGGGCGGGGGATCGCGAAGCTGCCGAAGATGCCGGTGCGGAGCACGGCGTTCGAGTTCGGCCTGCGGCGGCCGGCGCCGCGGCTGGGTGAGCATACGCGCGAGGTGCTGCAGGAGTTCGGGCTCTCGAAAGAGGAGATCGACGAGCTGGCGTCGCGGAGGGCGATCGGATGAGCGACCTGCCGAAGACCGTCAAGATCAAGGAAGTCGGTCCGCGCGAGGGCTTCCAGTTCGAGAAGGGCGCGATCAGCCTCGCCGACAAGATCTCGCTGGTCGATGCGCTCTCGGCCACCGGCGTGAAGACGATCGAGTTCACCTCGTTCGTGAGCCCGAAGTGGGTGCCGCAGATGGCGGACGCCGAGCAGATGATCGCCGGCATCCGCCGCGCGCCCGGCGTCGCCTACGAAGCGATCTGGCTCAACGAGGCGGGTCTCGAGCGCGCGTCGAAGTTCCGCGACGTGCTCCAGCTCCGCCCGATGTTCAGCGTCGCGGGCAGCGACACGTTCATGCGGAAGAACACCAACCGCACGGTCGACGAGCGGCTGGAGGAGCTGCCCGGCTGGGCGGAGCGCTACCAGAAGCTCGGCATGGACTGGCTCGACGTCGGCGTCATGGCCGCGTTCGGCTGCAACTATGAAGGGGACGTCGAGCCGAAGCACGTCGTCACCGTGCTGCAGAAGGTGGAGCAGAAGGCGAACGCGTGCGGCTCGCGCCTCGGCGGCATCGGGCTCGCGGACACGATGGGCTGGGCGAACCCGCTGCAGATCAAGCGGCTCGTCGGCACCGTCCGCGATCGGTGGCCGGGCACGCCGATCAAGCTCCACCTCCACGACACGCGCGCGCTCGCGATCGCGAACGTCGTCGCGGCGCTCGAGATGGGGATCGACTGCTACGACAGCGCCGTCGCCGGCATGGGCGGCTGCCCCTTCGCCGCGCACAAGGGCGCGGCGGGCAACGTCACCACCGAGGACCTCGTGTTCCTCTGCAACGAGATGGGCGTCGATACGGGGATCGACCTCGACGCGATGATCGCCGCCGGCCAGCTCGCGGAGAAGGTCGTCGGGCATCCGCTGCCGGGCAAGCTGAAGTCGGGCGGCAACCTGGACACGTACCGCGCGCGAGCGCGCGCGGGGGCGCCCGCGGCCTGACGCGAGCCTAGGGCGCCGGGTTCCCCCGGGCGGCGGCGAGGGGCTCGGCCGCCTGCGGCGCCGGCCCCGCGCTTCGTTCCGCGCGGCGCAGCGTCGGGAGCATCAGCAACGGCACCAGCCCGATCAGGCCCACGGTGATCATCAGGCGGCCGAGGTTCGAGTAGTCCGCCTGCGTCACCGCGAAGCCCCCGTTGAGGTAGCGCGTGAAGAGCTGACTCGTCGAGAGCGCGAGGTTCATCAGCGACGCCATGATCGCGAACGTCGTCGCCTCCGCGCCCGGCTGGGCGCTGCGGGCGATGAGGATCAGCATCGGCACCATCGCGAGCTGGGCCAGCGGCGCGGAGATCGTCGTGTCGATCACCGCGAACGTCCGCGCCGATACGCCGAGCCACTCGTGCGCGCCGTAGAAGAGGCCGATGCTCGGCAGGTAGAGGATCGCGCCGGCGACCGTGATCCAGAACAGCGTGAAGCTCACCGGCCGCGTCGAGATCGTCTTCTTGAAGACGAGGAGGCCGGCGACGCTCAACACCGCCGAGATCTGGCCGAGCAGCCCGAGGAACCGCTCGTCGAAGCCCAGGCGGTCGATCGCCCAGAAGCTGTAGCCCTGTCCGACCGCCGGCGTCGCCCGGAACACGAAGATCGCGACGGCGGCGATGAGGATGCCGCGCGACAGACCGATCCAGCGCAGGAGCACCCCGAGGACCACCGCCGACACGACGAGCACCATCTCCTCGGCGAACGGCGCGCCGCTGGCGCGGAGCGCGATGCCGAGGAGCGCGTAGGCGACGCCCCCTGCGAGGATGAGCTGATTGCGCCGGGACGGGGCGGCCGAGACTCGCCGTGGCGCGTCCTCTCGCACGCGGATGAACGCGGCGCTCGCGGCGGCGAGGATCGGGAGCAGGGCGGAAACGGCGAAGGTGCCGCGGGCGCCGATGCGCTCGGCGAGGATCCCGCCGAGATAGCTCACGCTGATTCCACCCGTCAGCAGCGCGATGCGGCCCCACGTCTGGAGCTGCGCGATCTCGCGGTCGTCGCGCGCGACCTCCACGCTGAGGGCGTCCGCCACGACGTCCTGGATCATGAAGCCGACCGTGATGAGCACCATGGCGAGGAGGTACGTGTCGCGGTGGCCGACGACCGTGGCCATCAGCAGGGTGCCGCCCAGCGTCGACGCCGAGCCGAGCAGCAGGTAGGCCCCGCGGCGGCTGCCCGCGATCGGCCAGGCGTCGGACGCCACGCCGGCGACCATCTTCATGCTCCACGGCAGCCCGAGCCAGAACGCGATGCTCGCCGCGTCGGCGGGCGTCAGCGCGAGCGCGTTCTTCTCGAAGAAGACCTGCGCGACGGCGGTGATCGCGCTCGCGCCGTAGCAGAAGTACGGTACCAGGACCGGGAGGTGCGCGAGGCGGAGACCGAAGCCCACGATGCTCTCAGGATAGGGCATGATCTCGCCATGGACTTCGGGATCAATCTCGCGACGTCGGCGGACTCGTGGAAGGTCGTGAAGCGCGCGGAGGAGCTCGGGTACGCGCGCGCGTGGTTCTACGACACGCAGCTCCTCAACGCCGACGTGTTCGTCGGCATGGCCGCCGCCGCCGTGCATACCTCGAAGATCCGGCTCGGCACCGGCGTGCTCATTCCCTCGAACCGGATCGCGCCGGTCGCGGCGAGCGCCCTCGCCTCGCTGAACGCGCTCGCGCCCGGCCGCATCGACTTCGGGATCTCCACCGGCTTCACCGCGCGGCGCACGATGGGCCTCCGGCCGGTGAAGCTCGACGACATGAAGGAGTACATCCGGATCGTGCAGGGCCTGCTCGCGGGCGAGATGCTCGAGTGGAGCTTCGAGGGCAAGCGCCGCAAGATCCGCTTCCTGAGCCCCGAGCTCGGCGTCGTGAACATGAAGGATCCGATCCCGCTGCACATCTCGGCGCTCGGGCCGCGGGGGCGCGCGCTGACGGCCCAGCTCCGCGCGGGCTGGATCAACGCGACGGGGAACATGCACCATGCGACGGGCTCGGTCGAAGCGATGCAGGCGGCGTGGCGCGCGGCCGGCGTCGATCCGGCGACGCAGACCGCCTCGGCGTTCGCGGGCGGGTGCGTGCTCGCCAACGGCGAGGCGTTCGACAGCCCGCGCGCGAAGGCGCAGACGGGGCCGCACGCGACGATCACGCTCCACAACCTCGTCGAGGTGGAGGAGTTCGGGAACATGGGCCGCGCGCTGCCGCCGGCGCTCATGCCGCTGCTCGAGCGCTATCGCGCGATCTACGAGACGTACGCGCCCGCCGACGCGCGGTATCTCGAGAACCACCGCGGGCACCTGATGGTCCTGCGCCCCGAGGAGCACGACGTCTGTACCGCCGATCTGATCCGCATGGTCACGTTCACGGCGCCGAAGCCCGAGCTCCAGGAACGGCTCCGCACGCTCCGCGCCGCGGGCTACACGCACTTCTCGATCCACATCCGCCACGGCCATCCCGAGATGCTCGAGGAGTGGGCCGAGGTCTTCGCAGGAGTCTAGAGATGATCCGCGTCTTCGCGCTCTGCACCGGACAGATCGACATCGACCGCGCGAGCATGGTCTCCGACCTGACGCCGGGTCAGCGGTGGACGGTGCCCGTGCTGAGCTTCCTCGTCGACCATCCGCGCGGCCGGCTGCTCTTCGACACGGGCGTGCACTGCCAGGCGCGCATCGACCCGGTCGGCCGGCTCGGCGCCGAGCGCGTCAAGCGCCTCGGCGTGCGCTCGCAGGAGGGCGAGGACGTGGTGCCGCAGCTCCGGCACCTCGGCCTCACGCCCGACGACGTCCGCTACGTGCGCGGTGGGCGGGAATGCGGACTACATCGTGAGGGCTGACGCCGATCTCTTGACCCTTCGGGTGATTGAGGGTATTCCGATCGTCGACATCCCGACCTTCTGGCAGGCGCTCGTCGCGTCCTCCTGACTTCGACAGAGTCCGCCCGTTCGTTAGGCGACGGGGGCGGGCGCGCGCGGCGTCACGGCCCACTGCGCGGGGTCGTGGCCGCAGAACATGGTGGCGCCGGCCCGATCGCGCAGCTTCCGCAGCGTCGCGAGCGAGTCCCGCATCACCGAGGGATTCCAGAGGACGTCCGGGAGCACGTCGCGGTCCATGTTCTCGCGCGTGTAGCACGCGTCCGCCGCGCAGACGAGCTGCGGCCCCCTGCCGTCCCGCACGACGAGCGACTGATGGCCCGGCGTGTGGCCGTACGTCGGAATCAGGACGACGGCCCCGTCGCCGAAGACGTCGTGCTCGCCGTCGATCATCCGGTACTCGAGCGCGTGCTCGAAGTCCATCGGGCTCGGGCTGTAGCCCGGCACGAACCCCGGCCGCCGCGCGGCCTCGAGCTCCGGTCGCTGCACCAGAAATGTCGCGCGCGGAAAGAACTCGTTGCCGCCGCAGTGATCGAAGTGGAGATGCGAGTTCACCTAGCGACCGCCGTGACAAGGTCTCCGTCATCTCCGCCGTCACCGTGGCCCCGCGGCACCGCCGACTCGGGCTGTACTTCGATCCCCACGCGCACAACATCACCGGCACCGAGGTCATCGCGTTCCTCCGACAACTCCTGCGTCATCGCCGCGGTCCGATCGTGCTCTTCTGGGACGGCGGCAAGATCCATCGTCGTCACGATGGACAAGTGTTCCTCCACCGGCACCCTCGGTTGGAGGTCCATCGCTTCCCGGGCTACGCGCCCGAGCTCAATCCGGACGAGTTCGTCTGGACGAAGGTCAAGCAGGAGTGGTCGAACAGCACTCACGATGGCCTCGTGCCGCTCACGCTGCCCGGTGTGCGGAGCCTGCAGCGCATCGGCCGCTCGCAGTCTCTGCTGCGGTCATGCATTCACGCGGCGGAGTTGTCGTGGCCGTAGAGCAGTATCCATTACTTCTAGAAAGATCAATAATCTTCGGTGTCGGTATCGGGAATCTGGGTCGTGCACGGCAACGGCGCGTTCCAACGGCGGACCGAGTCACCGAGATCAACGAGCGACTTCGCGTTCGAGCCCTTGCGGCCTATATCGCGTGCGCATTCGGACACACGGCGAACTACGTGATGTGTTGCGAGTCCCATCCGCCGCTGGAGCTCATCGGTAAAGTGCGTGAAGCCCTGGGCTTCGAGTCGGCCATACTGCCGGTCGCGAATGTCAGGACCGCCCTGCGCGACGCGTCGAGCGGAACAGAGCCGCCGAGAGAGACTGGCCGCCGCTGGACAGATGGAATCGCCTTCCATGTCTCTGGAACGCTGACGCAAACAGAGGCGAAGTCGACGGAGCGCGCTGTCCTCTGGCGCATCAGCCGTGACCAGGTAGGCATTTGGAAGCGCGACATCGAAACGCCCGAAGGTCAACTCGATCGCGATAGGCGAAAAGGTGGCTGGGGAGCCGTCGCTGGTGAAATTAGCAAGCAGCTCGGCGGCAGCTGGACAGCACGCAGTCTCCGGACCGTGGCTGGAATCGTCAGAAAGGCTGAGAGCCTGAGTTCTTAGACGGCGCCGTCCTTGGCCAGGCCGGCGATGTCGTTGGCGCTGTAGCCGAGCTCCCGCAGGACTTCCTCCCGATGCTGGCCGAGCAGCGGCGACGGGGTGATCGTCGTCTTCGACGCCGAGAGCTTGATCGGGTTGCCGACGGTCACGAACTTGCCGCGCACCGGGTGCTCGACCTCCACGATCATGTCGCGCGCGCGGAGGTGCGGGTCGTCGATGACCTCGCCGGTGTCGAGGCACGCGCCGCACGGGACGCCGGCGCCCGCCAGGATCTTCGTGACCTCGTGCTTCGAGCGCTCCGACGTCCACGCCTCGACCAGCGCGTCGACTTCCGCCTTCCGCTTCCAGCGCGCGTCCTGCGTCTCGTAGCGCGTGTCGCCGATCAGGTCCTCGCGGCCCATCGCGCGGAGCAGCGGGTGCCACATCTGCTGCTGGACGAAGATGAAGACGTAGTCGTTGGGACCGCCGGGGTGACAGCGGTACGTGGTGCCGGGCACGCCGGAGCCGAGCTGGTTGCCCGTGCGCGACATCGGCCGTCCGAAGCGCTGGTGATCGCGGATGCTCACGCGGATGAGGTTCACCACCGCGTCCTGCATCGAGATCTCGACCTGCTGGCCCTCGCCCGTGGTGTGGCGCTGCATCAGCGCGGCGAGGATGCCGATCACGCAGTGCATGCCGGTGCCGGAGTCGCCGATCGACGGCCAGACGTACGTCGGCGGCCCGTCCGGCGTTCCCGTCACGCTCATCGAGCCGCCCATCGCCTGCGCGATCGGCTCGTAGCTCTTGTACTCGGCATACGGGCCGTAGGAGCCGAAGCCCTTGATGCTCGCGAACACGAGCCGCGGGTTGATCGTGCGCAGCGTCGGCCACGCGAAGCCGAGGCGCTCCATCACGCCGGGCCCGAAGTTCTCGAGGAGCACGTCGGCGGTCTTCAGCAGCGCGCGGAAGACCCCCTTGCCGCGCTCGTGCTTGAGGTTCAGCGTGAGGCTGCGCTTGTTGCCGTTGAACGAGAGGTAGAAGAGGCTGTCGGCGTCGGGGCGGTCCTTCAGGCTGTGGCGCGCGGGATCGCCCTTGCCCGGCTCTTCGACCTTGATGACGTCGGCGCCGAGCCAGGCGAGCATCTGCCCGCACGACGGCCCGGCCTGGTTGTTCGTCATGTCGACCACGCGGATTCCGGTCAATGCCTGGCTCATGGGTGCGGATTCTACTAAGATCCCGACCGGGAGGCGTCGCCATGTCCATCAAGCTGCGCCAGGTCGGTCCGTGCTTCGCGGCGGAAGTCGAAGGTCTGGACCTCACCAAGCCGCTGTCGCCGGACGAGGTCAAGGCGGTGCACGCCGGCATGGACGAGTACGCGGTGCTGGTCTTCCACGACCAGCCGCTCACCGACGAGCAGCAGCTCGCGTTCAGCCGGAGCCTGGGCGAGCTCGAGCATTCGATCGGCGCCAGCCTCCGCGCGCCCGAGGAGTACCGGCTGCCGACGACCTTCGCCGACGTCTCCAACCTCGACAAGAACAACCAGCCGTTCGCGCGCGACGACCGCCGTCGCCTGTTCGCCATCGGCAATCGCCTCTGGCACTCGGACAGCTCGTTCAAGCCGATCCCGGCGATGTACTCGATCCTCCACGCGCGCAGCATCCCGTCGACGGGCGGCAACACGGAGTTCGCGGACATGCGCGCCGCGTACGACGCGCTCGACGAGGAGACGAAGAAGGAGATCGAGGACCTGATCTGCGAGCACTCGCAGATCTACTCGCGCCAGCAGATCGGCTTCTTCGACCTCACCGACGAGGAGCGCGAGCGCTTCAAGCCCGTGCGCCAGCGGCTGGTGCGCACGCACCCGTCGACGGGCCGCAAGTCGGTGTATCTCGCGTCGCACGCCGGGGCGATCGTCGGGTGGCCCGTGCCCGAGGCGCGGATCTTCCTGCGCGACCTGATGGACTTCGCGACGCAGCGGGAGTTCGTCTACTCGCACAGGTGGTCGGTGGGCGACCTCGTGATGTGGGACAACCGGCGCACGATGCATCGCGGCCGTCCGTTCCCCGCGCAGGAGCCGCGCGACGTCCGCCGGACTACTCTGGTCGGGACTCCGACCATATGACATGGGGGGCCGCCTCTAGCGGCCCCCCAAGCCCCCCGCGCTCCGGGCGACGGCGAAGCCGCCGCTCTCCGCGCGTGCCGGTGCGCCTTATTGCCGCCGCTCTCCTTCGACGCTCGGGTGTCCGGGTGTCAGCCTGAGTCCTGGGCCCAGCGGCGTGCTGCGCGACGTCAGTGATGTGTCGGGCCGCGGCGCTTCGGCCGTGAGCGGCAGCAGATCCGACCGCACGCCCTTGACCTCCCAGTAGAACCGCTGCGACGCGTTGCCCTGCCTCGTCGTGCGGACGGTGAATTGACCGTTCGCGATGTCGCTGACGACGTACAGCGGTGACCATCCGGCGACCGGTGTGAGCTGCACGGTGCGATCCTCGGGCCGCACGCGCGCTTCGAAATACGGCGGCAGCGTGACGACGGCCTCGCCGCTCGCGAGCTCGGCGACGCCGCGGTAGTAGACCGCGGCCTCCGGACCTTCGACCGCGGAGTGAATCAGGACGTGTGTCGTCGGCATGAGCGGGTGCGGGATCACATGGGCTTCTTCGAGCTTACGCCCGATGGTGTATACGTGGTCGAGATGGGACCCAAGAACGGCCAGATAGGCGATCCGATCGAGGTCTTTCGCGAAAGGCTCTCAACAGTTCTTTCGATGAGACAAGGAGTCACGCCGGCGACGGCGGCGGCATTGCGTGGTGAGACTCCCTTGTTGATGGGGAATTGGACGCAAGTGGGTCGCAGCGCGTTAACGACGGCGCTCTCCGAATATCAGACAAGCGTCGCAGGCACTCCGTACTCGCCCTTGAGGAACAACAGCAACATGTTCGTGAACTCGATCTTCAAACGCATTGGTGCAGACCCCAATGTCCCAGGCGCCTTCGCGCCCGCATACTAAATACCGCGCGCTTGCCGGTGTCGTTCTCGCAGCCAGCGTCTTGGCGGCGACGCTGATGGCCCAGTCTGAAGCCCTTTCGGAGGACTTGGGACATACAGTCTTCGCGCTCGCGACGAGCAAGCGATGGGTAAGCGCGAATGCCGGAACGTCCGCGCCGAAAGCGCGGCCGGCACCTGCCGACCAGATCGTCGTCACGGTCGGTTCAGATTCGAACGTCGTTTTCCGCCTCGGTCTTGGTGACCTAGAGCTCAGTCGTCCTATCGTCTCCCGCGATGGGCGTCGCTTCGTTTTCGCTAAGACCGAACGGGCCGGCGCGAAAGCGATCAGACGACTGTGGCTAGCGAACGCGGACGGATCGGGTCTGAGGCCGCTCGTTGAACTTCATGGTGTCGGCAATCCGATTCCCGGCGCTCTCATCGGGCGTCCGATTGCGGCCTGGGCACCAGATCATCGGCGACTCGCCATCGCCGAGCCGCTCAGAGATGACGTCCGGGCAAATACTCTGAGGATCTTGGAGGCCGACACGAACGAGAAACTCGCGGCGCTCGAGATGCCGGCGTGGGCCTCGGCGATCACGCCACAGGCGTGGTCATCCGACGGTCGATACATAGTGTCATACCGATCCGACACGGAACGACTCGCGTTGATCGACACAACGACCGGAGCGATCCGCGATTTGGGCCCGGGAACACATCCGGCATGGTCCCCCGATGGCCGCTCCATCGTGGCATGGCTACCTTCGAGCCGCTCGCGTCTACGCGGTGACTACATCGTCCTCGACGCACAGACGGGATTCAGACGCACGTCTCCGGAGATCAGAGGAGACGGGCCCCGAGGCTCTGGCTGGTCGCTCGCTAGCCTGGACGGGGCGCCGGACGGTCCGCCGTTGTGGTTGCCTGATTCACGACACATCCTCTTTGCTCGCGAAAAAGACGGAAGCGTCTGGGTTGTGGACTCCGATAGTTGGCGAGCCGCCCCGATGCCTCCCAGTGTCCTGGCATATTCGTGGGGCGGCCGACCGTGATGCGGCGTGCCGCTGAGAGCGCGCCGAAACGAGCGGCTACTCGAGCGCGTACAGCGTGACGCGCAGCTCGCGCGTGTCGCGCGCGGCGCGGCGCCACTGCAGCAGGATCGGGCTCTGATAGATCCCCTCGACGGGCCCGACGGCGCCGTTCGGGGTCTCCGCCACCAGCAGGTTGATCGATCGCCGCATGCGGAAGAGGCGTGAGGCCGGGAACGCCAGCGTGCGGGCGACGAGCTTCTCCACCAGCGACCCGTGCAGGCCGAGCGCGTCGAGGCTCGAGTTGAGGATCCGCACGAGGTCGTACCGCGCGTAGCCGAGGGCCTTGCCGGGAATCGCGCGCGGGTTGGCCAAGGCACTCTGCGTCTGCTTCGCCATGAACCAGAGCGGATTCCGCATCACCGCCGCCATGTCGTGGTTCATGAGCAGCGTCTCGTACTCGTTGATCGTCAGCGCGGCGTCCTGCTCGCCGTAGCCGAGCGCGATGTGCAGGCGGCCCTTCTTGACGCCCGCGGCGGCCACGAAGTCGGTCAGCTCGTCGTAGAGTCCCAGCCGCGTGTCCTTCAGGTTCAGCGAGTCGATGGGGTGGCCGGACAGCGGCACCCGCAGCCGGACCTCACCGGCGAAGACCTCGCGATGGAAGCCGATCGCGCGCGTGAGCCGCCGGCGCGCGCGGCCGTCGCTGACGCCGTCCAGCTCGACGAAGCTCACCGGCTCGGCCGTGTCGTTCCAGTGCGTCACGCATGGCAGGAGGCCGCCGGCGATGAACGCGAGATGCGAATCGCCGTTGCGCGGCTCGACGGCCCGCTGCGCGGGATCGAGGTCCGTGCGGTCCTCGAGCGCGTCGTGCGCGTAGCCGGCACCTTCAGGGAACACGCGTCGCAGGGCGGCGACGTAGCTCGGCACGCGGCGCGGACCGAGGCGCGCGCTGAGCCCGCGATCGAGGAAGCCCGCGGTCGTGTGCGCGGACCAGTACAGGCAGCGCGGATAGCTCGAGAGCGCGTCACCGTATTCGTTGAGAAACGCCGCCCGAAGGTCCACCACGTCGAATCGGGACCGGGCCGTGAGCTCGAGGGACAGGTCGAGGGTCATCGCGGACCCCCGGTGATGCCGCCGCGCGACATGCGGCGATGGTACCGTATGCTGGCCCGTCGGCAAGGAGGATTCATGAAGGCGATCGTCTTCGACGAGGTCGGTGGTCCCGACGTCCTGCGGCTCGGCGAGGTCCCCAAGCCGGACGTCCGGCCGGGCATGGTCCTGATCAAGGTGCACGCGATCGGCGTGAATTTCGCGGATACGCGCTTTCGCCAGGGCACCTACGTCGCGAAGCCGAAGCTGCCGGACACGCCCGGAATGGAAGCGTCGGGCGTCGTCGAAGCCGTCGGCGACGGCGTGACCGGCTTCGCGCCGGGCATGCGCGTGGCCGCGTTCACGGTGAAGGGCTACGCCGAGTACTGCCAGGCGCCGGCGTCCATGGTGATCCCGCTGCCGGACTTCGTCGGCTTCGTCGATGGTGCCGCGTTTCCGATCCAGGTGCTGACCGCGTACCACCTGCTGCACACCGCCGACACGACCGGCCCCGGCAAGACCGTCCTCGTGCACTCCGCCGCGGGCGGCGTGGGCATCGTCGCGGTGCAGCTCGCGAAGGTCGCGGGCGCGCGCGTGTTCGGCACCGTGGGTGACGACGCGAAGCGCGCGCTGGTGCAGCAGCACGGCGCCGACGCCGTCATCAACTACACGACGCAGAAGTTCGCCGACGAGGTGCTCCGCCTGACCGACGGGCGCGGCGTCGACCTCATCCTCGACGCCGTCGGCAAGCCGACGTTCGAAGAAGGCCTGCGCTGTCTGGCGAATCTCGGTCACCTGATCCTGTACGGCCGCGCGGGCGGACCCACCGATCCGCTGAACATCGCCACGCTCTCCGCGAAGTCGCAGAAGGTCAGCGGCTTCATGGTGCCGACGGTCACGCGCAACTTCCCCGAGAAGACGCGCGAGAGCTCCGAGCGCTGCTTCGCGCTCATGCGCGAGGGCCGTCTCAAGCTCCACATCGGCAAGACCTTCGCACTGGCCGAGGCGGCAGATGCGCACCGTTTCTTGGAGGGGAGACAGTCGACGGGCAAGCTGGTCCTGCTCCCGTGAAGTTCGGCGTCTTCTTCCAGGCCCCCGAGGCCGACGGCCAGACGCACGGACAGCGCTATACCGAGATGTTCGAGCTCATCGCGCTGGCCGAGGAGCTCGGCTTCGACGTGGCCTGGCTCGCCGAGCTGCACTTCGGCGGCGCGTTCTCGCTGCTCGCGAACCCGCTCATGATGGTCCCGGTGATCGCCCAGCGCACCCGGCGTATCCGCATCGGGACGGCGGTCACGCTGCTGCCGCTGCAGCATCCGCTGAGCTGCGCCGAGCAGGCGGCGACGGCCGACGTGCTCTCCGGCGGGCGGCTCGAGTTCGGCGTGGGGCGCGGATCCATCGCCAGCCAGTTCCACGGCTTCCGGATCCCGTCGAGCGAGAACCGCGCGCGATTCGACGAGGCGCTCGAGATCATCCGCCTCGCGTGGACGCAGGAGCGATTTATTTACCGCGGCCGGTTCTGGGAGGTCGAAGAGCTCGCGGTCGTGCCGCGGCCGGCGCAACAGCCGCATCCGCCGATCCGCGTCGCCGTCCACACGGGGGAGAGCTTCGCGCACATCGCCGACAAGGGCTGGCCGATCTACTCCGGGACCACGACCACACCGATGCCGCAGCTCCGGGAGTTCATGGGCGTCTACCGGCAGCGTTTCGCCGCCGCGGGTCACACGTGGCAGCCGGAGCAGATGGCGCTGATGCTCCCGATGTACGTCGGCGACCGCGAGGCGATGCGGCCCGGCGTGCACAAGTACTACCGGAACCTCCAGACGATCTTCGCGCAGGTCCCGGCGTCGTACGGCGAGCACCTGCCGCGCCTCAAGATGATCGAGGAGAACGTCGCCAACCTGCCGTTCGAGAAGTTCTGCCGCGACCACGCCGTCTTCGGCGACGTCGCGGAGGTCATCGACCGCCTGCAGGCCGCGCGCGAGGAGTTCTCGCTGTCGCAGATCATCTGCTGGTTCGATCAAGGCAACGTGCTGCCGCGCGCCGAGGTCGAGCGCACGATGCGACGGTTCGCCGAGCAGGTCATGCCGAAGGTGGCGTAAGCGGAGGGGACGATGATTCTCGATCGCTTCAAGGTCCCGGAGAAGGATCAGGTGCTGGTGCAGGAAGCCGCGCTGCGGCGGACCGTCGCGCAGATCTTCGAGAAGCTCGGCGTCACGCCGGAGGACGCCGCGGACGGCGCCGACGTGCTGACGATGGCCGACCTGCGCGGCGTCGAGACCCACGGGGTCTCGAACATGCTCCGGCAGTACGTCCGCGACTACAAGGCGGGCAAGCTCAGTCCGAAGCCGGGCTGGAGCATCGTGCGCCAGTCGCCGGGCACCGCGGTCATCGACGCCGAGCGGCGGCTCGGCGTCATCGTCGGGCCGAAGGCGATGCGGCTCGCGGTCGAGAAGGCGAAGCAGGTGGGCGTCGGCGTGGTCACCGTGTTCAACAGCGGCCATTTCGGCGCGATCGGTCACTACGCGATGCAGGCCGCCGAGCAGGACATGGTCGGCGTGTGCTTCACCGGCGCGGGCCTGAGCGTCGTGCCGACGTTCGCGTCGAAGCCGCTGCTCGGCACGAACCCGATCGCGCTCGCGGCGCCGGCGCGTCACGAAGCGCCGATGCTCTTCGACGCCGCGACCTCCGCGATCGCGGGCAACAAGATCCGCCTCGCGATCCGTCTCGGCTCGCCGCTCCTGCCGAGCTGGGTGACCGACAAGGACGGCACGCCGATCATGGAGGAGAAGCCCGTCTTCGACCGCGACGACTTCTTCCAGGCGCCGCTCGGCGGCACGCGCGAGCAGGGCTCGCACAAGGGCTACGGCTTCGCGCTGATGGCCGAGGTGCTCTCCACCGTGCTGTCCGGCGCGGTGCCGACGATGCTCGTGCAGGGCAGCGGCTCCAAGAACCACTTCGCGGCGTACGACATCGAGGCGTTCACGGACCTCGAGCACTTCAAGGACACGATGGATCAGATGTTGAAGACGCTGCGCACGGCGCCGCCGGCGCCGGGCCACGACCGCGTGCTCTATCCCGGCCTGTCCGAGGCTGAAGAGCTGGCGAAGCGCCGCGCGAAGGGCGTGCCGCTCCACAAGGAAGTCATCGAGTGGTTCGGCCAGTGCACGCGCGAGCTCGGGGTGGCACCGCTCGTATGAAGGTGTCGTTCTTCGAGACCGTGCGCTACTGCGCGCCGGAGGCGCTGCCGCACGACTGGCCGGTCGCCTCTGGCGCCTACGATCGCGAGGCCGGCGCCCGCGCGTACGAAGCCATGATCGAGCGGCTGCGGTACGTCGAAGCGATCGGGTTCGACTGGGTGAGCGTCTCCGAGCACCACTACTCGCCGCGCATCCTGACGCCGTCGCCCATCCTGTCGGCCGCGTTCCTGGCCGCGCACCTGAAGAAGATCACGATCGCGCTGCTCGGCCCGATCGTGCCGCACAGCAATCCGGTCCGCGTCGCGGAAGAGCTCGCGATGCTCGACACGATGGCCGGCGGCCGCCTCGTCGTCGGGCTTCTCCGTGGGACGTCGAACGAGGCGCTGACCTACGATCTCAATCCCGAAGAGGCGCGCGAGCGGACCGACGAGGGCATGGAGCTGATCCTCAAGGCGTGGACGGAGCCGCAGCCGTTCGGGTGGCAAGGCCACTACTTCCAGTACCGGACGGTCTCGATCTGGCCGCGCCCGCTCCAGCAGCCGCACCCGCCGACGTTCGCGCTCGGCACGAGCCGAGAGTCGTGCGAGTTCGCCGCGCGCCACCGCCTGGGCTGCGGCGTCTCCTACGGTCCCTACGAGATCATGGCGAAGGCCACGCGCTACTACCGCGAGCGGTGCGCGCACTACGGCTGGGAGCCGGCGCCCGAGCAGATCGTGTACCGCGCCAACATGATCGTCGCCGGCACCGACGAGGAAGCGCACACGCTGCTGCGCCAGCAGCCGGACCGGGCGCCGTTCGTGATGCGCAGTGGCGTGGCGAACGCGCTGATGACGCTCGACGCGCGCAACATCGCGGGCGAGGCCCGGGCGCCGATTCGCGCGGGCGCGCTGCCGACCACGTTCATCGGCAGCCCCGACACGGTCGTCGAGCAGGTCCGGCGCGCCCGCGAGGTGATCGGGGCGGGCGTGATCGACATCTCGCTCCATCCGCCGGGCTCGCGCGATCTCGATCCCCTGTTGCGTGCGCTCGACCTGTTCGCGACGAAGGTCCTGCCGCGCATCCGCGACGTCTGAGATGGCGGACGTGGTGTTCAGCGAAGGCCTCGTCGAGGCGGACGGCTTCCGGATCCGGTACCGGGAGGGCGGCGCCGGCGCGCCGGTCGTCTACCTCCATGGCGCAGGCGGTCCTCGCCCGAACCCGGCGCACGACCTGCTCGCGCGCCGGTACCGCGTCATCGCGCTCGAGATGCCCGGGTTCGGGGAGTCGCCGGAGAACACGCGCACGCAGAGCATCGGCGAGCTCGCGTCGACGATCGCCCGGGCGGTGAAGAACCTCGGCGTCGATACGTTCAGCCTGATCGGCCGCTCGTTCGGCGGCACGACGGCGCTCTGGCTCGCCCTGCAGGCGCCGGAGCGCGTGCTCGCGCTGGTGCTCGAGGCGCCGGGCGCGTTCCGTCCGGACGGCGCGCGCATGCCGTCGAATCATCCGCTCGTCGTCCGGCTCCGCGGGCCCGCCCGCGATCCCGAGCTCCAGCGCCGGTTGCGCGGGCTCGCGACGCCGACGCTCGTGTTGTTCGGCACGCGGGACGACGTCATCGCGCCGTCGATGGGACGTATCTACAAGGAGCTGCTGCCGAACGGCCACCTCGTCTTCGTCTACGACGCCGGGCACGGCATCAGCACCGATCGCCCGGAGGCGTACACGGAAGTGGTCGTCGATTTCCTCGAGCGGCACGAGGCGTTCGTGATCAGCCGCGAAAGGACGGTCATCCATCCATGAAATGGTGTCGCTTCCAGTCGGGATCGAATGTCGCGTACGGCGTCATCGAGGGTGACCGTGTGACCGCGGTCGCCGGGAGTCCGTTCGAGAGCCACACGCGGACCGCGACGAGCGTTCCGCTGAGTGGCGTGAAGCTCGACGTGCCCGTGATCCCGCCGACGTTCTACGCGGCCGGCGTGAACTATCGCGAGCACGTCACCGAGATGGCGCACCGCCGGGGCGTGAAGCCCGAGTTTCCGCCGCAGGCCGACGTCGGCTACCGCGCGAACAACGCGCTGATCCCGACGGGCGAGGCCATCGTGATTCCGAAGGACGCCACGGAGCTCGTCCAGTACGAAGGCGAGCTGGTCGCGGTGATCGGCAAGCAGTGCAAGCGCGTCTCCGAAGCCCGGGCGCTCGATCACGTCTTCGGCTACACGCTCGGCAACGACGTCAGCGAGCGCACGTGGCAGCGCGGCGACCGCACGTTCTGGCGGGGCAAGAACACCGACACGTTCAAGCCGATGGGCCCGTGGATCGTCACCGGCCTCGATCCCGACGCCCTGCGCGTCACGATCCGCCTCAACGGCAAGGAGATGTTCACCTACGCCGTGAAGGACGCGATCTTCGGCGTGCGCACGTTCATCAGCCGCATGAGCCAGTACCTCACGCTGTATCCCGGCGACGTCCTCTGGATGGGCACCGACGGGGCCACCGAGAACATGAAGGACGGCGACGTGGTCGAGGTCGAGGTGCCGGAGATCGGCGTGTTGCGCAATCCGGTCGTGCGCGAGCGCTAGCGATGGCGGCGCGCGATCTCGACGCGGTCATCGTCGGCGCCGGGTTCGCGGGACTCTACGCGCTCCATCGCCTGCGCGGCCTCGGCTTCTCCGCGCGGGTCCTCGAGGCGGGCGAGGGCATCGGCGGCACCTGGTACTGGAACCGCTATCCGGGCGCGCGGTGCGACGTCGAGAGCATGGACTACTCCTACTCGTTCTCCGAGGAGCTGCAGCAGGAGTGGAAGTGGACGGAGCGCTACTCCGCCCAGCCCGAGATCCTGAAGTACATCAACCACGTCGCGGACCGGTTCGACCTGCGCCGGGATATCCGGCTCGCCACGCGCGTCACGTCCGCGGTGTTCGACGAGGGGACGGGGCGGTGGACGATCGAGACCGACCGCGGCGACCGTCTCAACGCGCGCGTCTGCATCATGGCCACCGGCTGTCTCTCGAGCGTGCAGGAGCCGAAATTCGAGGGGCTCGAGACGTTCCGCGGGCGCTGGTACCACACGGGGAAGTGGCCGCACGAAGGTGTCGACTTCACCGGACAGCGCGTCGGCGTCATCGGCACCGGCTCCTCCGCCATCCAGTCGATTCCGATCATCGCGCGGCAGGCGGCGCACCTCACCGTGTTCCAGCGCACGCCGAACTACAGCATGCCCGCCCACAACGCGCCGCTCGACCCCGCGTACGAGCGCCAGGTGAAGGCGGGCTACGCCGAGTTCCGCCGCCAGGCTCGCGAATCGCGCGTGGGCTTCGTCATCGCGCGCAGCGGCGACTCGGCGCTCGCCGTCTCGCCCGACGAGCGTCAGCGCGAGTACGAGCGGCGCTGGGCCCGCGGCGGGCTGGGCTTCTCCGCCTCGTACGCCGACCTGCTGACCGACCAGACCGCGAACGACACGGCGGCCGAGTTCTTTCGCGCCAAGATCCGCGCGATCGTGCGCGATCCCGCGGTGGCCGAGACGCTGGTGCCACGCGACTACCCGCTCGGCACCAAGCGCCTCTGCGTCGACACGGACTACTACGCCACGTTCAATCGCGAGAACGTCACGCTGGTGGACCTTCGCAAGACGCCGATCGAAGCGATCACGCCGGACGGGCTCCGCACGACCGAGAAGGCCTACGTGTTCGACAGCCTCGTGTTCGCCATCGGCTTCGACGCGATGACGGGCGCCCTGCTCGCGATCGACATCCGGGGCCGCGACGGTCAGCCGCTACGCAAGAAGTGGGAGGCGGGTCCGCGCACGTATCTCGGCCTCACCGTCGCGGGGTTTCCGAACCTGTTCCTCATCACCGGGCCCGGTAGCCCCTCCGTGCTGAGCAACATGATCGTGTCGATCGAGCAGCACGTGGATTGGATCGCCGACTGCCTCGTCCACCTGCGTGACGATCGGCGGCAGACGATCGAGGCGACGGTGGAGGCCGAAGACGCGTGGGTGCGGCACGTCAACGACGTCGGCCACATGACGCTCTATCCACGCGCGAACTCCTGGTACATGGGCGCGAACATCCCCGGCAAGCCGCGCATCTTCCTGCCCTACATCGGCGGCGTCGGCGTGTACCGGCAGAAGTGCGACGAGGTCGCGGCCCGGGGCTACGAGGGCTTCGTGCTCAGCTGAGGCTCGGCGAGACCGGGCCCTGGTCCCACGGAAGCGCTTGCGCCATGAGGAAGCCGATCTCCGCCGCATCGGTGAGAATCGCCCGCTGCCGTGCGTCCGGCGTGAATGGGGTGCCCTTTTCGAGGCCGAGCGGTTTCAGCATCGCGTGGAAGGCGCCGTCGCGATCGTCGATGGGCTCGTGCTCGATGATCGCGGCGAGCCGCTCCCAGTATTCGAAGCCGCGCGGCAGGGTCGTCGGGGCACTCGTCTCCGCGTTGCGGATCGGAGTCCGCGGAGGATCGTCCGCGCGCCGGTCGCCGGGACCGTCCCGCGCGAGATCGATGAAGGCGGCCGCGTAGTCATCGATCAGGCCGACCTCGTTGATGTCGACGCCGCTGGTGCGCGCGTTGGCGATTCGCACCGGGTCCAGGGTCACGGTCGGCATGGCCCACGGGTACGCCTGGGTGGCGCGCTGGATCGCTCGCCGGGCTTCGCGGATGCACGGTGCTACACTCGCGCCCGCCGATGGAGTTCCACATCAGCGAGGAGCACCGGAAGCTCCAGCACCGGGCCCGGCGTCTCGCGGCCGACTTCGCCACGCGGGCGGCGCAGCACGATCGCGACGCGACCGATCCCGTGGAGAACTACGCGGCGCTGCGCGACGCGGGCTTCTACGGGCTCAACGTGCCCGCCGAGCTCGGCGGCGCGGGCGTCGGCCTCTTCGGGTGGTCGCTCGCCGCCGAAGAGCTCGCGCAGGGCTGCGCGTCGACGGCGCTGTCGTTCAACATGCATCTCTCCGTCGTCGGCCCGGTCATGGAGAGCCCGCTCGTGGCCCGCGAGACCAAGGAACGGCTCGCGAAGATGGTCGTGCACGAGGGCAAGCTCATCGGCGGCAACTTCTCCGAGCCGACGACGTCCGGCCTCGTCGGGACCGCGGTGCCGCTCGCGCGGGCGCGGCGCGTCGACGGCGGCTATCGCATCACCGGCCGCAAGGCGTTCGCGTCGATGATCGCCGTGGCCGACTTCTGCATGGTGATGGCCCGCCCGGAGGAGACGGCGCCGCCGGCGGCGGCGATGGTACTGCTGGTGCCGCGGGACGCGACGGGAAAGCGCGTCGACAAGGTATGGGACACGCTCGGGATGCGCGCGACGCGCAGCGACGCGATGACCCTCGACGAGTGCTTCGTCTCCGACGACGCGCTGATCGTGCGCGCCGACGACATCGTGCCGTTCCGCCGTCACGGCGCGAACTGGTTCTGGGGCTCGTACACCGCCGTCTATCTGGGCATCGCGGTGGCGGCGTACAAGACGATCGCCGCCATCGTCAAGGAGCGGACGCCGCCCGGCTATGCGCAGTCGCTGGCGTATCACCCGGATGTGCGGCGGCACGTGGCGGAGATGAGCGTGGATCTCGAGGCCGCGCGCCTGCTGACGTATCACGCAGCGTGGCTCAGCGACACCGAGGGCCCCACGCCGGCGACGGTTGCAGCACTCTACCGCGCGAAGTACTTCGTCGGCGAGGCGGTGACGCGCATCACGCGCACGGCGATGACGCTCGGTGGGGCGCACGCGCTGTTCAAGACGTCACCGCTCGAGCGCCTGTTCCGCGACGGCGCGGTGGCGCCGGTGCAGTTTCCGCCGCGCGACTTCTGTCTCGCGAGCCTCGGCCTGCTCGAGCTCGGGCTCGATCCCGCCGACGTGCTGCCGCCGCTGAAGACCGACCGCCCGGACGTCGGCCCGATCGTCCGATGACTCGGAGGGGGGCTTCGCCCCCCTTCCGACGCTCCTCACCGGCTGACGCCGGTTCGTCGCTGCCTCCCCCCAACAACAGACTTGCGCCGGCGAAGCCGGCGCTCGACACTCGGGGTCATATGCGTGTCATCGACATGGAATGCAGCGTTCCGAAGCGGACGGCCGAGGACGGCGCAGCACCGCCCGCGGCGGCGGATCGGCCCGCCGGGTACGGCATGGCGAACTACGGCCGCATCTTCCGCTCCCGCGCCGGCGGCGCAGACCCACGGCCGACGGCCGAGGTCGACACGTTCGTGAAGAGGCTCGACCAGGCGGGCATCGTCCGCTCGGTGCCGTTCGGCGCGTCGAACGACGAGGTCGCGGAGCTGCTGCACGCGTATCCAGACCGGTTCATCGGGCTCGCGCGCATCAGCGGTCTCCATGGCATGCGTGGCGTGCGCGAGCTCGAGCAGCGCGTCCGCGAGCAGAAGTTCCAGGCGCTCGGCGTCTCCGCGCTGGTGGACGGGATCCCCGCGAGCGACCGCCGCTACTATCCGCTCTACGCGAAAGCCGTCGAGCTCGACATCCCCGTGCGGATCTACTCGTCGATGAACTACGCGACCGATCGGCCGTACGACCTCGGCCACCCGCGCCACCTCGACCAGGTCGCGATCGACTTTCCGGAGCTCACGCTCATCGGCGGGCTCGGCGGCTGGCCGTGGGTGAACGAGATGGTCGCGCTCGTGCGCCGCCACCCGAAGCTCCACCTGGACACGTCCGCGCACCGCGCGAAGTATCTCGGCCAGCGCGGCTCGGGCTGGGAGATGCTGCTGCAGTTCGGCAACACGCTGATCCAGGACAAGGTGCTCGTCGGTCTCTCGGCCGGCCTCGTCGGCCAGCCGCACGAGACGCTGATCCAGGAGTACCTCGCGCTGCCGCTCAAGGACGCCGTGAAGGAGAAATGGCTCTACACGAACGCGGCGCGCGTCTTCGGCCTCGCCTAGCTACGCGGGCGCCTGGAGGCGGTACACACGGGCCGCCGTGTCGTGGAACAGCGCCGCTTTCTCGGCGGCCGAGCAGCCCGACGCGATACGCTTGAACGCGTTCCACAGCACCGTGTAGCTGCAGCTCGCCTTGTCGACGGGGAAGTTCGACTCGAACATGCAGCGGTCGGCGCCGAACGTCTCGATCGTCACGTCGTAGTAGCGCCGCGTCGCGTCGGCGAGCTCCTGGCTCGACGGTGGGCGCGGCTTCTCGTGCCACCCGAAGCCGTTCATCTCCATGTTGATGCCGCCGAGCTTGGCGACGACGTTCGGACACGTGGCGAGCTCGGTGATCGACGTGCGCCACTCGGCGAACACGTCGTCCGCCGTGCCCGCGTACGCGCCGATGCCCAGCGGCCCGCCGAAGTGATCGAGGATGATCGTGGTGTCGGGAAACGCGCGCGCGAGTGCGGTGACCTCGGGGATCTGGCGGTGATAGCACCACGCTTCGAACGTCAGCCGGCGCGGTGCGAGCTGCGCGAAGCCCGCACGGAAGTCGTCGCGCTCGAAGAGCTTGGGACCGGGCTCGGTGCGATGGTTCGGGACGTTCGGATCGGGATCCCACGCACAGGCGCGGCGGATACCGCGGAACCGTCGACCGCCAGCCGCAATCTGCGCGTCGAGCACGTCGCCCACCGCCTTGCCGAGGCGTAGATCCGCGGTGCCGACGATGCCCGCGGCCACGCGCGTCTTCCCGTACAGGCCGGATGCGCTCATCGCCGCGACGCCGTTCACGAACTCGGTCTCGCCGACGGGCCGCAGCGCCTCGGGCCCGCCGGGCTTGAACATCGCGCCGCACTCGATGAACACCGTCGACACGACGTTGTGCCCGGCTCCCGTGTCGTCGAGGATCTCGTCGAGCAGGTATCGCGGCGCCACGCGCGCGGGCTGCCGGTCCCACAGGTGATGATGGGGATCGCAGATCGGCAGCGCGGGCTCGAGCGGTTCCTCGGTGGTGAGCGCGAGCCACTCGTGGTTCTTCGATCGTGTCGTCATGCCGGTGAGTATAATTCGCCCGCGCGATGTCGCGCGGAGGGGGACTGCCATGGCGGTCGAAGCGCGAGAACGGATCAAGCCGACGACGGGGACCCACATCGTGCGCGTGCAGCACGAGGGGATCGTGACCGCCGACGCCGAGCGGTCGAAGGACTTCTACTGCCGCGTGTTCGGCTGGCAGGTGCTCGAGCGGCCGGCGTTCAGAGCCGGCGGCTACTGGATCGGCACGCCCGGGATCTTCCCGCAGATCCACATCATCCAGACCGACGCGGTGCCACCCGGGCCCGGCGCGCCGATCAGCCCCGTCCACCGCCACACGGCCTTCGAGGTCGCGGACCTCGAGGCGATGAAGGCGACGCTCGAGCGCGAAGGCATCACGTACGTCGTCAACGAGCAGCCCGGCGGACGTATCCAGATGCTGTGCAACGACCCCGACGGCAACACGCTCGAGTTCCAGCAGGCGAGCTGACGATGGCCGCGCCGCGCACGCACTCGCCGACGGTCAACCGGTTGCGCCTCCGGGTGCAAGAGTGGGGCGACGCGGCCGCGCCGCCGGTCGTCTGCGTGCACGGCTACACGTCGAGCGGCGAAGCGTTCAATGCGCTCGCGCGGCGGCTGCAGGACCGCTTCCGCTTCATCGTGCCGGACGTGCGCGGCCACGGCGAGAGCGCGTGGTCGCCGGCCGGCGCGTACCAGTACGCCGATCAGGCGGGCGACCTCGCCGCGCTCGTCGATGCGCTCCGCCTCGAGCGCTTCGCGCTCATCGGCACGTCGATGGGCGGGATCATCGCGATGACGTACGCCGCCTCGCACGCGCACCGGCTCGTGGCACTCGTCCTCAACGACATCGGCCCCGACGTGGAGAGCGGCAGCGCGCGGATCACGAGCACCGTCGGCGCGCGGCCCGACAAGTTCCCGACGCTCGACGAGGCGATGGCCTGGCGCCGGGAGATGTCACCGGTGACGGCGAGCCGCCCGCTCGACGATCAGCGGGAGCTGGCGCTCGGCGTCCTGCGAGAGGACAACGGGAGCTGGGTCTGGAAGATGGACCCGGCCTATATCCGGCAGCGCGTCACGCAGGGCCCGCCGCGGCGGCCGGACTTGTGGCCGGTGCTCGCGAAGGTCCCGTGCCCGACGCTGGTCGTGTGGGGCACCGCGAGCGACGTGCTGTCGGAAGCGCAGGCGCGGCGGATGGTCGAAGCGCTGCCCCAGGGCGAGCTCGTGGCGGTGCCCGGCGTGGTGCACGCGCCGACGCTCGTCGAGCCGCCCGTGCTGGCGGCGCTCGAGCGCCTGCTCGCCGGCACCGCGACGCGCTAGCCGTTCAGCGGCGCCCGAGCTCCTCCGCCGTCTCCTCGAGCGCCTTCGCGAACTTCCGCAGCAACTCGTCGATCTCGCCTTCAGAGATGATCAGCGGCGGGCACAGCGCGACCGTGTCCTGCAGATTCCGCACGATGAGGCCGTTGGCCTGCGCGCGTGCGACGAACAGCGCGCCGGCCTTGCCGGGCGGGTCGAACGTGCCGCGCCCCGGCTTGTCCGGGACCAGCTCCATCCCGGCGACGAGCCCGACGCCTCGCACGTCGCCCACGAGCGGATGGCCGGCGAATTTCCGGACGCCGTCCTGCAGGATCGGTCCGACCCGGCGCACGTGGCCGAGCAGATCGCGCTCCTCGAAGATGTCGAGCACCTCGAGCGCCACGGCGCACGCCGCCGGGTGACCGGTGTAGGTGTAGCCGTGCGCGAACACGCCGAGCTTCTCGCTCTGCCCGACGCACGCGCGATAGATCTCCTCGGAGATCACGGTGGCCGACAGCGGCAGGTAACCCGACGTGATCGCCTTCGCCATCGTCATGATGTCCGGCGTGATCCCGAACGTCTCGCAGCCGAACATCCGCCCGGTGCGCCCGAAGCCGCAGATGACTTCGTCCGCGATCATCAGCACGTCGTGCGTGCGCAGCACCGCCTGGATCTTCTCGAAGTACGTGGCAGGCGGCACGATCACGCCGCCCGCGCCCATCACGGGCTCGGCGATGAAGGCCGCGACGGTCTCCGGATCTTCGCGCTGGATCTGCGCGTCGAGATTCTCGGCGAGGCGCGTCGCGAACTGCTCTTCGCTCTCGCCGGGCCTGGCGTATCGATAGAAGTACGGGCAGTCGGTGTGGCGCACCTGCGGAATCGGCAAGTCGAAGTCACGGTGGGACGCCGCGAGGCCGGTGAGGCTCGCCGCGACCATCGTGGTCCCGTGGTACGCGCGCTGGCGCGCGATGATCTTCTTCTTCCGCGGGCGGCCCTTCGCGTTGTTGTAGTACCAGACCAGCTTGACCGCGCTCTCGTTGGCCTCCGACCCCGAGTTGTTGAAGAACACCTTCGACATCGGCACCGGCATGAGCTTGACGAGCCGCTCGGCCAGCGTGATGGCGACGTCGTTCGCCTTGCCTCCGAACTGGTGGTAGTACGGCAGCCGGCTCAGCTGGCGAAACGCCGCCTCCGCGAGCCGGTTCTCGCCGAACCCGAGCGCGGTGCACCAGAGGCCGGCGAGCGCCTCCAGGTATTCCCGCCCGGACTCGTCGTAGACGTAGACGCCCTTGCCCCGCGCGATGACGAGCGGGCCCTCGCTTTCGTGGCGCCCGAGGTTGGTGAAGGGATGGAGCTGATAGGCGACGTCCCGGCCGCGGCTGGTGGTGGTGTCCATGAGAGGGTATCCTAGCGCCTTCCAATCGCTCACCGTGAGGTGCCTGATGCTCTACGAGCTTCGCCGCTACGACGTCGCCCCGACCAAGCTCCCCGCGCTCCTCGACCGCTTCGGCGGCTTCACCGTGCAGAAGTGGAAGGACTACGGCTTCCGCCTGATCGGCTTCTGGACGCCGATCTTCGGCGAGAAGAGCAACCAGCTCGTCTACATCTGGGCGTGGGAGAGCCTGGAGGAGCGCGCGAAGAAGATGGCGCCGTGGCGAGCCGACCCCGACCGTATCAAGAAGTGGGCGGAGACCGAGAAGGACGGCCCGCTGGTCAACCGCGTCCACAACCAGCTCATGGAGCCGACGGCGTACTCGCAGCTCGACCGCGGCGAGCCCTACGGCCCCGATGCCGCCAGCCGCAAGCCGTACCTCTTCGAGCTGCGCGAGTACCAGGCGATGCCGCAGAAGATCCAGAACATCACCGACCGCTTCGGCGGCTTCACGGTGGAGGCGTTCAAGAAGCACGGCTTCCGCCAGGTCGGCTACTGGCGCAACGTGATCGGCGCCAACGATCACCAGCTCATCTACCTGCTGGCGTGGGAGAGCATCGAGGAGCGCCTCACGAAGTTCGACACGTTCCTGAAGGATCCCGAGCGCGTCCGCGTGTTCGCGGAGAGCGAGAAGAACGGTCCGATCGTGGAGCAGGTCACGACCACGGTCCTGCGTCCCACCGCGTTTTCGCCCATGAAGTGACGAGACAGCGCCATGCGCCTCTTGCCCGCGGAAACCGCGTCGTTCCCGTCGCCGATCCCGACGCAGTTCGTCGCCAGCGACGAGTTCACTCCCGCGCCCCAGACCGAGCGGCAGAAGCGGGTCGAGGCGCGCATCAAGGCGCTGGGTGACCGGCTGGCGAAGCACCAGGGGCTGAGCCGACGCACCTTCTTCCAGACCGCGGCGGGCATGGCGGCGGCGTTCGTCGCGATGAACGACGTCTACGGTCCGATCTTCGGGGTGAGCCCCGCCGAGGCGCAGAACCCCGACATGGCGAACGAGCGCGCGAAGGGTCTCGCGGGCCAGTTCATCATGGACATGCACACGCACTTCCTGCGCGACGACACGCGGCTCGAGAACTTCGTGCGCTCGCGCGAGGCCGTCGGCAAGGCGGGCTGGAACCCGGCGCTCGCGGGCACGCCGCAGACGCTCGAGGATCTGAAGTTCGCGAACTACTTCAAGGAGATCTATTTCGACAGCGACACGAAGGTGGCGCTGATCTCGGGCTCGGGCTCCGAGGAGCCGCGCGACTGGTTCCTCACCAACGAGATGAAGGCCGACGCGCGCAAGAAGGTCAACCAGCTCACGGGCAGCCAGCGCCTGCTGTCCCACGCGATCTTCATGCCCGGCATGCCGGGGTGGATGGAGGCGGTCGACAAGGCGATCGCCGAGCTCAAGCCCGACTCGTTCAAGGGCTACACGGTCGGCGACAACACCAACAAGCAGCTCTCGAAGCATCCGTGGCGCATGGACGACGAGACGCGGCTCTATCCGTTCTACGAGAAGCTCGTGAAGGCGGGCCTCGTCAACGTGTGCGTGCACAAGGGCCTCTACAACCTCGCCACGTCGAAGCGGTTCCCGCAGCTGCTCGACCACGCCGACGTGCGCGACGTCGGGAAGGCCGCGAAGGACTGGCCGCAGCTCAACTTCATCATCTATCACTCGGCGTTCCGCTTCACCGGCGGCGAGGGCAAGCATGGCCTCGCGCAGTTCGAGCAGACCGGGCGCGTGGACTGGGTGACCGACCTCGCCGAGATCCCCGCGAAGTACGGCGTGAAGAACGTCTACGGCGACCTCGGCCAGATCTTCGCGCAGAGCACGGTCGCGGAGCCGCGCCTGTGCGCCGCGATGATGGGCACGCTCGTGAAGGGCCTCGGCGCCGATCACGTGGTGTGGGGCACGGACGCGATCTGGACCGGCGCGCCGCAGTGGCAGATCGAGGCGCTGCGCCGGCTCGAGATCCCCGAGGACATGCAGAAGACGCACGGCTTCCCGGCCCTCGGACCCGCCGACGGTCCCACCAAGCGCGCCATCTTCGGCGAGAACTCCGCGCGCCTCTACAAGTACGACCGTCAGCGACGCGCCGAGCTGACGACCGACCGCATCGCGCTCGCGAAGGCCGACTACGAGCGCGAAGGGCCGGGCCGCACCAACCTCCGCTACGGGTTCGTCGCGAAGCCGATCGCGTAACACGATCTGTTGACTTCGCCGGTGGCGTGTGGGACCGCCCCCGCCACCGGTGACGAGGCCTCCTGTCCGTCACCTTCCGGTCCGCGGATCGTCCTTTTCCGGCACGTCCCGACAGGAAGGAGACCCCGATGGCCACCCCTCCCCACATTCCTCCCTCTCGTTCCGTAACGCGACGTGACTTCCTCACCCGTGTCGGCGTCGGCGTGGGAGTGACTGCGCTCACTGTCGGCGGTGGCCGCCGACGGGCGGCCGCACAGGCTCCGACGGCGCCGTATCCCGACTGGATTCCCGCCAGCCCGAAGCCGCCGAAGCGGGGCGGCGTGCTCACCCGCGCATCGGCGTGGGATCCACCGGTGATCGACCCGCGCCACACGCAATCGGTGGGCCTGTTCCAGTTCGCCGGGCTCACGAGCAATCGCCTGCTGCGCTACTCGTTCGCCGACGAAGCGAGCGGCTACAACGACCTGAGCCTCAAGGGCGACGTCGCCGAGTCGTGGCAGGGAAGCCCGGACCAGCGCATCTGGACGTTCAAGATCCGCCGGGGCGTCAAGTGGCAGAACGTGCCACCGCTCAAGGGACGCGAGCTGGTCGCCGCCGACATCAAGTACTGCTTCGAGCAGTACGCGAAGGAGGGCGTGCAGACCTTCACGTTCCAGGAAATCGAGGCGATGGAGACGCCGGACTCGCACACCCTGCGTATCCATCTGAAGACGCCGAACGCGCTGTTCCCCCAGAACGTCGCTGAACCGGTCTCCATCATCTTCCCGCGCGAGGTGCTCGAGGAGGACGGCGACCTCAAGAAGCGCCAGATCGGGACCGGCCCCTTCATCCTGAAGGAACACACGCGGAAAGTGCGCATCGTGCTGCAGCGCAATCCCGACTACTGGGACAAGGGCCGCCCCTACGTCGACGAGTACGTCATCCTGTCCGCGCCGGACATGGCGACACGAACGGCCGCATTCCGCACGGGCCAGAGCGACTTCCTGCCGCTGCAGAGCCCGTCCGAGGTGGAAGCGGTCCGCAAGACCAACCCCAACGCGCTCGTGCAGGCGCTCACGCCATCGCTCACGACGTTCGGGCTGGCGCTGGCGCAGGATCGTCCGCCGTTCAACGACGTGCGCGTCCGCCGCGCGCTCTCGATGGCGATCGATCGGCAGAAGCAGGTCGACACGGTGTTCGAGGGGCACGGCATCGTGAGCGCGGGCGTGCCGTGGATCTACTACCAGGACTCGAAGCCGCTGCTGAAGGACCTCGGCCCGTGGTGGCAGTACCGTCCCGCCGAGGCGAAGAAGCTCCTGGCCGAGGCCGGGCATCCGAACGGCTTCGAGACGACCCTGTTCTACTACGAGTACTTTCCGCAGATGAGCTCGGCGGTGCAGCTCGTCCAGCAGGATCTCAGGAAGAACCTCAACGTCAACGTGAAGATCAGCAAGTTCGACTACACGACCTATTACGGCCGTTACGTCGAGGGCAAGTGGGACGGGATGGCGTGGGGATTCCAGTCCGGCCACGCGGTCGGCCTCGACGAGCGGACCTACGTCTACATGCACTCGAAGTCGACGAAGAACTTCTTCCGAGTCAACGATCCGGTGATCGACGAGCTGACCCTGAAGCTCCGCCAGACGCCGGACCGTGCCGAGCAGCGCGCGACGGCGAAGAAGATCGTGGAGCGGGAGTACGACCAGGCGCTGCGGTTATGGATGCCCCACGGCTCCAACTTCGTGGTCTTCCAGCCCCACCTGCGCAACGTGGCGGGCGGCGTCCTGCGCGGCACGGTCGGGTACGGCTCCCCGAACATCGCCCGGCTGTGGATCGATCGATACTACTCAGTCCCTAGTGTAGGCGACACTAGGCGCATGAAAGAACGAGCGGACGAGCGCCGGCCGCGACTGAATGGCTCGAAGATCTGCTTGGACGCGGCTCCGCAGCGATTCGTCTTTCCGCAGA
>Ga0194121_10002379_pt1 | contig 29956 bp, 21 predicted proteins | sample TA2MahCa50mmetaG_FD_148609 | JGI IMG/M metagenome (GOLD analysis project Ga0194121, IMG submission 148609) | Freshwater microbial communities from Lake Tanganyika, Tanzania - TA2015020 Mahale Deep Cast 50m | ecosystem: Environmental > Aquatic > Freshwater > Lake | place: Tanzania: Lake...
ATGCGCGAATCCGAACTGGATGAGTTTGCAGAAACAGGAAAAATAAGGGCCACCAGAAATACTGGTTCATCAGTTGTATCTGGAACGTCACGAAGAGCTGAAAGACTTTCCTCTGGCGCACAGGTAATGCCAAGAAACAAAAGAGAACAGGAATTTGCGAAAAAAGTAAGAGAAAGAATCGAAACAAAACTATCCAAAATTCCACCGCCGCGACTTAAAGACGGAATGTCAGACTCGCAAAGAACCGAGGCGATAAGAGGACATGTTGACAATTGGTTTGACAGTCTTTCTGAAGCCGAGCTTGAATCAATGGGGGCGAGAAGACTTTATGACAAAAACAATAAACCACTAATTTCCAAAACGACTGGACGAGTTGTTTATCAAACAGAAAACAACGAAGTTGCTGCAGCTCTACTTTCTCTGGGCCAAACCGTAGAAATGCCAGCGCATAAGCATGGTGAATCAAAAATGGTTAAGCAAGCTGGAAAACAAATCAGTAAAGAACTTAAAAACCTTGCTGAAAAAAATCCAGGAAAAATAGTCACTGCCGACTTGTGCAAATTCTATGTCGAGGGGGTAAACGTTTTCTGTAAAAAAAACCTAAAAGTAGACAGACTTGAAATGCCGCAGGTTGGCGGAAAAGCCGTAGATAACAAATCAACGATTTTGCGCCTATGGCGTTCTGGGCTTGCAACAGGAGAAACAGCACAGGCCCATATTGCGGGCGAAGACGGCAAGTTGACAAAGATTTTAAAGCAAAGACTTGAAAAACTTAAAGAATTAGACAAAGACTCACCAGAGGCAAAAAAACTAGATGCAGAAATAAAGTTTCTTGAACTTATTGGAGCTGGATTTGAGGGGGGTGGAATTGAGCAAAAAGATATAAACAATCAAGAAGCAATAAAGGCAAAATACACAACAATGGTTGACCTGATGGAAGAGCATGATATAAAAATTTCAGAACTGATGGATAAACATGAAATAAAAATAACTGGTCGAGAACTCAAGAGGCTTGGCGAAAAATGGAACAGAATTGCAACTGCGCGGATGGAAGGCAGAGAACCAGACCCAAGTGATGAATTTACGGATGAAGAAAGAAAGAATTTCTTCGACCACATTGATTATTCAATGCTTGAGCCAGATGGTGTTGACGCATTTACAAACTTCTTAAAAATGCTTGGAGTTGGGATTCAAGAAGACAGAATTACCAAGCCAGACGAGCTAATGGTATCACAGCGAGAACTTGACGGACCAAAGGTTGGTGGAATTAGTGAAAACATACTTTCGGCTATTAAGGAAATAACTAAAATAAAAGACCCTGTGGAAAGAAAAAAAGAAGTTGAAAGGTTAAGAAAAGAACACGGTCTATTTAAGAAAATTATCATATCAAAAGAGGGATACATAGTCGACGGTCACCACAGAATAATAGGAAAAGTGGTTGCAAATGACATTATTTCTGAGGACATGCCCGGAATAGACCCAGATGATTTAGACATTCTTGGCTTACCAATTAGACAAATAGACATGGGAATTATTGAACTTCTCACCACATCTCGGGTCTATCAAGATTTCCTTGGAATAAAAGCCGCATCTTTGTCTGAGAAAGATGACGATTCATTTAAAACGGCAGGACTCATTGGAAAAGCAAGCAAAAAACTCATAACCGATGAAGAGGATATGCACGGCATAGACAAAATTCGCGAAATAACTCAAGAACAATTCGATGCTCTTCAGGCAAGTCTTCTCTACGAGTTGGAAGAAAAAGTCGATGAAATATATGAGCGAGGAACATTTATACAAGTTGATGCTGTTGGCTTGAATGACACGGAGGAATCTCAAATTTATAAAACTTCAGAACGTTTGAGACGAATGAGTGCGATGGAAAGAAATAGAGCAAGAAAAAACAAAGAACCCGAAAGGCTTTCCTCTGGGGCGACAAAAAGCAACGTCATATCACCCCAAAATATGAAAAAATTAGAAAGAACGATTGAAAATACAAATATTGATGACGAATCAAAAGAAAAATTAATGTTTGCATTCTCCAAAATCGCAGATTACAAGAAAGGTTCAACGAGAAACGAGCTTAAAGATTTTGCAGAAAAATTAAAATATGTTTCTGGTGAAACGATTACAAAATTGGCTCTTGAGCAAATGCAAGAATTTGATTTGATAAATGAATACGAAAAACAAAATATTGATGTAAATCTTGAATCAAACGACCTTGAGGGAATGGCCCAAAAAGCTTCCGCCATAAAAAACGCATTTTTTGACGGTAGCGAAATGTTTTCAAATATTTGGCAACCAAGAGAAGTAAATCAAAGCGAAGGTAGAACATCTGGCTCCGGCTACAAAACACGAAAATTTGGTCCAGATGAACTCGATTTTGATACTGAAGGAGAGTCATCCTTTTCTTCCGTTAGAAGAAAATTTTGGAAAAATGCTGGATTGAATGACGACATTGATGAAGACTCTCTTCCTGTATCGGGATATATGGTCAACAAATCACAGATACAAAAAAAGAAACAAAATGCGATAAATAGGGGGGCAGTCGGGGTGGACGATAATGCCAATTTTGAGCTTTCCGATACAGATGTGGTTGGGGATGGGCTAACCGCTCAAGGCGAAATAGAGGTTGTTTTGCGCCCAGAAGTAGCGAGTCGCACGGCTTACGCAAAAGGTAATTTGTTCAAAAATGGAAATAAACCAGTTTTGGTAAATTCTTCATCCCGTTCCGACATAGTTCAGGCTTTAACTGATACAAAAAATGGAAAAGATAAAGAATCAATAATAAATATACTTACGGCGTCACTTGACGGAGACACAAGCTCAATTACGTCTAAAAGAAAAAATGGTTCAAAATTTAAAAAAGTTGGAAAAGATTTATCAAATGATTTTGATAACGAACCTATTCAGGCCCACATATTGGGTGGTTTCGATAAAGATGAAGTTGAATCAATCAATTATCCATTTTCCAAAGTTCAAAAACTCTCCGAAAAAGAAAATTTAAATGATGTTGTTAACGATAATTCAATTGCCGCAGCTCTTCGAAAAGCTGGGTTTACGGAATCAGAAATCAACTATTTTTATTCCATATCAAATGGGAAACCATTAACCGGACAAAATATTCAGGCTCTCAAAAACTACAGAGCCGCACAAAAAATAAAAAATAAATACAAAATGCAGGGATTCGACAACGTAAAATTTGCGCACCCCCTTGGCCTGGATATCGAAAACCCAAAAACTTACAACCCATTAATTGACCCAAATGCGTCAGTGGAAAATGTTTTAAAAAACAACATAATTAAAGAAATTGTAGAAAACGCTAAAAAAACATTACGAAAAATGAAAAGCAATCAAAATATGGATTTTGTAGCACCGAACGGCAAATCAACATGAGAGCAATATTGGTTGGAAAAGTAGAAGATGACAATCTTTACTACGACATAGATGCGTCGGCCGAGGAAAAAGATGCAATTTTGGTTCGACCGGATAGTTCTATGGTCAAAGTTGATTTGTTTGATTTTGCGAATTCGTGCGGGGGGCTTTTAAAAATCAAAACTTCTCGTTTTCATAAATTTTTATGGACGGGCGCATCCCGAAAGGGCTGGGACGAGATATTTTTGGACAAAACAAAACCCGTTTATGAAAACATGATAGATGGGTTAGACATTTACCAATCCCTAGGCAAGAATAAGAAAAAGCTGGACACTGTAAATAAAAAGGTGTCAAGATTTAAAAAAACCGTTAACAAAAAGAAAAACCAGAAAATAGAAAAAATCAAAACAAAGTCTGCACAGCCATGTTGCGACGATGAAATGGTAAAGTTTGATGTATCGAATTTGGCTTTTAAAAGCGCACAAGCCAGAAAAGAAGCGTGGACAGCGATGATTTTGCTTCGCCAAATAGAGAGATAAATACATGACCGAGGATGCAAATATCAAGGCAGACCCACTTGGTGGTCTTATCCCACAGGAGCTAATTACTGGAGATATTTTGCGTGGCTATGGACCGCGTAGGGGAAATCTTGAAAGGCTCCTTCGCTATTGGCGCCCAATTATGAAAAAACCAGGCGGATTCAGACGTTGTAGGGTTATTCTTGCCAATCATCCAGAACTATATCCACTCAGCAATATATGTGCCTGGCTGCACCACGAAACAACCGGATTGTGGCCGAATGAGGGTTGCCATCACCCCGGAATGAGAAATTGTCGCGGGAAAATAAGAAAACTTATGAACTGGAATGATAGACAATTTCATTTAAGAATTAGAACTGGTAAAAAACCCAAAAATTTAATCCGTGGTCAAAAAAATGATGATATGTTTTTTTATGAATTTGTTAATTCAATAGATGTTAAATCAGAAGAATCGAGTGTCGTGACCGAAAATGACTTTTCGCATGCGATATCTGTCCTGCGTGATTTTGTTGAAATGGAATCAAAATTCATTGATTTTTTAAGAAATCAAAATAACTGGGAACAAACAGGAGAAGACGATTCTGGTAGCCAGAAAATAATGCCAAGATTGGAACAATTGTCGTTTGAAGAGGAATGTTGCAGTGAATAAAAATGACAATCAGACCGTTTATATAGCAAGATTTATCATTGCTGATTTTTCGAATAAAGAAACCGTTGACCACATCAGGGGAAAATCTATTTCGGGCAATAAAAATATTGTTACATTCAAAGCCTTGTCAAAGCGGAATGGGAATAACAGAAGAAAAGTCTCCTTGATTAATACCGGAGGTATGGAATTCAAAGCAAATGCCGGACGTCAGATACTTCACTCGGCCATCAGCACAATTGTCCCCGGAGATAGGGGTCCAATTCGTTCACCTATTCGCTCGGCATTCTGGAGAGCAGTAACACCAGGTGGTGGGGGCGGAAGACGTGGCGGCTCAATGCCTGGAGAAAATAGGGGATATCGATGTCCGGAGGGCTACCAGTTCGGCGGAAGATTTACCGATAACAGATTGTCAACATGTGGGGCTCAACTTTTTGACATACCATCTCCACTGGGTGCAGTCGTGCGAGCGATAAGAAATGCGGTTAGCGGACCCGCTACAAGAACATCTGGCTCGCCAATTACCGGTGTACGCGGGGAAAGCGACATCATCGTACGACGAGCTCCGGTTATCCCAAGAGTATCGATAGAAAATAGACAGGAAGTATCAAAGGTTGTCCCAGAATTAGTTAATCAAATAGGAAAATTCAATAAATCATCAAACGAAAAAGCAAGAAGAATGGTCCGAAGAGATGGATTTATTCTTCAACCAGTTGTCCCGAATAAAGTTCTTCGAGCCATACCCGACAATAGGGATATGGAGGGCGCAACAATGGTGATGTCGGCTCTATCTCCGGATGATATTGGCGGAGAGGAATTGGGTCTTTTGTCGAACACGGGAACGCGTTCCCTTGTTTACGTTCTTCCTGGGGGTTCATCAATCACGCTAGAAAAAGCAAGAAAACTTTCTGTTGGGGAAAGACGAAAACTTGGAAGGGTTGTAAATGACGCAACAGAAATAGATAATAGAGATGACCCAGCAAAAAGACTTCAATTTGTCGCATCTGAGATAGGGCCAGGCCTTTCTTATAGTGAAAACTTTGTTGGAATAAAAAATCCAAACGAAAGAGTAGGAAAGACGCTTGCTTGGGTGAGTGAATTGTTCAAAAATAGAAAACTCATCAAACCCGAAATGACAAGAACAGACAGGGAAACCGTATCTTTTGCTGCAAAAAAGAAACTCATAAAAAATTTAGATTACGCTCTAAAACATTTGTCCTCCGGGGGAAGTATTGTCGATATTCATCCGTCGATAATTGGGGAAGTCATTAAGCGCTCCTCAAACGTTTCTAAACGTCAACTTGATGGCGGCATAACAGCGATAGACGTAAATGGAAAAGGCTATTTGCTTTACGGAGAACCCAAAAAATTTCAACACCTCGCTGAAAGATTCGCTTCCGACGTTCAGCAACACTTGGGTCTGGAATCGCCGGATGTGATGTTTGTGGGAAAACAGGGCAGTACGAGAAAATACCTAAGAGAAGATATATCTTCAACGGTTCCCGGGGGTGTCTTTAACCCACAGAAAAAATTTACAGATTTAGATATGCATGATATTGCCCGAATGATGGTTGCAGATTTTTTGACTGACCAAAGAGAACGCCCAAATACGTCAATATACGCAGTTGATTCCGACGAGGGAACACGCGCGGTTTTGGCACAAAATACGACATCCGCACTTGTCGATTTGTCAAAACTAGAAATAACCAAACGAATGAAAATTAGACTAGATGATTATTATGAATCAACCCTCGTTCCCGCATATTCGGACTACTATCAGGCTCTTCAGGCAGAACAAAGAGTTCTTTTTATAAAGCTAATTTCTCAAATGATAAATAAGGTCAGAACTTTTAATCCCAATAAATTTATGTCAAATATTGACGGATATGGGATTTCAGAAGGTGAAAAAATACATATGAACATAGTTCAAAAACTATTTTCATTGAGACTCGAAGAATTGCTATCAGGAAAACAAAGACTCCGACAAATAATTATGAAAAAGGCACAGTAATGATAAATGAAAATAAAATTTCGATAGTTAAAGATGTTTTTACAAACATCCCACACGTCATTGCTGTTTTGAATAACGAACAAGTAAAAATTAAAGCCCTCACCGAGTATGGGCAACAAATAATTAAAGAAAACAACGGCGAATATGAAAGCTGGGGAACTCCGGACGGGTTTGTCAAAACAGAATTTAAACACCTAACGCCACAGATGGAGGAAATTTTTAACGCGGCATTTTCTGATATTGGTTGGACAAATGCAAAAATTAACGAAATAACAAACAAGGCGATATCTCATCAAAAAATTAAATCTTTTCTAGACAGAACATCAAATCAAACTTCTAATAATCAATTTAGAAATCCTTCGGGTAGTTCTTTGAGGAAATTTCAAGATAAATTAAACAAAATTACTATTGTGAACTATAAAGCAAAAACATTTAAAGACAATACGACAACAAGCGAACTTGTAGGAAAAATAAAATCTCACGAACTTGCATTTGATTCAATAAATAATATTATTTGTCAAAACAAAAACAATCCTTTTGCATCACAAAAGCTTGAAAAATTAATTAGCGACCCCAAAAATACAAGACTTCTTCGCAGGGGAATTGGTATCAAAGACAGCAAAGATGTCCTCTTGTTTAAAAATGCGCGCAGAAGGGTGGTCCGAAGGGCAATCAATATTTCAGAAGGAGAAACAAAATCGAGCGAAGATTCTTTCGCGTTTCAAAAATTTAGTGCATCCATAAAAGCAAAATTGTTCAATAAGAAAAATTTGTCGAAATGAAAGAATTAATTAAAAAAACCGAAGCCATAAGAACAGCCAGGGAAATTGGTTGCTCGGGGGCCCACAAAGACAAAGATGGAAATTGGATGCCGTGCGCGTCACATGAGGAGCTTGCAAGAATTTCGGAACTTGCCGAAACATCCAAATGGAGAAGCGTTGTTCCGGATGAGTCCAAAAAAGGCCTGAGAACAACCGGAAAAAGGAAAAAAAGAAAAAAACTTCGTGATAATTGGCGAATGCTCAAAAATAGGGCAAGCCATGAGTGGGAAGACCTAAACGAAGAAAGAGTATTCGGAATTGAATCAATCCCCGGTGCCGGATTGGTATCTGGGGATTTATTTGCTGGCAAAAGTGAACAAGGACCATGCTGGCCCGGGTATGTACAGGCGGGTATGAAGAAGGGCAAAGGGGGCAAAATGGTGCCGAACTGCGTCCCCGAAGGCCAGCAAAAATCAGCTAAAGGCCCAGAATATGTGCGCGACAACGACCCGGATGTATTTCTTGACATAGAGTCCGCAAGAGCAAGAGCTCGGCAAATAGGCTGTATAGGGATAAGCAGAAGAATTAGCAAAACGGGTAGGGCGGTATGGATGCCGTGCACAAATATGACCGATTACGCCAATCGGGCCGGAACCACAGCATTGGGGCGAAGAAATATTGAAAAACGTAATCAAAACGAAATTCGTAGAGCCGTCAGGACCATTCTTCGCGGAAAAGATAAAGCAACACTTAAACGAAAAGTGCCAATAATCGAAGAATTAAACCACAAATAACTATTTACAAACTTTTATATACAAAATTAAATAGTTACACTATTGAGTGTAAAGAATCTGTTATTTTTGAATGAACAAGGGCTGGGTGCTTTCCTAAGCCATGTAAGCAAAAAACAACCATCCCTCAAACAGGAGCACAACATGTCGCAAGACAAATCAAGAATCGAAGAGCTTCAAACAGCCCTTCGCTCGAAGATGTCCGAGAACAAAACAATCGCTGACTCGTTTAAGGTTGAAGACGGCACAGTAGTCGTTTCGACCGAGCAGAAGACCGCATTTGACAAAAACATGCGCGACATCAAAGAAATCAAATCACTCATCGGAGACCTGGAATCAATGGAAGACATTTCTTCGTGGGGCTCAGAGCAAACAACACCAAGTGTTGCAGCCGAATTTGCTGCCGCAAGTGCCAATGTTACTCAGCTTTCCTCGAATGAACTAAAGACCATTGGTGAAATGTTCACCGAATCGCCAGAGTTCAAGTCCCTCAACAACGGTCGTAACGGCGCCAACATGGCTTCTCCGTGGACAGTTGCGGCCTCACTCACTGGCTACAGCGTGAAAGACGTTTTCACAGCAATGCCAACCGTTGGCAACCTCTCGGGCTTTACCCGTGGTGGTGGCCTTGGTGACTTTGGTTCGGTTGACCGCGATGCAATGGTCATCTCACCAATGCGCACAAAGCGTGTTCGCGACCTTTTCCCGGTCCGTCGCACAACGGCTGCCGTCATTGAGTACTTCCGTCAAATTGGTTTTACCTCGCTCGAGGCTCCAGGTGTTTCGGCTTCCGCATATTCAACGAATAATGCTGCCGCCGCTGTCGCTGAGCGTACCGGTAACGCCTTTACCGCGAAGCCGCAATCATCCTTCAAGTTTGTCGGTGAGCAGGCTCCGGTCCGCACACTGGCTCACTGGGAAGCCGCACACAGAAACGTTCTTGCTGATGAGCCGCAGTTGCGCTCAATCATCGACAACGAGTTGATGTACGGTTTGCGTCTTCTTGAGGATTCGCAAATCCTTAAGGGCAGCGGCTCGGGCGAAAACCTGATGGGTGTTCTGAATACGCCAAGCATCCAGGAATATGCTTGGTCGGATGGTGCAGCCACTCCGGTTCCGGACACCAAGGCCGACGCACTACGTCGCGCTGCCACGCTGTCCTTCTTGGCTTACTATGAGCCATCTGGTGTCGTAATGCACCCGAACGACTGGGAAGACATTGAGCTGACGAAAGATGCAAACGGTCAGTACCTCCTCGCGGTGTCAATCGCCGCCGGTGGTGCACCGCGCGTCTGGAGAATGCCAATCGTTGACACCCCGGCGATGACAGAAGGTCAAGCTCTCGTAGGCGCGTTCGGCACAGCCGCACAGCTTTACGACCGTGAGCAAGCCAGCATCCGCATCAGCGAACAGCATGCAGACTTCTTCGTCCGCAATGCAATCGTCATCTTGGCTGAGCAGCGCCTTGCGCTAGCGGTCAAGAGGCCGGAAGCCTTTGTAAAGGTCACGTTTGACGCAGAACCATCCTGAGTCTAACTAACCAATAAAGAATAAGCCCCCGGGCAAAGGTGAAAACATCACCCGACCCGGGGGCTTATTCTTTCCATCCGCTTTCATCATTTATGCGAGAATATATGAGTAGGTGCACTCATGCAAGACCAAAATAACAATGACGAAGAATTGATTGCTGAACTTGAAGCAATTGGCCAGGCGATAGATTCAGAAATTGAAATAGTAAACGCTATGGAGCAGTCATTCATAGAGTTCAAGCAAGAAGAATTTCTTCCGATTTATGACGAGTACTACGGCTCAAGAAAAGTCGGTAAATTTCAGTTTGTTTATTTAGATGAGAAATCCGCATCTGGCAACAAATTAAAAAACCCCAAGGGTGGGCTAACCGCAGCCGGAAGGGCATATTTTAAGAGAAAAGAGGGCGCAAATCTCAAACCTGGTGTCAAGGGCCCAGCTAACACCCCGGAAAAAATGAGAAGGAAGGGCTCCTTCCTTACTAGGTTTTTTTCAAATCCTTCTGGTCCAATGAAGGACGAAAAAGGTAGGGCAACACGGCTTGCTCTTTCAGCAGCCGCATGGGGCGAACCAGTGCCAGGAGATGCTGAAGCTGCTGCTCGCCTGGCAGCCAAGGGACGAAGATTGCTTGAAAAGTACGCGAAAACAAAAAAGAAGCAAGATTCGGTCTCTGAAGAGATTGAATCGAAGGAAGTAAATGAAATTTTCGAAAAATCCCTTGGTCAATCAATAGGTCAACGAGCGGGCGTAGTAACGGGCACCGATGAAGCCATCGACCATGATATGGACGGCATGATTTTTGATGGAACACCACAAGAGCAAAGAGCACCATACAAAAAACAAAGCAATACGGCATACGAAAAGGCACGTAGAAAATTTGTTCGAGACGAGCTGGCTCGTCAGGGAATAAAGCGTAACGCAAAGGTACAAAACCGCTCCAAAGCTGAACGGGATGCCCGCGCGCGCGCTCGAGCAAGATTTGACCAAATGACGAGGGCTGCTGGCGAAGAGAAACAAAACGAAATTGATAGGGCCAAAAAGAAAACACCAGCGACGACTAATCCAAAACCAGCCGACCGATACCCCAGCCCGTCACCCAAAAAGAAAACACCAGCGACGACCAATCCAAAACCAGCCGACCGATATCCAGAGCCAAAACGAGATAATTCGTGGCAGAGAGATTTTAGGAATGCCAGAAAGAAACCACCGCTTGGCCCCCCGGCACCCAAAAACAAGAAGCCAGAGCAGGGTAGCGTAGTCGGACCCAAATTTCCGGGTCAAGATAAATTAATGAACATTCTCAAGAATTCACAGAGGTAGTTTCTTGTGCAGCGCTTTTGGTACGGGGCAACGGTTCTTGGGGTCGTTGATGGTGACACCATCGACCTGATGATTGACCTCGGATTTAAAATTCACCATAAAATACGTGTTCGCCTATTTGGCGTCAATACACCAGAGTCACGGACAAAAGACTTAAACGAGAAAGAACTCGGACTTAAGGCAAAGTCATTTACCCAGGACTGGCTAACGAATCATAAGTGGGTGTTTGTCAACACCATTCCAGACAAAAATGACAAATATGGAAGAGTTCTTGCAAAAATATATTCGTCAGACGATATCGAAAACCCTAACACCGCTTGTTTAAATAAAGACATTATTGATTCTGGATATGCACGAGAATACTACGGTGTTGGCGACAAAACATGGCAAGAATTCAAGACAAAATAAATAAATTAACCACCGAGACCATTGGTGGCCGATAATGCCAATAAAATCAGCAAAGAAAAAATATTCGGAAGAACAAAAAACCACCGAAGAGTCAGTATTTCTCGCCGAAAAAAATTCCAGCTACAACACAATAACGCCTATGCTTAATGCGGAGTATGCAAGAATTAGGCATCCCTTTCTTAAAAAATATTTTCATTGTAAAACGAACAGTGTAGAATTTCTAAATCTGTTTAACGAATTAAGCCAAAAGGGACTTGGGGAAAAACTGGAGCGGGAATTGGTTTATTTTGCCGAACATTATGACCGCAGATGGGCAGATGTATTAGCAAATCTAAAAAGTTCAATTTGAGAACTCCGTAACTATAGTTTTTTTGTGAATGTGCTGTTTGGGCGGCATATGTTTTATTGTTAATAATCGTTTTACCCATCTATCCGTTCCGTCATATCTCGGCTGAAAACTACTTCTACCGTGGACGGCCCTATTATTATCAATTATCATTAAATCGCCAGTTTTAAGATAAACGTTATCAACCGAAGCGTTCACGGCATCCCTCATCTTGCTTAACGCAAATTCTGAATCCGTATCAAGACCCTTCATTAATTGCAAATCAAATGTCATGGTCCATTTTGAATCGTCAAATCCAGTTTCAGTATTTCTCAATACGGGCGTGACAAGACAAAAATTGTCATTCTTCCCGTTTTTAAAACTTTCATCAATTCCCGTCGTGAAATTTGGTAATTCTAGAATTTTAATAGTTTCTTCATCGAGCTTTTCCATTATTTCATTAACTGAAGCAATGGTTGTGGCTGCGGCGTCGTCACCCCTTAGGCATAAAAGAAAAATAAATGATGGCTTATATGGATGAAAAGCCAATTCTGTGTGGAGGTATAGGTCGGTTTTTGAAGACGTCGATATTTGCCCATATTCGGTTTTGTGCACTGGAACAAGATTGTGAATGAGCTTTCCGCCATGTTCTTGTTTATAGCAAACAGGAAAACCGCCAACCTCAGAAAACTGCATCAATACGTCTGTTGCCCTCGGGGTTGCTGAATCGTCGATAAACGGGGTTGCCGGGGTTGGTGGGATATCACCGACATCCGATATATGAAAGATTAAATAAGATTTAGACATGGGCAAATCCTACACTGGGACCCCCAGTAGGAATTGAACCCATAATTGCAAAGCTATTTAATTACGGAGCAATACGTCCATTTTCAATCCAATATTTGTGGGTAATCGGCATTATTTGGCCAAACAGCTCCTCAATTTTTTCAGCGTATAAACGAATATCTAATTGGGCAGTTTTATGATTGCGAAGAGAAAGAAAATTCATTAACGACCGCGCATTCACCGTCCAATAAAATTGTGTATACATACTCACCGGTAAGACAACCCTTGCCAACTCCTTGGCTATCCCCTTTGCCAGAAGTCTTTCGTAAGCTTCAAAACAATAAGAATTTACTTCGCTGATATCAAGAACGGTATTTTCTGCGGAAACTTCATCTACGGGCTCAAAAACGTACTCTCCGAGCTTGCCAAGTTGGGTTCGGATTTGTTGTTTCGCGGGAACAAAAAAATCATCTTTGATAAGACTGTAGCGAGCCGATATTTCATTAAATGAGCCAATTCGATGACGGAACCATTCTCTTGCGACAAATAATGGGCACTTAACGTGAAAACGAAAAGCATTATGTTCAAAAGGGGTTCCGTGACGCTCCCGCATCAAAAAATTGATTAATAATTTGCCCCCCTCGTTTAGTTCTTCGGATGAACGCCCATAAGAGACTCGAGCCGAATTAACGACAGACAAATCGTCAGCCATATGCCCATCCAGTCGCACAAAACCAAATTCACTCATTATGTCTCATTTTTTGGGACTCCTTTGTGGCGCGTCGGGAGGGATTCGAACCCCCGGCCTAAACATTAGAAGTGTTCTGTCCTATCCAACTGAGCTACCGACGCCGACAAGAGCCTCTTTCGCGTTATCTCTTATCGGCTTAATCTCACATGAGTCAGTTGTGCAGTACGCCTCGCCAATTGCATCCACGGCAAGTCCTGCATATATACCAGACAGGTCGATGGAAAAAATTTTAGATTTTGCTTCTTCGTATTCTTTTTCCGATATCTGCGTATAGGGCATTTGGGGATAAACATGATTTCCCATTGGGAGGAAGGACACGGTTTTTAACTGCCCATCATGCATGTGTAATATGGCCGGAATATGTTCAGACTCTTTTTCTGGGTCAAATGTTATAGTTACGGATACCGAATTGTCCGACCAGTGTCTTTGGGTAACCACGGCAAGCGATACTTTTTCAAAAACAGAAACTTCTTTTTCAGCCCGAAGCGCATCTGTCTTTATGGGGAAAAACACAACTGATGTGGTGTTCGGTGACTCCGACGCTGGCTCCACGCGATAATTTGCCATTTTAAACAATTCCAGCATTGGGTCGTTGTTGGCAAATCGAATTGCCCTCAGAAAATATTTACCCCCGGAAGCCCAGTGCACACCAGGACTTTCTCCAGCAAGAATAGATACAGTGCCAGACGGTTTAACCGTGGTCATTTTTATTGATTGTCGTATTCCCAGCCACTCAGAATATGTCTCGTCATAGTGCCTAATGGTTTCGTAGCCCTCATTGAGCCAATCTCGCAATTTGGTCCACCCGTTATTGTCTGCGAAGTTGGCCACCCCGGAAACAGATGTTCCTATTCTCCTGTTCCGCTGCATTATCGCATTTGTTTCCTCCCAGTGGGTTGGAAGCAGAGTTACCGTCTTGGCATAAAGATAAGCAAATTTAAGTGTCCGTTTGAAATCTTCAAGGTTTTCGTGACGATTCAAATATGTTTCAACCAGCGTGCAACACTCAAATGATTCGAGACTTTGCTCTGCGCATGGGTTGTATCCGGCAATTCTCCAGTCCTTATTGTTGGGTGGGTCAATCAATCTTCCGTATTGGCGGGAAACATCCATCCAAACTACGCCCGGTTCCCCATTGAGGATAATTCCATCGATAATGTTTGAAAAATCGGAACCGACTTTTGCCTCAACCGAATTGTTTGACATCCACGCCCAACCTGGTTTTTCTGCGTCATACGAATTTCTGTCTGGAAATCGTTTTCCGTTTTTGAGATTTAGGAAATCTTCATCGTCAATTCTGCCAATAAGCAACTCCGCCGAACGGCGTACATTTCCAGAAACAACACATACGCCAATCATATTTCCGATATCAGCAATATCTATTCTGGTCAATTTTTGCCCGCTACGCCCTGAAAATAAATTAATTATGTGATTATGCAGTTTGATGAGTGGTTCGGGCCCAGCAGCAACGCCGCCGAATGTCTTTATTGGTTCTCCAGCAGGGCGGATAAGCGAATAATCAAATATTGGGGCATGTTGTTCGGGTTTGAGATAGGAATTAATTAGGGTTTCCACCGAATCAACCCACCCCTCTCGGCTGTCTTCGATGGCAATTGTTTCTAGCGGCGGTTGCGGTTCGTAAATCGAAAACTCCTTATCGGCGCCCTTGTCGTCAAAACCAACACCAACACCCAGCATTGAAGCTTCCATCAAAAATACAAACGGCTTTGCTGGATTATATTTTGTCATTTCTGACGTTGAAACAAAAGCACAATTTTGCAATGCAGCGGAGTTTCTCTGCTGGTTGACCAGCGGAGTACCCATCACCCAAAGACCACGACCCGGGGGCGTCCACTTTAGGTTAAATAGTCTGTCGAAAGCCTCTTTTGCAGATGCTTGTGCTTTAGCATCATTCCATGGCAAACGATTGAATTTTGCATGGTCTTTTTGAAGCGAATACATTCCATTTATTACGCGCTCACAAACGTCAACCCATGTTTCTTTTGTTCCGTTTTCTTTTAGCCGCGAATATGTTCTGAGAAAAGTTATCTCCCCGACGGAATTGCCGGCGGCGTCACGATATCCAAATGGGGGAATTTGTGTTCTGAATCCCGCAACGAAATCATCATTGAGCCTAAAAGAAAAAATAGAAGTCATAAAATCTTCCTACTGGTTTTTGGCAATTACTGGTGGTGTACGAGTGTAACTCAGCCAAGAATAGTGAAATGGTCCAGCATCGACCTAATTTTATTTAATGAAACCCATTTCTTTTGCTTTGAGCAAAGGAATTTTTTTACCCTTCGGATACACAAGAATTTTTATAAATAATTTAGGCGCTATTTCGCGTTCCTCAAAATAGTCTTCTTCTATCAAAAAAGTTTGATTTAAATCAAAAGATGAATTGGTATTGTACCCAAATATTGTTTCCGGAGGCAATAGGTCGCCAACGCAATCCCCGGTTGGGTGCCCGCACACAGGGCATGCTTGTCGCGTTGCTTTAGAATATGAAACACCGTTCTCGCTATGTTTTCCGTCATCTCCAGCATCAAACGCAGGGCTATCATAAAAGGGTGCCATTTATTAATTTTACACTTTAAATTACATTTCTTGGACCATAAAGCCAAGCAACGTCATTTCTTGACGGGCATTTATTAGTTGCGACTCATTGACATCAATTATTGCGTCTATCTTCATACTTTTATAAAGCATTGTTGGCCATTTTGATTGAGCAAGGTGTTTTTCGGGCTTTTGTGGGTAAACCATGCTTTCATGCCACTCTACATTTCTTCCGACATGGGCCGAATAGGGAACCGCCACCATGGATGGCTGGTTTATGTGCCCATCTAAATCAACAGATACGTGGCTGACCGTCAAGCACTCTTTCACCGGCATGTCCTTATCAAGAAAAGCCTCGGCCAAATTTTGTCCACTTGTTTTATTCTTATCAAACGAGCAGTAACCCTCGGCAACCATACTGAGGGACGTAACCCACCAATATTTCCGCAAAATAGCGCATAATTCTTTGCTTTGTAAAAATCTTTCCTGTATGTCTGACCTATGCAGGTCGTTCCTCATTTGGCAGACTATTGCTAATTTCCCGGACTGCCAGCCCAAAAAATGCGTAGCTATCTCCTCCCCTATTCCAAATTCCTTTATTGCTGTCTCTTTTGCTAATTGAGCAGAGGTAAGGGCAAGCGCAATTTTCGAAATCTCATTGACATATTCGTCCACATAGGAATACTAAAAGAATAAAATATTTACAAATGTAAATAATTATTACAAAATTAGGCTTACGCTACGTAGCCACAAAATACGCTAGGTTGATGGCATGACAAACAACAAAAAAACAACAACCAAGAAATCGTCACCAAAAAAGAAATCGCCACAAAATCAGGCTTCCGTAAAAAAGCAGTCACCGGCGAAAACCCCAGCCACAAAGGTGGTAATTAATGATGCTGCTTCATCGCTACACAAAGCGATTAGCGATGGCGCAGAAAATCAAATCAAACCAGCTACAAATTTGGGTTTGCCCGCAAAGAAGGAAAGTGCCCTTAAAAGGTTATTTAAAACGCTTTTCAAGTGATTTAGGCGGATGCTAGGGGCATCTAGCCATGACAACCGAAAGACGACAGGCCCCAAGAAGAAAAGTGAAATCAGTTGAAAAAACTGGTTCGTGGGGAAAATTTCAATATGTGCATCATCTTGCCTGCGGGCACACAGAAACCCGTAAAAGACTTGCTCCGTCTGATGAAATCGCCTGTGTTCAATGCTTGCGGGAGGAGCAAAAAAGGGAGGAGATGCGCACCCTTACTCGCATATCGCCCATATTTTATGGAGACGATAATTCTTTTATTGATGAAGAATTAAAAATAGAAAGAACAAGAGCCTCTCTCGCTTCAAAATTTGGAATTCCACTAGACGCCATAGATGTGGCTTCGGAATATGTTTTATCAAAACTTATTATTAGAGGCGCAACAATTTATCTTTCCGCATTAGACGTGGACAAGTTGACAAAAAACAACTAATCTATTTCCCACACCTTGGGGGGTATATGCAAAAAGATGAAGAGCAAATTTTTCGTAACAGGATTTCCCGCGGACTGGATGGAGAAATTTTATCCATACCAACAAATGCCCCACCCACGGATGGGGCGTGTGTGGGGAAAAACGTTTCACTTTGGTTTCCGTATTTTGAAAAAGAGACAGCAACCGGTGAAGTAATAAGAAGAGCACAACAAAACAGCATTATTGCCAAGCAAATATGTACGACATGTCAGAATCAAATGGAATGTCTCGCATATGGTTTACAGCATGAAGCGTGGGGTATTTGGGGTGGATATACAGAACGAGAAAGAAAATCTCTCCGTCGAAAATTTAAAATTACCCTTTCGAGGCGTGAACCAATAATAACTATTGATGGAATGAATCTAAAACAATGTCAGTAACACCATCGCCGCAAACCTCAAATTTCCTTACCCGTTTAAGCGGAGTCAGGCAAACCAATAATGGCTGGGTTGCGCGGTGCCCGTGTAGGAACGACGACAATAATCCATCGCTTTCAATTGGTCAAGGGGAAGATGGCAGAACACTACTCACCTGTCACCGGGCGATGTCTTGTAATGCTGAGCAGATTTGTCATTCTGTTGGAATGCGTATTTCTGAATTAATGCCGAATTCCGGCGAAAGCTTAAGCAAATTTTCTCCGAAGCCGCAGATGCCGGTTTCGGCAAAAAAACACACAAATGATTCCAAACCTAAATTTGTTGAATCTTACGACTATGTAGACGAATTTGGAAAATTATTATTTCAAAAAGTTAGATATATCGAATCAAACGGCAAAAAAACATTTAGACAACGCAAACCGTCAATTAATGGGGGGTGGGAATACTCCCTCGGCGACACACCAAAGGTTTTATACAATCTTCCGGCGATACTTAAGGCCAAAGAAATGGGTCACCCAATTTGGGTTGTAGAGGGAGAAAAAGATGCAAACACCCTGACCGAAATGGGTCTAGTCGCAACAACGATGCCGGGTGGGGCCGGAAAATGGCTGGACATACACACTGAAACACTTGCTGGTGCGATTGTGGAAATTGTTGCAGACAGAGACGAGATAGGAATTAAGCACGCAAAAGATGTTTTGGCAAAGCTTGTGTCAAGTGGCTGCGATGCCCAGGCTTGGGTTTGCCCCTCACACAAAGACATAACGGACCACATAGTTGGCGGTGGTCAAATTTCCGATTTGACTGTCCTTGATGATGTTTCCGTGGATACCTCAAGCGAGGAAAATAAAAAATTAGAGCTTCCGCCAGAAGATTTAGCTCTAGAAAAATTAAAAGAACTCTTAAACAGGGAAGACCTCAGCACAAAACAAAAACTTGCAAAAAGTAATCTAATTATCGCCACATCTACAATTTCTTTTGTCTTGGACTCCGGCAGGCTCGTTAGCTGGGAAAAATTTTTAAATGAATCAGAGAAAGATGCGTTCGATTGGGTGATTCCCGGCTTGATAGAACGGGGTGAGCGCGTAATTGTTGTTGCAGCAGAAGGTATTGGCAAAACAATGCTTGCACGCCAAATTGGGATATTGTGTGGGGCTGGAATACATCCATTTAGCTTTCAAAAAATTCCAAAGGTAAGAACTCTTTCTATTGACCTCGAAAACCCTGAAAGAATTATCAGGCGAACATCTCGCTCCATAGCTGCACAAGCCGTAAATCTGGCAAAAACAGACCTAGATGCATTTATATTGACCAAACCATCGGGGATGGATTTACTACACGCAAAAGATAGAGCAATTTTGGAGCAAGCAATAGATGAGGTTAAGCCTCACATGCTTATCATTGGCCCACTGTATAAAGCATTTACCGACCCCGGCGGAAGAACCTCGGAGGCAATAGCCGTAGAGGTGGCAAAATATCTTGACACGATAAGAACCATTTATAACTGCGCTCTCTGGATTGAACACCATGCCCCCCTTGGTTCAAGTAGCACAACTAGGGATTTGAGGCCATTTGGCTCCGCTGTATGGTCAAGATGGCCCGAATTCGGCATTTCTCTACAGCCGGACCCAACAGTTGTGGGAGAATATGTTTACAACATTAAGCATTTTCGTGGAGCACGAGATGAGCGTCAATGGCCGTTAAAAATAAAGCGCGGAAAACGCTTTCCTTTCGAAGTTGTTGAATGGAATAAAGTTGTTATATGAGTGACGATAAAAGAAGCACGGCCCCTATTAAAACGGCAGAATCGGTGCATGAGCGCGATACACGCATATTTAAACTTCGTCAAGCTGGAACGTCAATAGGTGAAATAGCAAGAAGATTTAGCGTGTCCACCCAGACCGTTTCGCGGTCAATCTCTAGACAGCTAGAAAAAATGAATCGAGAGGCACTGCTTGCGTACCCGGAGATATTGAGAATGGAGCTAGAAAGATTGGATAGCATGCAGCAGGCATTGTGGCCCCTAACCCAACATAGACGACAGGTGATGGATGACGGCACGGAAGTGCAGGTAGAGCCAGACATAAAAGCGGTACAGCAGGTGTTAGCGATTATGGATAGGCGCTCAAAACTGCTTGGTATGGAGCAGACAAATGTGAATGTGCAAATGGATGCTCGGGTAAGTGGGACAAACACAATCAGGGCCACCATAGCCGGGCAGCCGGGAATAGAGAAACCTGCCACTGGGTTTGATGCAGAATCGGAAGCAAAAAGATTACTTGAAGTGATGGCGACTGCCGGTGTGCTGCCTGAAAAGACTGTCAAAGAATTACTGTATCCCAGAGACGAAATTATTGATGCAGAAATTATTAACGAGGAAAACGAGAACAAAAAAAATGAACAATAATCAAAACGCTGACGAGTTATCAAACATAAGAGTGGCAATGGATAAGGTTGCCGAAACTCTTGAGCCATCCATCCCAATGTCGGTTACGGAAGACGGTGGTCCTGCAGATAAGCAAGTCCTAATTAGAACGACCGAGGCCGAAAGACAAAGATGGAAAAACGCATCTGTAAAAGAAAACGAAACACTTTCTTCATGGATTAGAAAACACTTAAATGAAAAAGCAGAAAAAACGTTGACTTGTCAGCATGAAAGAGTAAAACAATACCCGTGGGCCACAATATGCATACAGTGTCGTCAACGGTTATAAAAATTTAGAACACAACACAAAAATCTTGTTATATAAGACGAAATGGTATTATTATTTTAAATGTTTGATAACGAAAATGCGAGTAGTGCTCGCCGAAAACAGGAACCTGGCTCACTAGATGTCAAATCAAGCCTCGTAAATCGCGCTGCGTCTTATGGTGTTAGCAGGCTTATCGATAGGCCAAATATTGGCAAAAGAAGAAGAAATAGAAGGAATAGACGCGGTCTAAACATTGATTTACCCACCGGGGGTATTCCGGGAACGAGAATTCCAACCGGCTCCAGGAGAGACGTCGATTTCGACGGTTGGGCAGACGAGGGAACAACCAGACCCGTATGGGTTGGTTTCCCAAAAATCCCAAAACCGAAATCAATAAATGATAAGAAAAAATTGACTGCAATTACTCCGGTAGAAAGGCTTTCTTCTGGGATTAAAAAACCGTCATGGCCCAGAAAACCAACATATGGAGCCTTTATTGATGGGGCAGATGAAATATTTGGCGATGCCAAAACTTGGCAAGAGTTTAAAAAAATATATGATGATTTAGAAATTACATTTCTCGATTACGAAACAACTGGACTCGTATTTGATGAATTTAGAAAGCCTTCATCTAATGGAAAGCCGGTGCAAATCGGTCTTGTAAAAATGAAAGGCGGCAAAGTCATTGACCGCCTAGACCTTTTTATGAATCCAGGTGAACCACTTAGTGAGTGGTCAAAAAACAATTTAAAAGGGCCAAACGGAGAAAGACTTACCGACAAATGGCTTGCCGGTCAAATTTCGATTGCTGAAGCACATAAAAGAGTTGCGGAGTTTGTTGGGGAAAAGGGAATACTTGGCGTGCAAAACGCATCATTTGATAAAGATGTGCTCGATGATGCTCTTGACGAATCTTCAATTAGTTGGAGACCCTATGGATATCTTGACACAAAAGAAATATCTGACATGGTTCTTCCAAAGTGGACGCCAGAAAATCAAGATGGTCCATACAAGGTTGTTGATGGAAATAAAGTTCCATCAAATGGGCTTGCTGATATAACAAAGTATCTTGGCGTCGATTTGGGCGAAAAACATCACTACGCAAGCGCAGATGCAGAAGCCGCCGGGATGGTGATGGGCGCGATAATCGACGGCGCGATAAGAAACGACTGGTCAAAAGATGTTTTGGATAGGAATAAAAGAATCGAAAAACTCCAACGCGACAGGGCTGCGTTTAGGGAAAAAATAGCAAAATTTGAAAACGATAAATTTGAATTTTTGATTGATAAAACGCCGAAAGATGAAGGTCGACTTTCTATTGGCAGGGAGCGGCCGATAATCAAGATGACCAGCGACGAGGTAGCAAAAATTAAGGCTCATCGTCAAAGAAAATATAAATACGGCGACCAAAGTCTCCTACATGAAGGAAAAGAAATACGTAGAAACAGAAATAATTGGCTCGAGGGAATGACCCCGGAACAGATGGCAAACCTTCTTGTGCCGTCATCCCCAGAACAACAATTTGAGATGTGGATGGATGATTTTGCGCCCGGAGCGAGAAAAATTGAACAACTGAAAAACGCTTTCAAAAAATATTGGGATGAATTCAATGAACAAAATCCATGGGATAGACCGGATACATCGCCAGAATCTGTTCTTGCAATGAAAAATACACTCAGGGAAGCTCTTGAATCAAACCCGAATATGCGCTGGGCCTTTGAAGCACACGGAGCCCCAATGTTCGGAGTTTGGGATGCTGAAGCCGCGATTAAATGGGAAGAGCGACCCGGCAAACAAGAATTTATGGACATGATAAGCAAATCAAGGGGTTATAAGCAAAAACTTTATATTCGCGGTAAAACGTCACCATTTATAGATTTGGTGCTTTTTAACAGCAAAGCGGTTATTGATAGAAAAACATCCGAAGGTGAAAACATACCCCTTTCGAAGGGGCAACTACATTCAGTTCGAATGGGTGACGCCCATATTGACGACTCAATTGCCGGGGACATTATGCATGAATGGGGGCACTGGCTTCATTTTCGAGCCATAAGGGATTATGAGGGCAGAACAAAACCAACGCAGAGGGCGTACTACGGTTCCGGCATTAAAAATGACTCTTTATACATTGCTGGATTGGATGTCGCCCAAGAATACAACAGCATTCAACCAAATTTACAATTAATCAAACTTCACGAAGACGGTGTTCCAATCGATACAGATGACAAAGCGCCGCGAACGATAACTTCCTACGCTCATGTCAATCTTGCCGAAATGATGGCTGAAGCCATAACAGCGATTTTGCATCCAAATAAAGAACTTTCCAGTAGTACCCTTAACGCAAAATTAAAAAAAGACGCAGAAATTTTACTCGGTGGAGATGGCCTAAATTTTAGGCCGTGGGAAACACACGCCGCAAAAGAGGTGGCAATTTTCAAAAAACAAATCTCAAGTATGACAAAAAAAGAAAGACGTAACCGTTTGTCGTCAGGCAAAGCAGACATATTTGGTTTGGAAAATGTAAAGAAAAATTATCCGAGATTCGAAAGACCACCAACTCAAAGCGAATACAGAAAAGGAGTATCTCCCAAACCGGAAATTCTTCAAAGAGAGATAATGAAAGACAGAATCGATTTAGTAAATAGCAAAATTACCGACCTTTCTTTTACTGACAAATCTGGAAAAACCCAAGTTATATTCGGTTCTGGCGGGCGTAGAAATTACGACGCCGAAGATTTCCACATGCCGTTATTGATTGCCGACGCTTTGAATTTTGACATGTCTGAAATTGAAGATATTTTCCCAATCTTCGGAGAAACTGCACCCACGCTTCCGAAAGAAAAATTTTTAATTAACGCCCAGTACGCGCCACTACTCAAAGACATTAAGCATGTCAATAAGGATGGCGAACTCGATTCTCGCAAACTTAACAAAATACAAACTACAAATATTTCTAATTTTTATGATTTGCCTGTATCCGCCATTTATCAAACAGGGAAAAGCGGTGCGCCGCATGATTACTTTGTTGAATTTGACGCCAAAACACCGGCTGGCGAAAAAATGCTCAAGGCCATGGTTGTCAGGGAATTTTTTAAAGAATGGTCGATTAGCACGTCTCGTCCTTTATCCAAATTGATGAGCATTGCCGCAGGTCAACTCTTCGGCGAGGAAGAAAAAATTGATTCATCGTCATTTTCGGAACGACAACAAGAATTCGCACGAGAACTCCTGTCGTCAATACATTCAATGACTCAGGCCTATTTTGATTCTAAAGGAATAACACATTTAACACTTTTTAGAGGTCTCTTACTAAAAAATAAAGATTTAAACGAAATTAATGGGAACGATAATTCAGTTGACTTGTCCCCATACTCAACCATGGCCGTCACCAAGGGCAACAATCTCAGCTCGTGGACGTCAAATTTAGATATGGCGATTACCCACTCAGAACGACCTACGGATTCGAATACCGAAAAATCGGTTCTTTTTAAACAAATTATTCCAGTTGAAGATGTAATAGGCATGGAATTATTTGGTTTTGGTACACGTGGGGAGAACGAATTCGTCACAATTGGCAAAATGCGCCCCACGCTTGTTTTTGTCGGGCAACAACGTGATGAATTCTCAGGTTTGCCAAATCAAACAAATCGACCCTTTTCCGATATGTTTATCGACCACGATGATGAAGATTTTTATGCTTACTCAAAACAGCTAGTTAAAAAATTGCAATCGAGCGATGAAGCTGACAATAAACAAATAGGGAAAAAACTTGATGAATTTATCGACAGACAAGAACAGTCAATTGGAAGACTTTCTTCTGGCAGGGTCGCACAAACTCAAGAGACAATGCAAAAAGCGTTTCGGACCACTTTTGCAAAAGCAAAATTTGAAGAATACGATTATCAATCAGATAGCCCAGAAAATCTTGGGGTGATACCCCCGCGTTCCTCTGATGTTTTAAGCCGTGAGCTAGCAGAAGATGCACGAAAAATACTTTCTGTTGAGCCAGGGTTAACCCCAAGTAAAAAAAATGAACTTATAAAATATTTTGAAGCAAATCCAGGCCTAAAACCATCAGACATTATGGCAAAACGTGCCGTATCTGAAATTTTGGCCGAACTTGTTGATGACGACATTGAGGTAATTGCTTCACTTTTCCACACAATTGACTCGGCAATGGGGCTATTCCCAGAAAGACATCATGAAAAACTCGACCCAATCCTTAAACAGGAATATTCAACTTTTATTAAATCAAATTTTGGTCTCCCGAATGAACCCAAAAATCTGAGCGAATCAGAATTGTCGATTCGACTTAGCGAAGACGAATTTGCACTCTTGAAATTATTCGGTGGATTACCAGATACTCCAGAAAAAAGAGCGGAGATGGTTTCTGGGTCTGTCCAAATCAGAGAGTTGATACGCAAATTGAAGACCGGAGACGTAAGTGACGAAGATGATTATAAATTTTTTCTTCAAAGCAATGACAGTTCTCCTATTCCAAGGGCCTCAACAGAAATCCTTTTAAAATTAAAAAACGTACGGTCGTTAAGAAATCTACTGCTTGATGCCATGTATAAAAAAGTTTTTGGTGGCGATGGTTCAGTAAGACCAGAAAGAAGAATCACAGAAATTTTTCCCAAAATGCAATCAATGCTGAATTTGTTTTTTGGAGATGATTCCAATGGGCCATCTTTTGATTCGCTTGAACCATTGAAAAAAATTCAAATGCAGATAATCGCAGAAAGAATGGTAGACGACTTTTTTCACGACGAATATTTTTTTGATGAAGAATTAGAAAAAGACTTAAGACTTAGCAGTCCAATGCCGAAATATCACAGAAAAAGAATGTATGACATTCTTACACGTGAAGCAGGGCTTAGCGATGACCAAATGAGAATGCTTGGTTACTACGAAGATAATAATGATTTTTCCAACACCATTGTTGCCGCCGTCCGACCCATATTGCACAGGGAACCCCTAATCAGTAAGCGGGGACGTTTTAACATGTTTTACACAACCGACCCGGACGAATTTGAAACAGTATCGGTTAAAGAAGCACTGAGCCCTGGCTCTCCACTCAGAACCGCACAAAGATTTAGACAAATATTTAATCTCGAGTACGGTCTTAAACAATCCAAAGAGAAATCGGAGCCCGATATTGATACTTTTGATGACGGACTGAACGAATTGTACCCATCTCTCCTCGTTCCAAGAAGAAAGGATTACCAAAGACAAATAATTGACAAACTGTTCCCTCAAGATAAAAATAATGAAAGAAGTGGCCCAAGAAAAATTAGAATTCTTATTGGTGAACACGAATCGGGATTGCTTGGATATCTTTTTGAGGATTCAAATTTGCCTACAAATTATTCCCCAGATTCCCCAGGATACGTGAAAAGATTGGCTGCCTATCCAAAGGAATCGACATGGAGAACTGTCGAAATTCAACTTTCAGAAAACGATAATGATGCCCAAGCTCAATTAGATGAATTTTTTACAAAAGAATACCTAAAGCAGGCCATATCCGACTTCACTGAAAACATAAAACTGGCTAAAAAGTATTTTGAGCAAAATCAAGAAAACAATGAAATTGTCGACATGGAAAAATTGGACGTTTCAAAAATGTCACAACGTCAAATGGGCAATCTATTAAAAGAATTAACAAATTTGAAAGAATTTGACATACGAACTCCCGAGGGGCAAAAAGTAGTAAAACAGGGACTAATGTCACAGTTAGTAAAGTCGTGGTCACAAAGTTCAAATAAGGTTTTTCTCTCCGTATTGATGCAACAAGTAGCAGCAGATAAATTCGGATTAAACGACGACGCTGTTTCTTTTTCGTCAATTCTCCCTGAAGAATTTCGAGGAACTCCAGGAATCTTTGGTGTTCTTATGGAAATGGATGAGGCAAAAGAGAAATTAATTTTATCAGACTCACAAAAACGCGCTATGGCATCCGTTTTGTCCGCCATGAAAGACGCAACGCAAGAATATTTTAAACAAAAAGGAATTACGCATGTAACCCTTTATAGAGGAATGGGGGTTGAAATTGATGACATCCCCGAAGAGGTTCGTGCCGGCCAATCGATAGTACGCACTCTAGAAATGAGACCCCTATCTTCCTGGTCCATGAGTCGAGTGACCGCAAGCAATTTTGGTGGGCATGGTGGTGGGTTCGCGGATACCAACGTGAAGGCTGGCATAATAGTTTCGTCTGTCGTACCGGTCGAAGATATCCTCGCAATCCCGCTAACCGGGTTTGGTTGTTTGAATGAACAAGAAGCCGTGGTAATCGGACGAAAGCGGGAAGGCGTTATGAGTTTGTCTCAAAACGCATACGTAAATTCTCGAATCTTGGGAAGAGCAAAAGGCTCGCCAGATTGGCCGACACGGTCCTCTGTGAGTCCGATTCAGCGCACACGACAAATTGAAGCGATTGATGAATATCGAGAGGTTTTTGAGTCCTTCACCTCCAAACTGGATGATTTTGTTAAAAAAATAACGACCGAAAAGGCGTCTGAAATTTCATTCGAGGAGCGCTTATCATCAGGCCGTATAGATAGAAGAACTAGGGTAAAACTGGATAGGGGGGAAATTGAGAAAAGAGCAAAAGATTTTATAATCGAATTTGATGAACCCACAGATTTGGCGGGAGCGAGAGAGACCCTTAAAAAGGCCTACATGGGTGGCTATACGGTCGAACTAGATAGTTATTCTGACATAAAAGAAGGGATAAGTGTCGGAAGAAATGAGCACGGAATAATACTTCGAGCGGGGGAGGGATTTAACGAATCCGGAGAGCCCGAACCATGGTTGGTCGACCAATTTCTTGATTGGCTCAGGTTGCATGGACCAAAAATTTTTGAAGCACCCAAAAATGGAGCAAGTCAGGTTGCTCTTGGTGGCTGGAGAACCAAGGACGGAAAGGTTTATCTCGATGTGGTTGATATTTATCCCGAAACACCAGAATTTCTTAGTAGAGCGGTGCAATTGGGTTTAGACGAAGACCAAATAGCAGTCACAAGACTAAGCAGGCTTTGGGCGCTACTGGACGCCGGGCTCGAGCCAGAGGAGGCATTCATAATGTCCGGCGGAAGGGGTGGAAGAACGATATCCACAAAAACCTTAAAAGAATTTTCCAAGAAAAGAAAACAATTACTTGAAAGAGTGCAACAAACCGGTTCACCAGACGTCATTCCAGTAGGCAAACCATTGAGAATTGAGTTGAAAAATCATAGAAATTCAAAACGGGTAAGGGTTCTTGGGAATGATGGAGTTAATTTGGGTGAATTTATTTTATTCGATTCAGCTGATGGATTATCTGTGAGCGCTTACTCAGGAGAACAACTTGCGTCCATAATTAAAAATCCAAGAGCAAAAACTCCAACAATTTCTGATTTAAAAAAATTAATTGAAACTCAACAGCCCGTGGCTTCGATTCACATTAATAGGGGCATCAAAGAAAATACGCCGGTAACAACCTATGTAAAAAATGACCAGAAAAACGTGCCTGGCTTATTTGAAGCCCTATCTCAAATGCATAGACAATTCAATGTAAATCAAAGAGACAAAGAGCAATTGCGCATCTCCTCTGGTGCAAAGTACCCAATACCGCCGGGAACGAATAAAAAACCTACGGACTCAACTGGATTTGGCGCAATGCCGGGCGACCCGGATGGGGCGCGAGTCAAGATGCTTCCCCTTTCATTGGTTCGACAATATAGGGAATTTGACAGAGCAAATGAGACTGAAAATCTCCCTGGATATTCTGAAAATTTTATAAAACAATTAACAGAAGAACTCATAAATGGCGGAGTGATAAAGGAACCGCTTATTCTAGAGCATAGTCGGTTTTCAAATTGGGGCTATATTTCGGAAGGTAATCACAGACTTATCGCTGCAGAAAGAGCAGGGTTGTCACATGTGCCGGTTGTGGTTTATTCTAGAGATGAAGGCTTGGATATAATTAACAAAAAGAAAATGGGGCGCGGCGGACCACTAACACTCGTGCACCCGCGGATGTGGGCCAGAAATGAGAGAGATACATACGTACCAGAGATGATTACCCCTGCACTTTTCGCAGAGCTACAGGATGACGAAGACAGAATATTGATGAAAAAATGGGAACAAAACAAGAAAACCGACGAATGGAGGCTTTCCTCTGGCCGCGGTGGGGGTTTTCACGATTTTCCATCCGATGTTAAGCGTAAAGAAATACAAAAATTACTTTCACGAAAAGATACTACGAAAATATCGGGAGCCCTGCGTTCAATCGCTCAAGATTATGCAGACTATAGATACGAAATGAACCTCGATATGGCTGATGCACTAATTGAAAAATTAAATTCCTTGCCAGACAGAAGAAATAATGATGAGTATTTTGCGGAACTTGACAGATTTTTTTTCGGATTTGACGAAGACGTAGTACCATCTCCGCAGGAAGCAATAGCTGATATTGAAAATGTAAAAAAACCAAAAGCATCACCCCAAAAACCAAAAGCATCATCTAAAAAACCAAAAGCATCACCCGGGGGTCAAACGCGCATAAACCTTTCTGATGAAGAAAAACGAGAAATTATATCTATCGCGTCTCGGCGGACTGATGATTTCTCAAAGAGCGTAGTTGCCCAGTACAGGCGAACGGGTACGCTTTCAGACAAACAGTGGGCCGTCCTAAATCAAATGACCCTCAGGGGCCCAAGGCTAAGTTCTGGTCGAGAAGCCCGCAAGCAATATAGGCGAGAACTCGACGCACAGAACGCGCTCGGCTGGAAAAATAGCCAAGGTGATGTTGTTGACAGAAACTATTTATTGCCCGATGACTATAAAAAATTACTTACAATGCCAAAGGGCGAGGAAAGGTTGAAACTAATCGACTCCCTGATGGGCGAGTACGCGGCGATGTCGGACGAAGAGAAGGCCGAACGCAGAGATATCGTGAAAAAATGGTGGAAAGCCAAGTGGAAAGAGGTGAAGGACAAAAAGAGGGCGGCCAGGCGCGAACGTCGTCGAAAGAAAAATATTTTTGAAAATTTTACAACCCACACAGAACCCGGCTCTTTTGAATATGGCGGAACTGTTTGGATAAGCGACAATAAAACCGGAAAAGCAGTCGGCTTTTTGGATTTTAGGAATGATTTTATAATCAAGGCCTATGTGCTTCCAGATTACAGGAGACAAGGAATCGCTTCACATTTATACGATGAAGCAAAAAAATACAATGGCGGCCTAGAGATGAGGGCCGACGATTTCACCAATGATGGAGCAGCTTTTATGTCGGCCGTGACTGGTGAAGAAATTTATCAATCCGGCGATTACAGCGCCATTCCCCAATGGGAATCAAAGAAAAACAAAGAACGATTGCTAAATTTTGAAAAAGAACTTGTAAAACAAGAAAAACGAAAATGATGACGACACTTTAAAAGTTATTTAACCCTTTACAATCCAAACAAATATAGGAAAGTGATATAAAATCTACTTATGGCAAAAATCTTTAATGTTGATTCAACCCTAGAAAATGCCGACTGGATTAAACGCGGCACTCTCGATATGGGCAAAGTCAATAATATTCAGGATGTACTG
>Ga0194121_10002383_pt1 | contig 29925 bp, 29 predicted proteins | sample TA2MahCa50mmetaG_FD_148609 | JGI IMG/M metagenome (GOLD analysis project Ga0194121, IMG submission 148609) | Freshwater microbial communities from Lake Tanganyika, Tanzania - TA2015020 Mahale Deep Cast 50m | ecosystem: Environmental > Aquatic > Freshwater > Lake | place: Tanzania: Lake...
TATCGGTGCAAGACTAAGCGTTCTGGTCAGTCGGGGCTTCTTCGGCATGAGCTTGTGGCCAAGTCTGACAGACAACATCAGAAATGGTGGTGGCCAGGTATCAAGAGCAGTTATCGCTCTCATTGAGATGGTTAACGCCATCCATGATGCTATGACGGGTGCCCCGGCTATCGGAGAAATGATAGCAACGGCAGACAACCTCAACGCCCTAAGTAACTTTGTTGATAGCATGGCAATAGCCTTGCAGTCGATGGCCAACAGAATCAACAACCTCATGGGCGGAAGTTGGTGGGGTTTCTTCTCCAGTGCCGTCGTCAGCATCCGAATCTTCGCACCAGTGGTGCCAGGAGCAGTACAGGCACTAAGGGACATGGCTGATAACATTGGCCGTGCCGTAGACGGTGCCGACTTCGGCCCAACCATTGCTGGCCTGAACGCACTGGACACAATGGTTGCTAATCTGGCAGTGACCCTACAGTCTGTCTCGGCAACACTTGTGTCCTTGACAGGAAGAAATTGGTGGGAATCATTCGGCAGTGTTACGGCGCTCATAAGAAGTTCTACCCCGACCGTAACAGGCGCAGTCAACGCACTGCGATGGATGGCCAACTCAGTTCAAACTGCCGTTCAGGGTATTGATTTCAATGATGTTACTGCCAGAATAGCTGCCCTTGGACTAATGGTTGATACCTTGGGTACTGTCCTGAGAATAGCCGCTAATAGACTTGAGGGCATAAGAGCATGGGCTGGATGGTTCAGCACTGCGGCTGCTAACGTAAGGGCAGCAACGCCGGTTATTGCAGTAGCCCTAATGTCTCTGACAGCGATGGCTGGAATCATTGGTACGGCTCTGGGTGACGCTGATGTAGCAGACTTTGCCGTGGTCAGCGCAAGACTAACGACGGTAGGCAACTTGGTAGGTGACATTGGTACTGCTCTGGAGAACGCATCGACAAGAATGTTGCCTCTCCTCAACGGTGCGACTGTCTTCGCTGCCGTAGCTGAAAATGTTGCTGCCCTAAGACCACAAATCGTCGGTGCAATCCGCAATGTATCTTCGCTCATCAGAGATGGGATTGTTGCCGAAGCTAACCAACTAGACGACGCTGAAATACTACAGGCCATCCAGGTATTTGACCGGGTAAGTGATGCCCTGCTACAACTAGCCGTATCGCTAGAACAGGTAGGCCAAAGAATGGCCCAGGTTGAAGCTGCAAGACTAACCATACCAAATGTTGGCCCAATGCCAGCAATGCCTGCTATGCCTGCTATGCCTGCTATGCCAGCAGTAGCAGTGGCACCGCCAGCACCGGCAATGCCAGGTGCCCCTGCGGTTGCTACTGGCCCTCTAACAGCACCATCCCTGACAGATGTGTCTACCGTTCTTGGGCAAATATCCACCGACATCTCCACCATGCTGCACCACATGACGGATGTTGGTAGTATACAGACTCACGACACTCACATTGAGAAGCCAATCGAGAGTATCTCGAAGAATATACTTGATGTAAGTGACGCAGTAGACAAAGGCACTAAGGGCAAGGGGGCAAAAGCACTTGCTCCTGACGCCTTGGACATTGATGCTAGCAAAGTTACAAAGCTTGTTCCAAACAACGCCGTTACGGTTCAGAAGCTTTCGCTGTCGGCAAAGGAGTTTAATATCGACGCTTTGGGTCGTCAGATGCAGTTGTCCAAGTTAAGCCAGAGAATTGGTAGCCAGGTTGAAACGGGCATGAGCCGTCAACCACTAACCGCTAATTTTGACGAAGTTTCGGTAGACGGTGTGGTAAACGACACACTACTAAGAAATGAAGTGCAGACGACAGTAGCACAACCGACACCTACTGCAACTGCCAACATCACAAATGTTACAGCGGCACCGGCTGCTGTAAGTTTCGACCCTGCATCCTTGACGGAAAGAGCAGACGAAGTTGCTGCTTTAACAGCCCATGTAGGCACAATTACTGCTATACCTACAACGCTTATTGTTCAGGCTATTGATGTTCCCAACCTTAACGTACCTGTAACTAACCTTAAACTACAGCCAACCAACACTACTGTAGCTAACATTGCTGCACTCACATTGCCTGTAAACGCTCTTACTTTGCAGCCAGCAGGTATCGCTTTACCACCAGCCGGACCAGACCAAGTAATCCCATTGTTGACCGCAATCAGGGACAGACTAACAGCCCCAATCGGCACAATAGCTATGGCTGAGGGTGGCGTTGTGACACTGGCCACTGGCGGCACTGTTGACATGAGTGATGCAGTTGCTCCAATAGGGGCACCTACCTTCCAGCCAGTCGGCACGGACACGATTCCAGCCATGTTGACCCCTGGTGAGTTCGTAGTTAATGCAACGGACGCACAGCGTAACATAGACTTGTTGCACCAGATAAACCAGGGTGCTAACCCGACCGCCATGATGTCCAAGGGAGGCACTGCTTACTTAGCCGCTGGTGGTCCAGTCAGACCAGTTGGCCCTGTGCCAACGACTCAACAAGCTGTAGGTTCTGCCTTGGCAACCCCGGAACAGCTAAGGGACCGTCAGGCACAGATAGCCAACCAGCTATTCCAAGGCCCTCTACCAGCAACGGTAGAAAGGAACCAACTTGACCCGGTTCAGAGAGGTCTATTGAATAGTGTTCAAACAGTCCCGGAAGAAGCGAGAAGAGTGTTAAGGCCGTTGGCAAACGATGCAAACAAGGCCGCTAGAGAAGCAGCAATACGACCAGTGTTGCCGACATTACCGCCGCCGCCGCCTTTGCTAGAAAGAATTCGTCTGGACGACACCGCCTGGACTCCAACAGACAAGGAATCCAAGATTAACGAAATCGTCAGCAGGATTCGCACCGAACTACAGAACGAGGCTTCTAAAACAATCTGGAACAAAACGGCGGCAAGAGGCAACCTAGAAGAAGAGATTCGCATAGGCGTCAGACATATGTCTGACACCTTAACACCGCCTGAAACAGAACGACCGGCAGGACCGCATGCCATCTTGACTGGCTTAGAGGGTTCTGACAGGGGTATCTATGAAAGCATCGCCACTTTGAAAGACGTAGAGGCAAGGCGTACCCGAGCAGAGTCCGCAATCGGTGGACTGAGAACAACTGTCTTATCTGCCCGAGGCCGTGGTTTAACTAGCGGAAGAGACGAGGAAATAGCCAGAGCAAAAACAGACTATGCCAACGCCCTGAGAGGCATGGCTGTAGTACGTCGAGCTATCTTTGCTAACGCTGAGGCTGACGCACCGACTGCAACCGCCCTAACCAGGCTGCAAGAGGACTTGGCTTATGTCCAGAGAAGGGCAAGACCAGACGAAGACCTGTCCAGATTCATCGCATCTGGTTCGTTGCTAGAACAGAGACTTGGAGCAACCGACGCTGGAAGAATAAGGGCACAAGCGGCTGCTGCGGCAATACCAGAACGTCGCCGCATCATCGAACAGGCCCTGAGTCGAGCGGTGGGCAACATAACAAGGTACACCCCAGGTGTTATCTTGAACCGGGACAGGTACAGCATGGCTGAGGCAAGAGACTTGCGAGCCAGGGTCCACAGTACGGACATTCAGTTCAATATTGCCAAGGCTATGCAGGAAATGAGCAAGCCTCAGCACCAGGCTGCAATCAACCAACAAATTGCTCAGGCGATGAACACCTGGAGCGTAACCACTACAGCCCAGGTTAGAACTGCCCTGTCCGCAAGACTAGCACCAACCCGTACCGACCTACAGACGGCTATGACAAGTCTGGCGGCTGGCACTGGTAACTTCCTGGACGTAGCACAGAAGGCCGATGTCCATGCCCAAGTCATCAAGGCTATCGAAAGAGTTAGTGCCCCAACCTTCCGACCTGACCAAGTGCCAGGCGGAACGGGCGGTGCGGTGTACGGCGATGACATGGCACGAAACATTGAGCAAGCTATAGCGACTTTACCAGCAGATGTGAAAAGCGACTTTGATGCGACTGGAGCAACCGCAACAGTACCAGGGGTGCCGAATCCAGGCGGTATATTCACCATCCACGGCACTACGCTGGACAATCCGACGAAGTTGGCTGCGGATATGATTGCAGACATCCAGCCAGTAGAAGGGGCAACTGTAGACATAGTACAACCTATTGTAACAAGAGCAAGAACTAAAGAAAACGAAACGAGGAGGGCAGCAGAAGCAGCATTGGCAGCTATGAGAACACCAGCCCCAGGTGCAGATGCAGCAGCTTTGGCCAATACAGTTCAGGCTAAATTAGTAGAAGCTGGCGCAGCGTCAAGAGCAACAGTGGCCTTGAAGGCATCCGAGCCTTACAGGAAGTCTGAGTTTGGTAAAAAAGAAGCCACCAGGATGCGTAACTTAACTCCTTACCAGAGGGAGTTACTTGACCGAATAGAACGTGGCGAAGTTATAGCTATTCAAGGAGAGGGAGGCGTGGGTAGAGCAGCAGTACGAATTCCGCCACAACTAGCATCTGACCCAGGGCTTTCGGCTCAGCTTGCAGCAGCAACGTCATCTTCTGAGACGACCAAGCCTGGCATCGGCGATGTTACATCGTTTAACATACCAGTTGAAAATGCTGAGCAGCCTGCCAGAAGAGGAAGCATTGTACGCCGTCGTGCTAACACAGAACACATCCTCTACAAGAAGGATGACGGAGCGGTACTGCGAGAGCAGAGACAGGGCAGAAATGTAACCTGGAGTCGCTGGAGAGCGGGTAGGTGGAATGTTGCTGACAGTCTAAGGGCAGCATTGCTTAACCCAAGAGACGTTCCTGCCGGACCTGGCGGTATGGGTGGATTGCCTGTAGCTCCTGTAGGAGCGCCAGGCGTACCTCCTGCTGTTCCGCCTCCGGGTGGACTACCACCAGTGCCACCACCACCAGTGCCACCACCAGCACTAGCTCCAGAAGTAGTGGCAAGACTAGAGAGATTGGGCAGAATTTACCGAACAGCCGGGCGACACACCGACCCTGCCACAATGGGTGCGGCCTTAAACAGTGCTAGCGAGTGGCCTACCGCCCCTTACACATTTGAGCCAATTCCGCCAGTCGTTCGAGACGACGTTGTGCCAAGAGGACCGCTTGTACTAGGAGCGGTTAACCCAAGAACTGGTATGGTTCTTGACAATATTGGCATGGAAAACGAAAGAACCGTAGAATTGCAAAGAACAAGGGCTGCACGAAAAGCAATCAAGGAAGGTCACGCTCCAATGATGGCTGCTGACACTGTAATAGCAGACGGACCAGATACTAATTGGAGAATAGTAGCTGATAGATGGACTGAAATTCAGAACAACCTAAGAACTGGCGCACCCGCCCGACCACCGGCCCCGGCAACATTGTCTGCTGGTGGTATGGTAGGTTACTACGACGAAGGCGGGCCAGTTGTACCGCCACCAGCACCAGACCGAGCAACCCTAGAGGCTAGACTAGCTGCCTTGGGCGACCAAGGCACACTAGGTACAGTTTATAGAACTGCCGGTACGGACGCAAGAAACAACACTCAGTTAGCCACCCTGTTGAGTCAGCGTAACACATTCCCTGTTGAGGAAATACCCATAGGCGGCGGCAAGAGGCTTGTGGCTAGAGAACCACTACCTGTAACTCCTAACAATCTCATAATGGAGAGTGCAAGAGTAACCAAGGCAAGAGAGGCTTTGAGAGAGGGCAAATACGGAGTTCTCCAAGACACACTCATGCCGGTAGAGCCGCCAGCTATCATCGCAAGGTGGAGAACGCTACAAGGCGACATCAACCGTCAACTAGCTGCGTTGCCTCCTGCGGCAGTTCCTGGGCGTGAAGCCCCGACGCAACAGCAAAATGTAGGGGTAACGGTAAAAGGCGACCAATTTGAAGCAGGTGGACAGGCAGTTTATCGGGGTACGTCTCTTGGGCAAACTAGGGCAAGAGAGATAACAGCCAAGCGGGCTAAGCTAGATGCGCATAAAAATCTGATGCGGCATCTTGGACAGAACAATTTGACGGTTTATGGCGGGCAATTTAGGATAACAAGCGATGATGGAACCACTATTCGTGGCGTGTTAACTGGTTATCTTCGACAGCCTGAGTCTTTTAGGCAAGTCGGTGATGAAATGAGCCGACCGCTCCCCGGCCTTGATGACTAATTACGTTGCTCACTGCATCCCATCGTGATACACTTAACAAATGAATCTTGTGCCGCTGGCAATTCAGTTTCAGAAGGTATTGTCTGGCATTTCGCCGGTTATGTACGTTCGTACCGAGCCTGAAACTATCGACTTCACAGCAGGCGGTGTTGGTAAGCTGCATGTCCTTTCTTCTGCTGGTGAAGTGGCCATTCCTTTAAGCAATCAAAATCTCACTACCATCCTTGGCTTCTTGAGTTCCACCGTCTTCTCCGAGGAAATGACGGTAATTGGGTGGGGCATCAAGGGCCTCTTTTCCTTTCTCAAGTATCACCTACAAGCCCCGTACAGCGTCGATTGCACCATCCTGGACCTAAAAGTCCTGGAATCCCTCTGCGACAAGCGGGAAGAGGCCCCAGGCGACTTTAATGAGGCTGTAGCCAGGTTGCAGGCGTTGTTCAGGGATGCGGTCTGGCCCAAGCTCAAGGAGCTTTATAAACAGGTATATCAACCTTTGATGGTGAAGGTGATACCGGCGTTAGAGACGCAGGGGATGCTCGACCAGAAAAATAGGGTGACTTTGTACTCTAGTTATGAAGTCGATAGTGGTAAGAATGGTAGGCTAAAGTGTAGCCAGGCATTCAAGCATTGCTTTAATCCTCACAGTATAACCCCGGAGGATAAGGAACGACTCCGACCAAGATTACTAAATGACCAATTTTTGCTATTTGATTTTCGTCATATGGAAGTTAGTGTGTTACAATGGTTATCAGGTGATGACCACTTAGGAGAGATACTATCGCTAGAGCATGACCTTTATAGGGTTATTTTCAAGCTGGTCAGCCATGTAGACTGCGATAACGATAACAAACGAGAGGTATGCAAGAGTTTCTTTCTGCCGGTTATTTACGGCATGGGAGCAACGACATTAGCAAAGGAATTATCTTTCTCACAAGAAACCGCTGAAACAATTATTAAACGGATATATAGCTTGTTCCCCACGGCACTAGCATGGGTGCAAGAACAGCAAAAAGACGCACAGACTAACAATGTGTGTTATGATGTGTTGGGGAGAAGGCGTTATTTTAGTGACCGTCACTATAGAGCAAGAGACTTTGTAGTCCAATCACCGGCAGCGGCTGTGTGTTTGGAAAAACTAGTTCATCTGCATGATGCTCTGGCTGGGTACGCTAGCTTAGCGGCACACATCCATGACGGTTACTTGATAACGGTAAGTAAGGCTGCTACTAGGGTGGTGGCAGACATCGGTAAGGAAGTATTGCAAGGGGACAGCAAGTTGTGTCCCGGACTGAAACTGAAAGTAACCTGTAAGCTAGGTAGGAGCTTGGACGCACTAGAATTGTATGAAAAGGTATGAAACTGTTCTTCATTTTTTGAAACAAAGCTACTATTTCATAGCATGTCGAGGAAGTTAAAAGTTTGCACCGAAGGGGAGCTTTTCAACAACTGGAAGTTCGTCGGTGAAGCTCAACAGGTCGGTAGGTTTAGGCGTTGGCGAATACAATGTACCAACTGTGGAAATACTAGGGTTGTTAACACAGGTGTTTTAGCGTCCATTGAAAAGCACAGGTATGGGTGTAGTTGTTACTTAATGCCAAAAGGGGAGTCTGGGCTTAACGCTTTGTTGCATCAATATAAGAAAGGTGCTAAAAAGAGGGGGTTAGACTTTTTGTTGACCAAAGAGCAATTTAGACAGTTGACTAGTGCAAGTTGTTTTTATTGCGGAGCGTCTCCCCAAGATAGACATTGTGTTCAACAGACTAAGAAAAGAAATGTCCCTGGTTGGGGCGACTATTGTTACAACGGAGTTGATAGAACTGATAACAACAAAGGGTACACCATAGAGAACTGCGTCACTTGTTGCAACATTTGCAACAGAGCTAAACTCAAAATGGGGTACGAAGACTTCATAGTTTACTTGACCCAATTAACAACTTATAGAACGAGGGCAGAATGGGAGTTAAATTGAAAGTTTGCTGGGATTGCGGCCAGCGAAAAAGGATGGGCAAAACCAAGAGTCGTTGCCGCTCCTGTCGCAAAATAGCACCACATAAAGTACGGCCCGGTGGTTCGGCAAAAACTAAGCAATCTAAACAAAAACCCCAGAAGTCCAAGAAGGTGGCTAGTGAAACGTATTTGGCAAGAAATATAGTCCTCAAGGAGTTGGGTTATAACTCTTATGCCGAATACTTGGAAAGCAGTTTGTGGGCCACCGTTAGAAGGAAGGGATGGGCACAACATGGCAACGATTGTAAGTTGTGCGGGGAGAAAGCGAATGTTCTGCATCATTTGTCTTATTCTAAGGCTGTGTTAGTCGGAGACAAGATAGGTGAGCTAGTGCCTCTGTGTGACTTATGCCACACAAAGGTAGAATTTTTAGAGGATGGCAAGAAGCGCACGCTTTTAGAAGCTCGCAACGCATACAGTCAGTTGTTAGCGTTACGAAAAAATGAATTAAATGAACAGACCGTCAACGGTGTTAAAAGGTAAAGACCCGGAAGCACTAAAAATCTTGCTCGAAGTCCATGCGGTTGCCGACCCGGTAATCTTGGACTGTACTTATAACAAAGGGAAGATGTGGGAAGGACTTGACTACAAGCCTTTACGCATGGATATAGACCCTTCCTTTGAGTTAGACGTAGTAGCAGATTTTTGCAGCATGCCTTTTGCAGACTCATCTTTCGACGTTATTTGCTTCGACCCACCGCACCTTCCAACTCACGCAGCATCCAAAGGCAGTTCTGGCATTTGGAAAAAGCGTTACGGCATCACCGCAGATGACAAGCTTCGTGAAGCCGACCATGTTTGCGCCTTGTTCAAGCCATTTTTAGTAGAAGCTCGAAGGACGCTTAGGCCGGGCGGTGTAGTTCTGGCTAAGTTGTCTGATATTGTTCACAATCACAAATACCAATGGCAGCAAGTTGAGTTTGTCAATGCTGTTCGTGATGTGGGCATGACGCCGTGCGATATGTTGATTAAGTGTGACCCTTTGGCAGGAAACCTAAAGTCTAGCAAATGGGAGAATGTCATGCATCTTCGTAAGGCTCATTGTTACTGGATAGTTTGCAGAAATTCATCAAAGTGCGAAAGGAAAAAAAATGAAAGGCAACATTTGCGAGAGCTTTCCAATCTCTGATAAGGAGTACATCGAACTTGAGAAGGAGTTTGGACAGCTAACGAAGTACGCAGCTTGGCAACTGCTCAAGAAAAACGCCAGAAATAACCACACCGACGAGTTTGAGGACATCAACCAAGAGTTACTTATGTCCATCATCCGTGCCGGGTCGTATTACAAACGCCAAGTTTATATCGAGCAATGTTTCGTGGCAGCGAAAGAATGGGCCAGAGACGAATTCGTGTTATTCGTCTTGCGGGAACTAGAGAATTTATGGCATAATAGGACTCGTCATGGGGCCAATCGTCAAAAATTCGGCCAATTTCAGGAGAACTTACTTGAACGTATCATTCGTCAAGTTGTTCCCAAGGAGTACCGCCCTGACAAGAATCAACCACTGCGAATTGATACAAAGTTCGCAACCTACTGTAAAGCCATCACCTGGAATGCTCAAAAGAGCATGGGTCGCAAGATAACAAGAGAGAAAGGCATTCGTACCGGGCAAGTATCATTGTCCGACTACGATTACTTAGTATCATGCTAAAAGTCTTAATTGTACTTTTGGAGAACCTTCTACGCCTTCTACTGAGGCCAGTCATGGCTAAGAAACAAAGCGTGTCCAGACGCTACAGTATCTGGAAGTACTAGCGTTGTTGTTTGCCGGATTCGTTTGGCTGAAAAGCAAAATCCCGTTCAGCCCCAAGGTGGAAGCTGTTTTTCATAGCAGTGGCGTCTGGTGGTTTTGGGCGGGCGTTGGGGTAAGTTTCTTTCTCTGGTGGATACTATGACCGAATATGTGGTTGTGGATGCTTTCCCGGTAGAACCCTATGCCCAAAAGGTGCTGCTAGTTCATAAGAATCGCCCTGATTACCTCAAGGGCATCTACAACGGCGTCGGTGGCAAGATAGAACCAGGGGAGACTCCGGTCGAAGCTGCTGTCCGGGAGTTGAAGGAAGAGGCTGGGTTGGATGAGTTACAAGAATATGACCCTATGGTCTATTGCCCGCCCGAACATTGCGGCATGATTTTAGGTACGAAGAGTTATATTCATTGTGTTAAAGTTCCGGTGAGCATTCGGCAGGCTCTGAATCCTAGAAAAGAAGAAACGGAGCCGGTGGCATGGTTTGACTTCTGTAGTGCGTTAAACCACCCTAAGCTAATGCCCAATCTCCGGGTGGTCCTGCCCCTTATGAGGTCAGGTGCAAGGGGATGGGAATTGGTCGTCGGACATTCTGATTGGCATGGTGAAAACCATAAAGTAGAGGTCGTGTTTCCAGGAACCGACCAAACCTTGCCCATAACCGTCATAGTGAAAGGACTAGCTTACTATGAAGACAGAGAGCTATGACCCCTCCTTCTTTTTTGAGAAGGAAATGTTTCTTGACGAACTCCGCAGAACCGCCGAAGGCGAATCGGAGAAGTATCAAGAGTTTGTTCAAGAAGTAACCGAGTTTTACGCCGACGTTCTTGACTTATTCAGGCAATACTGTGATACTTACGACGAGGTAAGTGAGCGCAAGGCATGGAAGCGTTTCTGCAAAGGTGCCCGCCGATTAGCTCACACACTTGACCACGCCCGCACTATACTAAGCGGTGAGGAAGATAATGAAGATAATGAAGATTGAACAAATGCTGAATAAGCGTGTTCTGCCCATCCGGGACGCACTACAAAAAATCATGGTGGGACAGCGACAGGTTATTCGCCGAGTAACCATGTCATTGTTCGCCGTAGGCCAAAGGGACTTCTATCCAGACGGCACTCGTTTTCTGGGTACGGGTCATGTTCTTTGCGAAGGAGGCGTCGGCACCGGCAAAACGGTCCTTTGCAAAGCCCTTTCCCGCCTCCTTTCTGGCAACAACAAGCGTGTTTCCGGTATGCCCGACGCACTAGCGTCTGACATTACCGGCTGCGAAATCATCTTGCTAACTGGCGACATGAAGACAGTGCAAGGCCCCCTCTTCTGCAATGTTATTCTTGCAGACGAAATTAACCGCTTTCCGCCAAAGGCCCAAAATGCTTTCATTGAGGCATTAGCCGAAGGCTCTGTTACTATTGGCAACGAAAGCTACCGACTAAAGCAGCCCTTTTTCTGTTTAGCGACTCAGAACCCGACCGAACAGAAGGGTACTAGTCGTATCCAAGAAGCTCTTTCTGACCGCTTTATGTTCAAGCTGGTTATGAAGGAGACGACTGAGGATGAGAAGTGTGAGATTGCCCGCCGCACTCACCATTTCGACATGACCAACCTTAATCAGTTGGTGACGCCAGAAGAGGTCTATGAGGCCAGGGAGTTCTTCTTCGACAACACTTACGTTAGTGAAGACATTCGCCGGTATTGTGCCAGGCTTCTTCACTCCATCAACCACCCTGAGAAACTTCACTTATTCCACCGGGAAAGGAAGTTATTGGCCGGGGCACCGCTGTTCAAACAGAAGCCTGCGGTGAACGACCGGGCTATGTTGCACTTAGAGGGTGCGGCGATGATGGAAGCAGTAATGAACGCACGGCACTATGTTATTCCTGCGGACGTAGCCGCTATTGTTCATGATGTTCTGCGTGCCCGCCTCATGGTTGCAGAGTCCAGCTTGTATCTCTTACTTGAGGAAAGCATCGGCAAGTATCACTCTGAGACGGAGCTTATTGATTACCTCATTACAGAGGCATTATCTAAGGTGCATGTGTAGTTTGCTGTCCAGGGGGTATATGAACTATCTATCTGTCTGTGCTATCTTCAAAGAGGAAACTCGTTGGCTAAAAGAATGGCTTGAGTATTATAAATTACTTGGGGTAGAGAAGTTTTACATGTTTAACAACGACATCGACTATGAAGAAGCTTATCCGGTGTTAAAACCATACATCGACAGCGGAGTTGTTGTTGGAAGCTGGTGACACCGTAAAGCTTGCCCAACTCAGTTAAGGTTGCAAAGCGTGTCCAGACGCTACAGTATCTGGAAGTTTGTACCCATGCTCCAGAAAGATGTATGCAAGTTAGAGTTTATCCACGGCGTCGAGAAAACCCCTACATCGTAGATGCAGGCGTCGGTACTCCGACGCCTGCCCTTTAGGGTAGTGGGATGAACGACGCAATTATTGCAAACTTTTTGCGATTACATTCGTCTTATAGTATATCGTTCGATATTAAGGTACCCCAGGAAGTGGGGGAATTTAAGCCTCTGGACATGGTGTAAGACTTACCTCCTAAATGGAACACAAGCGACTGTGGGTGAAAGAGGAAGCCCCGACCCTTTAGGGTCGTGGGTACTTCACGAGCCTTCACAATTACCAAATGTGTCCAAAGGAAATCGTGAAGGCTTATAAACTTACTCTGCACTACAGCGAGTTACTTAGCCAGCGCAAGCCTATTACGTGACCAATACAGGCATGACCTAGCACCAATTTGGAGAGTCGGTACACAAGAATTTCAGACTATCCCATATATAAAGTGCCAACGGTTGTTCTCGGTATGCTTTCCCGCATTCACTTCCCGTAGGTATTCATACAACTCATCCCAAGTGCCAAACATAACTTCATGTGGAATAAAGCCATAGTACCAGGCTGGAACCAGGTGTTTCCCCTGGGGACAGACTAACAATGTAGGTTTTTTGGCGTTGGCACTATTGATGATTTCATGGTGGGTGCCTGTGGTAGGCACCTTATGGGGAAGGTAGGCAATTACCAGGTCCGCTCGGTCAACCATCGAGAGGTCTTTGCGAACGAACATCTTGGCAATACGGGCCATCTCCTTATAGTCGTGACGCTCCCTAGCTTCCATAAGGGGTTTGGCCCACACTTGCTTTGGGTCATCGAAGGGGTCAAAGAGTTCAATCTTGAACTCATTGACAAGTGCCTTCTTTGGCTCAGTGCGCCAGTTATGATTGGCCGAATCGTTTTCAATGGGGCCACTCAGATAGGCTCTTTTCCCTTCAAGCACGCTCATAATTATCTCCCAATGCCAGTTTGTATCTCATGCAGTTTACTTCAACATAATCACTAATCATGTTGATAAAGTCAAGGCGAGAACCCTTAGAAACATCTAGCGTTAAATAACGACCACATGGCTTAACCTCCATAGAAATTCGATATGCCGAGTACATCCAGTCTCTGAGCATTTCATGTTCTTGTTTGTCGAATGCGCAAGTTGCTATCTTAAAATAACGACCGTGGTTGTTATTGCCATCGTCCATAAACCACACTGCGACCGCTAATGGCGAAATAATTTTTTTCAAGAAAACCTCACTAACACTCTTGCGCCCGTTAGGATATAATTCATCCCTTAGTTCTGTGAAAAAAGGATGCTTGAATGTTTCAAACCACCAGGCATTCTTGCGGGTTGGTTTTGGTTCAGAGTTGCATAAGTTGTCTAGTTTGTGATACTTCCACCATACATAGTCACGTTGTTTTATGCAATGCATACAAGTCAAAGAGCTATTATACTTTACTCCATTCTTGTATCCGCTTGTTAGACTGGAATCTCCAAGCAACATGCCATAAATAACTTGCAACTGCTCCTCAGTTGGTAGGCAAGTGTGTCTCGCCCACTGCGGAATAGTAGGAATCGCATATTCCTTTCTAAGTTTGCTGATTTGGCTATGCCAAACCCCAAAACTTTCAGCTATTTCATAGTCTGACTTTTTTTGTTGATGATACAAACTATAAAGTTCTTCTCTACTAATAACTGATGCAAGTAACATACACACAATTATAACACAAAGGAGGCGGTGGTGTCAAGAGAACTAGAATTTACAAGAAAAATGGAAAAGATGGTCGCACAGGCCCCGGAGAACCGACACAGTTACTTTCAACTCAAATACTTTATTATCGGCAAGGAACCAACCGTACAAGCCCAAATGTGGCAGTGTTTACGGGAACTACAAGCACGCAAGGACACCCTCGATAGTATCACCCTGGAGATAGAAGATTCAAAAGACCAGTTAGAACTTCTGGAAATTGAGGGAATCAGACAAGAAAGATGGGAAACTGCCGATGAATTGGAAGCGAAGGTGAAAGTAATCAACCTGCGAAGAAACGAAAGACAGAAAACTAGTTTGCAAAAAACACTAAAGCAACTCGAAAACAGGCACAAGTTTGCCCTTCAAGAGGCACGTTTCTTCATGCAGGCGTTTGAGAGCCTGGAGAAGATAGAACCAATGAAGGACTACGACGACCTGGAGGCCCAGCAGGAATACTGGAATGAGGTTATTAGCCAGAAAATAAACCTCAAAATGCTGTTACAGCAGTCACTAGATACTGAGCTAGTGCAGACCGCACTATCGCTCCATGACACCGCTTCTGTGAAAACGCAAATTACTCAACTGCTCGACGGACAGCAACAACGAATGGCATATATAAGGGAGAAACAGAAGCAAGACAAACTAAAGCTTTCAAGGGGTAAGGAGGAGAATGAAGCTTTCAAGCCAGGACAAACAGTACAAGACAGGGCGGCTCTCAGCGTTCCCGCAGAGAGTAGATAACAGGGATAGTCTGTTTCTGGTAAAAAACAACGCAGAAACAGTGCTGAAACAGAGCTTAACGCTTTCTTCTAAATCGGTTATTGTGGAGGACGCTAGTAACTTCCCGTCTAGCGGTGTCCTTAAAATAACGCCCCCAAAAGGGTACGCTGAGCCGGAAGCCATATACTACGGTGCTAGAATAGAAAACCAGTTTCACCAGATACAAAGGGGTTACGGTGGTTTTCGCCAAAGTGCGTGGCCGGTAGGGAGTATTGTTAGTTTGCCCGTCATGGCTGACCACCACAACGCCCTGAAAGACGCTATCATTAGCATTCAGAAGCAGATAGGACTAAAAGACAACCCTGACCCGGAAACCATCAACGGCATACTGGTAGCTCTGGAGAAGAAATGGCTAGTCCCCAAGCCTGTCTTCAAAGCCTACCCCGTCACCGGCACCGGCCCCTTGACGGTGAGGTTCCAGAATCTTTCCAACTCTCATGGATTCAGGTTCCTTTGGACTTTTGGCGACGGCACTAGTTCCACAGAGAGAAGCCCTCTTCACACATACGAAGAAGAGGGCCAGTACAGCGTACAACTAACGATGGTGGCCCACAACGGAGCATCGGGAGTCGTGCAGAAACCTAGTTACATTAACGTAACCAAGAGTGAATTGAGAGCTTTCTTCTATGTCAATGTCTCAACGGGTGTCTCCGAGGAAACAGACAAGGAGAAAGCAACTGTTTTTGAGTTGGTAGACCAAACAGACGCAGAAATCGTAGAACGACATTGGTTTTTCGGCGACGGTAACGACGTTACCATAGCAAATCCCAATGAGCATAGTGTTACTCACACTTTTGCTAAGCCTGGCAAGTATCGTCCTACTCTATTGCTAAGACTAGCAAACAATAAACTAATTAGAGCATCTACAGATATGCTTACGGTGGAATAATGAACCTTGAAAGTAACTTTCCGAAAGCCTTTGATAGCGATAGCAACCTGTTCATGGTACAGGACTCGCTAAAGCTTTTGCTATTGCATGACTACCACCCAGGCCAGAAGGTACTGTACGTGGACGGTAGCAAAGAGGTATTCGACAAGTTCCCCGAGACAGGCATTCTTACTTTGATTGACCAGGTGAGCCACAAAACTGAAAGGTCTATATCGTTCTACTACGGCGGCAAGGGCAGGATGATGTTTACGGGCCTGGAGATGATGCCAGGACAGAAGGATTCTTTCAAGCCTGCCATTGAGACATCCGTAACACAAAACGTAATGGCCATCCACCGCACGGTGCTAAAAGACGCTATCCTGGCCATCCAGAAATTCTTGGGCACCAAAGGGATTGCAGACCCAGAGCCTTTTGGCCCTACCATCATGGGAAGACTGAATTACATCAGAAAGGCCGTTCTATCACCTAGAGCCTGGTTTACTGCTAGTGCCGACATGGGCATGGCCCCAGCCGCCATCACATTCACGGCAGAAGGAGCGCCACAGGACGGTGGCAGGCCAACGTATGAGTGGGACTTTGGTGACGGCACTAGCGAAACCACTTCTGAGGCACAAATAGAGAAGGTTTATAACAACCCCGGCTATTACGATGTTACACTCAAAATAACAAATGATTTTGGTAGCGACACCGTTAATTTTCCCAAGATGATAGGAATTAAGGCACAGTCTCCAGACAAGGCAATGATTGAGTTTATTCCCTCAGAGAACCAACTTCTTACAAACGGAGTTTTACGAACTCCTGTCAATCAATTCATTAACCTGCAAGTTAAAGAAGGAAGAAAGGGAAACAAGAGTTTTGCCGGTGAGTTGCTAACAGAAGAAGGTCATGCCCATGACCCGATATTCCAATACACCTGGAACATTCAAGACGACCTACCGCATGCCAACAGCCACAGGACCAGAGCAGTTTATAGTGTTGGCGGCATATATGACTTCAATCTAAGGACTGATACAAAACTTGGTTCCTACCGCATCACCAACTTGGACAAGTGTATTGATGTGGTAGAAGACACGAACTTGTGGATGTGGAACTTTAGCGACCCAAGTACCGTCCAGGCTTCTGAATTTGGTTTGCTGTGTGAAACTTTCAAGGTGAGGCCGACTACACAACTGACTGTAAAGGCGAATTCTTCGTTCCTCACTACGAAGGCAGCAGTAAAAGAGTTCAAAAGAAACAACGGTTTTGTCAAGAAGGGTGTTTCTTCCGGTCAAGGAGGAACTTGTTTGTTATGTTGGGCAAGCGGACGCTCCCCTATAGACCCGATGGCATCGGAGAAAATCAATATCGCAGAATACAACGGTTTCACCGACGTTTATACCACCCACCCGCCCATTGCCAGGGCTTGGAACTGGGCTGTACTTTCCAGCGAAGAGAATATGTACTTCGTGTTTGGCGATAGTGAGGAGCCTAAAATAACAAACCACTCTCCTACCAAGCAACTGAAAACTACCTTGAATCTGTCAAGTATGGCTGTAAGCAATGAACAACTAGGTTTTGGTAACTACAAGGGGCATGCCCAGGAGTTGAAAGAGAATGCCGTAACCTACGACTCAGAAGGCGACCCAATCGAAGGGCATTTCAGTATTTATAGAACAGCCTGGAAGGGAATGGCTGGTTACATTCTGAGGAATAAACCGGGTGAGTTTGTTACACTAAAAAACTTCTACAAGACAGAAGGAACAGTCGGCGACCCGTTCAAGATATTCCGCAAGCTTCCAGACATGGAAGGAATGAGTAAGTCCGAAGGACAACTGGTGCCTATGACCCGTGGCATATTTTGCTTTGACAATAGTGGTTCGGTATCAATGTACAACGACACCACCCGGACTTGGGAGATAACGGACGCCAACTTAACAGTTACTTCTTTCCGCATAACCCAGGACAGCAAGGTAACGGGTCATCAGAGCAGTTCAAATACGTTGCTGGCAGCTTCGGATGGAAACGACAAAGCGTATTTGAGTTTTGACTATAGCCCTAACGCATTTGTCAGGTTCAATGAGGTTGACTTGACGTTCCACAGCTTGGGCCATCGCCCACAAGGGGAACAGTGGCAAATGGGTATTTTCTGAATATGTCCTAGAATATGTCCTAATTGTCACAGTCAGACAGATAACTATTGTGCAAAGAATAGAAATAAGGGGGAATTATTCCTGTAAAACTGCCAACGCCTGTTTTTCCGGTTGCGTTAGACAATGACTATACATTGTTTTTAACACACGAAAGCACCCAAAGCCTTCTAACAGAAGACTTGACCGCCGACGCTACAGAGATTGCCATACTCCCTGTTCATGCCAATGACCCAGAGGTCTGGCCTGATAACGGCTTCGTAACCATTGACAACGAACTGATTTACTACGACGCCTCAGAAAAAAACAGTGACGGGAAAATCTGTCGTTTATTAAGGTGTCTACGCAAACTAGAGGGAAAAATAACTGAGTCTCAAGCTGGAACTCCCGTCTATGGAATGGTGGTAGCACAGCATCATAACCAACTAGTAGATGCAATCATCAATATCGAGAAGGCACTAGGGGACATCTCTGTCTTACAAGGCAACACCCCTGTCGGCATGCAGAAGATGATGGGAACGCACACAGATGAAACGATGAGTCTTCACCGTTCTATGATGAGCTTGATGGGTGCAGCACCAGCGGCAGACGACATATGTCCAGACGTAGGATTCACGTTCACCATGCTTACCTCAACTCTGGCTGAGTTTTGCGTAAGAATTCAGGGTGACTTTGACACTTACCAGCTTGATTTTGGTGACGGCAGCTTTACAACTGATACCTTTGAAGGCACTCACACCTTTGCTAGTACGCCTACGAACACTCCTAGCGTAACTGTAACTAATGACGGTTGCACCATTGTTCTGACCCCTGAGACGCCGCAGCCGGGCTGTGACGTTGCGGAGATTGAGTCACCAGCAGTATCATGGGCAACACCGATTCCAGACGCTCCAGACTTTCCGTTGTTCATTGAGCCGAAACAGATATGTCCAGGCCCTATAATGCAACTACCGCCTATTGCACAGCCATGTGTTCAGCTAAGCACATCCTGCTGTCCTATAAGCTTTGGTAACTTGAGTGACATTAGGGTTTCATGTATCGGTTGCTGCATACCAAGTAGAATTAGTGTTATTTGGGGCGTACCGCCAGTAGTATCTTGCGTTGTTCAAATTAAGTGCCCCACCTACAGCACAAGTTGCACTACCGACAACTGGACGCCGCCAAGCTGGACGCCTCCTGGTTTCGCTCCAAACCTTCCTGAGTTCGACGGCGACGGCTTCCAGGATGGATTTGGCATGGATGACATTCCTGTCACTATGGAAGAACTAGGCATCCCGAGGGAAATCAACCTGAGACACAACTTGCATGAGGGCGTCAAGTTGGTGGGAGAAGTACCAGATACCATCACAGTTATCGCTACTGAGATACCGAAGTCCATTCCTATTGACGCTAGCTCCTTGCCTACCAAGATTTTGGTAGAGCCTGCGCCAAACTTCCCAAGTGTGCTTAGAGTTGAGATGCCTGATACTCTTAAAGTTACAGGCTTTCCGACTTCTATCCCGTTGGTATTTTCTCAAGAGTACATTCAGTTGCGAATGCCTGAGAACCCTGTCGTAGACATGAGGTACACTGGCGGGCCTATTGATGTGCGGGTTGAGCTAGACCCCCGAAAGCTTATCGAAGCTGGAATGGCTATTGTACAGGTCAATAAATGATTAAGAAGAAACACCAGAGCGAATACTTTCATGTTGGAGACGGCCTATGGGTGAGGAACTTCACAAAGCCATCTCTACAACAAATAGACATCAATGATTTGATAACCACATCTGACATGCAGATGATGATTGAGAATGAATTGCAGAACAGGAGTAGTACATTCCAGGCTATTGAAAGCGAACACTTGGAATGGCCTACGGTTGCAATCATTGGTGACGGTTTCAATTTCGTCGCCAAGCAGTTCCTGTTAGAACGCCTACCAGCGGAGACAGTGACAGTTGGTGTTAACAACATCATGAACATATGGGCCATTCAAAGAAGGCTTAACTTCTATGTGATTAACAACCCTTACGAAGAGGCCAGCCGTTGGTTGCCCCGGCGACCGCAGCCAAGGCCGAGAGTCATAGCGTCTCAAAGAACTAATCCAGATTTCCTAAAGAAATACAACGGAATAATCTACCAGTACACTCCCACACCCAGCGTTAAGTTTAGTCCCAAGCCAGAGACTGAATGGTTGATAGACGACTATCGTAATCCGATATGTGCTGCCATCGGTCTTGCTTTCAAATTCAAAGTAAAGAAACTACTCTTATTTTGTTGCGACAACAGCTTCCGTGACCAACGTGAAGGTGCTGAAAAATTACATAATGGGTTATGGATGTATCCTCAACAACACACAGCAAACCATCTCGTTGATGGGTGCCTGCACTGGTTAAAGACTCAAGGGGTAGAAGTGCGTAACCACTCCAGCGGTCCAGAATACAAGAGTGCTTCATATATAAATGAAAGCGAGATACCCAAGTTCATGACAAAGGGTTGACGCAGGATAAACATGGACGATTACGAAGACACAAAGGAAGAACCTTCCTTCTCCCTACAAGATTTCAAAAAGTGGATGGACAACCAACACGACCAGCCCAAGTCCCGGTACGCACACCTGGTAGGTCTGCACGTCGAATCGAAGCTAAGCACCAAGCGACTTGTCAACAAAATCACACCCGACGACGGCGACGTTAACGAACTCGCCAAGGAGTTCAAAAGAGACGGCGGTGTAATACTAGAAGTAGACGAAGACTATAACCTACTCATCGAAGTAGACTCTGGCACTTTCACCATTCCTCGCTATTTTGTTCGCAAGACTTGACGTTCCACCACAAGTTTACATAAAGCGATGAATTCATCCTCACTAATGTCTTGTTTCAAGCAGTTGACTTTTTTGTGCAACCATTGCACGTTACCAATAACATAACCTTTTGAAGAATCTATGCGGTCAAGAGAAGCAGTTGTTTCCCCATAGCCCTTAGCACAAAAAGTAATTGGCAAACCAGTAAGTTGACACTTCTTATCCTGTTTTAAGTAGAGGTCATAAATGTATTCAATAGTAACATCCAAAACAAGATTTCTTTGTTTAGCACCATTCACAATTTGCAACCACATAGACCCACTAATTTCTTTGTAACCACACCAATTATGATGTTGGTCGCCTGTGCGGTACTTGCATTGATTGCATCCTTTGCTTAGTTTTAACTTGAGTGAATTTGCATCAACTATGCGTCTTGTGCCACAACTGCACCGAACCTCAAAGTGTTTTCTCTTGCGGTTATCACTTGGAGCATCTCCTACAATGGTCCACTTACCAAATTCTCTCCCAATATAGTTTTCCCACTTGCGAGCATTCTTCCTAATGTTGTGTTTTTTCAAACCACGTTTAACCGTGGTTATACTACATCCAAGCCCGCTTGCAATCTGTTTGGGAGTTTTGTCTTTCTCTATATACTCCGACAAAAGTAACGCATGAGTTAGTTCTGTTTCGATTGCCATGAATTTATCTCCTTACTACTATTATATAGCATCTCGATAATTATAACAAGAAATTTTTCTGTAAAATTGTCGATTGGCTCAAAAGGTTTCAAGAACTCTTTGAAAGCCTCATGCCCTAGCTGGATTTTTTCTGTGTTAGTAAGGTGTTCATTCATGGCTGTTCCATTGGCTGATTACGTCAAAGTTAAAGACAACTACTGCATCGCTTACTTGGGCAAAGACTACAAGGCGGTTGAAAAGTTGGTCAACGCCCGTCAGGAGTTGGAATGTCGCTTCCAAGGTGTTCGCATCTATATATGCACCCTTGATGAACAAACCGACTATTCCTTACCCAACGCACTCTCCTTATCAGAACTAGACATTTACAAGAAAAGGCTGGCTTTTATCAGAGAAATCAACGACGTGGAAGAATTCCTACGAGAATCAGGCGTTAGTGCATAAATAACCATGACAGAAAGCAAAAAGCAAAAAAAACTATAGGAGCACAATGAGTGTTTTTGCAGTAGACCTAACTAGTATTGCACAAGGCCAGTTAGACCTCAATCCGGCCACCGCAACACCAATTATGGTGGGTAATCTTGGTGGCAACTACCAGGGTTCGCAGATGGACCCGAGTATTCAAAGGACCATGTTTGTTACTGGCCCTAACCGTATTTATCGTGAACTTTTTGATGGACAGACGTTCACAGATTGTAACTATTGGAAGCGTTTTGCGTTTCCGCAAGTCCCACTTGACCAGGCTTTCATTAGAGTTGTAACTGATGATGGTAGTATTTACTCTGACATCCCGAGTGAGAACACCTTCCCAGTAACTCCGTTTAACTCTGCCGGTAGCAACACGTCCTTCGTGGTAGGCAGTGCATTTACCTTCACAACCGCAGATGGTATCGTTGACGTTCTTGGAACCTATGGCAGCTACGCTACTTTCGCTTCCTTGAAGAACATGACAGCCAACGCCGTTAAGTACCAGTTGAATGGAAGTTCTTCTGCCGTTCTAACGCTAGGTGCTAACGCCACTGTAGTCTATGACACTGGTGATTTGCTCATCAGCAAGATTGCATGGCAGGGTGATGGCGCTAACAACAACGCCGTTGAAATCCTACTTGGTGTACGTTCTGTTGCAACTTCCTAACGATAAGAAACAACTGAAACTAAAAAGAAGGCCCAGCTTTATAGCTGGGCTTTCTCTTTTAATAGTATGCACTTCAAGAGGCGAAGAGTGTCTCCCAAGTTAACTCTGAGAGAGTTTCACGAACGTAGGAACAAAATCCTTATCATTCGTACCTCCAGAGGAATAGGAGATATTCTTACCCATCGTATGGTGTTTGAAGACTTCAAGCTCACCATGCCAGAAGCCTATTTAGTCTTTGCATGCCCCGCAAAGTACCATGAGTTACTGTTAGGGCATCCTTATTTGGATGAAGTAGTTGATTCGGCACGGGTGAACGTCACAGACTACATGATTTCTTACAACACTAGCCAGTGTTGCATCCTCCAGGAGAGTGCGACCGCACCGTTCATTGACCAAACTAGGCCCGATATATGGGCCGAACACTGTGGCGTAAAGCTAACCAAGCATGAAATGTACCTCCCCTTCCTAACAGAAGAAAGAATACAGGCAGGCGAACAGAGGGTAAACAAACTCCAGGGTATGATGGGCTACCCGAGACATAACAAGAGAGTTTTGCTGTGCCCGGCAGCTTTTGAACCCATGCGGACATTAACAGACGGACAAATTGAAAGAGTGGTGGACTACCTCCGCAAGAAGAAACTCTTCGTTTACGCCACTCACACAAATGACATTCCTTTACTTAAACAACTAGGCGTGCCGCTACTAAGAAACTTTAGCATTCAAGACTGGATGAGTTTCATTCATGCGGCAGACTATGTGGTGAGTGTAGATACGGCCACCTTCCATTATGCTGGAGGAATTAAGAAACCACTGACTGGTATCTTTACTTACGTCGATGGAAAACTGCGGGGGAAATACTATGATTTTGTATTGGTGCAAAAGCATAGAGATAACGGGGATTGGTCTTGCGGTCCCTGTTTTGCTTGGACAGAATGCTCTCATCCTAAGTGTCAAAACCCTGGTCCTGTTTTCGAACAAAAGCCCTGCATGACTGAGTTAACTGTAGAGGAGATATGCCAAGGAATTGAGAAAATGCTTGAAAGGTGGCCAGTGTAGTCTATTAAAATGTAGTCTATTAAAATGCACTCTCTTACCATAAATAGGGCATGGTAAGAATAAGTCAGCCTATCAAAGTTGTTACAGCGCAAGGTGAGGCTACAGTGCATATTACGCTGGAGCTAAATATCAACCTTAACACAGGTGGACTGAGCATTTCTGCCTCGCAGGGCAAGGAGCATGAAGAAATCAAGGAAGAAATCAAGGAAGAAAAAGAAAAAACTCAATGGGTAATACCGGAGTTCAGCAAGACTAAGAAGATAGAATTTGGAAAAACTGTATAAGAATAGGAGATTAGAATGGCTATAGGTTTCGACTGCGGCACGTACAACCTTGTATGTTGCAGCCGCAAAGACGGAAACTTCGTAACTAAAAGAGAAGTTAACGCTTTTGTGACCATCAATTTAACAGACCGTTTCGTTTTTAACATGATGAACGCAGTTAAGGACGACAAGGGTAGAAACATAGTACCGCTTATCGAGAGGGAAGACGTGGCTTACGCATTAGGTGATGCGGCGGTACGTTATGCTTATACGGCATGTCAAGAGCTACACCGCCCAATGCGGGACGGGTGTGTCAATCCTAAAGAAAAAGATGCTTTTGAAATCCTAAGCATCATGATTCATGGCTTATTGGAAGGGTCTGTTAAAGACCAAGAAGTATTGTACTACAGCGTACCAGCCAACGCCCTCAACGAAGAAACAGACGCTGACTATCACTCAGCAGTTCTCTGCTCTATATTCAATGCCTACGAAGGCAGTGAGAAACAAAAAGTAGTTGCCAACCCGATTAACGAAGGGCTAGCCCTGGTTTATGCCGAGCTAGCCGCCAAGAATTTTACGGGCATTGGCATTAGTTTTGGTGCCGGTATGGTTAACCTCTGCTACGCTATGTACGGCGTGCCCGTCTTCCAGTTTGCCCTGGTTAACAGTGGTGACTGGATTGACAAGATGGCCGCTAAAGCGACCGGAGAATCCGCAACTTTCATTAACCAAGAAAAAACTAAAGTAAAACTGAATGTTCAGCCAAAATCGCTAGTAGAGCGAGCGATACAGACACAGTATCACATCATGGTTGAAAAGACCGTTACCGGCATCAAGAAGGGATTGGCCGACGCCGGTAAGAAGGCAAAACTGGACGGTGGTATCGACATCGTAATTGCAGGCGGTACTTCCATGCCAGAAGGCTTCGATACTTTATTCAGGGACGTTATAACAGAAGCCAAACTATCAATCCCGATTGGTAGCATTGTGCGGCCCAAAGACCCCCTTTACAGTGTGGCGAGGGGATGTTTGATTGCCGCTGAAAACGCAGTTAAATGACACACTAATTAGAAAGGCTATAAAAATGGATGAAAAAATTGAGAGGACGCCTGACGGCCTCTATACCTTTGATGACCAGTCGCCGGAAGATGCTATAAATCTTCTCAAGGGGGACTGTGAGGTTCAGGAAGCAATGAAGGAAAAGTCAAAGCGTCATAGTCCTGACTGCACCTGTACTTGGTGCCAGCAGGATTGTAAGGAAATCATAACGAAACTCCTTACGCCTGAAATTCCTCAGAAGGAAGGCAAAGTAGACCCCGAAGTCTACGTCTTTGCGGACCAGACCAAGGAACAAGTTAAGAAACTCATCGACAAAGCTAATAAGCCAAACCTCCTTACCAAATGCTTCATGCCAGGATGTGGTTTGTGCGACGAGTCGGCTAACCAAGCTTTTGCTGAAATGATGCAAAGCCAGAAACAAGCAGAAGCAGATTACCCAACCTGTGCTGGATGTCCTCTTGTGGGCGAAGATGCACCGTATGACGAGCAGCCCGACATTCGCAAGTGTCAGAAGGAAACGGAGTTCTCCGAAGAATACCTCAACGACCTACAGCACTTGGCGGGCGTAGACGAAAGTGAAGACATCTGCCAACTAGGCCCCCTGTGGCGAAAGCTTTCAGGGGTAAGGCCAAAAGAGCATGTCTATGAGGACAAAACAATTGATAACTTGTTGGACAAGATTATCGTGGCGTTGGAAAAAGCACTTCCAGAGATGGACTTTGCCTGGTCTGACGACCGTTGTTACAACCAAGTATTGTTAGTGAATAATGCGAAAACTAGATTCTCCACTGACCCCCTAATTGCTGCGTATGAGGCAGTCAAGATGCTGACGGGGAAGGAGGATGCAGAGGAAGTAATTGTCTCTGTCATTAAGAAAAAAGTGTGTAGCTTATTCATATAATTAGCTTAGCCCTGCGGTTATTTTGGCCGCAGGGCATTTATTAGCACAGAGAGAAGGATAGAATGGGAAAAATTGTAAAATTCGTAACAGACCTGGGTGCCGCAGCTTATATCATGATGCACAAATACAAGGTCATGGGAAAGCGTGGCAAAGCCATTTACTTTGAAGTAGATGAAAATGAACAAGAAGAATTCGACCAAAGAACCCTGGAGTACCTCTCCAGCGAATTCCACCGTTTTGATTCTTGCTTGATGTCGCTCAAGAAGATTGGCGATGAGTATTGCCCTAAAAAAGAATGATTCGTCCTAAATAAGGCATGAAGAGTTACAAGGAATTCAGGCTAAAAGAAGCAGTCACTATCAATGACAACATCTGGGCATATCTAAACAAAGAAATCGACGCTCTTTTTGACAAGCTCAAAGATACCGTCAAAGATATGACGATGCCTCGCCGTGACTGGTTGAAGAACGTTCATAAATGGCTCTACGAAAAACGATATGGCAAGAATGAAACCACTAATTACAGTCGCATTCATTTCAGTTTGTCTGAATACAGGGACATAAACAACCTGTTGGATGAGATGTCGTCTGCACTTCGAGAAGCAGACGGCGAAGACTTCGGGCATCTTGACGGTATGCTCGATTTCTACAAAGAAAAATTCAAAGAAATCATTAAGAACCTGTTTGCACGTATTAGGGTTAATCGCAAGACACCAGGAGCCGCACCAGCCGCTGCAAGTCCCTTAGAAACTCCTAAGACAGCCACAAACCCCATAGAAACTCCTAAGACAGCCACAAACCCCATCACTAGCCCGTTTACCCCACCAAAGGCTGCTGATAGGCCACCAGAAGTAACTAAACCACTCCAGGAGCCTCGCCTGCGTGATGAGGACGACTCTCCCTTGTACCCCCGGGAAGATGACATTCCATTGCCTAATACCTCTGGCATCCCGTCAGTCCCTAAGCCAGCAGAAACACCGAAACCAACAGTAAAGCCACCAGTGGCATCGCCAGCAGCCGTCTCCCATGATGAGCCTAAGCCTCACGTATTGCCTGGCGAAGTAGCCCATGACGAAAGAGAGCCTGGCATAGACGACCCGGTTGATGCTAACGACCAACACCAGAAAGCCCATGAAGACGAACTGATTAAGCTAGGTTTGGTTGCAGGCATGGTTCAGATTCAAGGATGGGAAGAAGGGCCAGCCCTTGACGCCGCCGAAGAACTCCTGGACGACGTTAAGACGCCAGAAGAACGTGCTCATCTCATTAAAATGGGGCAAGAGTACCTAAAACAACAAGAACTAGCGGCTGGCGGGGGTAGTCATGAAGAACCATCGGTCGGCGCTACCTCGCCCTCGTCAGCAGCAGCACATGACCTTGAGGCCCCCAAAGAAGCTCCAGCGGCAGAAGAAGACAAAGAGAAAGCTGAACTACTAGCTAAGTATCGTTCGGGCAAGCCAGGGCAAAGAAGCATCCGTCGTATGATTAAGAAATTCGCCCCTGAGATTCTTGCTGGCAACATTAAGCACCATAATGTCGAAAAAATCATTGACGCATACCTGGCCAAGAGGCGTGCCCATGCCGGACTACCGCCGCCTGGAAGTGTCAAAGAGATGGTCGAATACTACCGTGGATTACTAAGAAATCCAAGCCGCACAGTCTGTTTGTTGGACGAAGCAGAAAAAATCGACTCCATCAAGGACAGAGTAGGGTTCTACAAGGAGAAATTAAGGCTTACGACCCGCTAAAGCCTCTTTAGCTTTCTTGACTATATCTGCCAAGGCGTCAGGGTTAATTGATTCCTTGGCAGGAATAGCATACTTTTCAGCGGTCAACGGCTTATCTTTACGATATTCCTGAATGAGCTTGGCATCGGCAGGATTGTCTTCATAAAGAACCTGTTCCTCGGACACAGCTACGATATGAGGCATCGCAATAAAGCTCTTGCACTTGGACTGAGGATGAACCAGCATGATACCACTGGCATCTACACTCTCAACATACCCCATAAAATAAGCCATCATAGCCTCTTCTTTATAGCGGAAGTTGATTTGGACCGTAGAAACAGTGCATATCTTTCCGATGAAAGACTGATAGTGTTTTAGACTTAACGGCATGTTATTTTCTAGTGACAAATTTCTTGTCTAGCTCCTTTAAGGTGTCAACAATTCCCGTGTAGGCTAACTCCTGGTGAGAAGCCATCGTTACTCCAAAGAATCCTTGTCGGCGGAACTCTTCTGCTTTCTGCATAATCTTGTGCCTGGTGGCATCCCATACCAAGTTGCCAAATAGGTCCACATGAAACAACCTGCCTTCGCTATTCATTGAGAAAGCCAACGCAGAAACAATGGGCAAACAGTACGGCCCAGCTACCGGGGTCATAATAGGCACTGGCATCAAAGGCATGACATGCGACCCTCTGCAATCTCCAGTAACATAATGGCCCAAGTAGTAAGGCTCTACAACCTCCTCTGGGGCTGGGAACATACCCTGGGTTCTTACCAGGGCCACAGGGTCATCCTTGCCGGTATACTTACCAGCAATGTTGTGCAGTCGTGTCGCTGATACCGACACAATTTGCTCATCAGGCTTGTAACGGGAGTGGATTGCTTCAATAGCAAACCTATCCGTGTCTCTTAGAAGGGCGGCTATGTCCCAGGCGTCTTCCGGGGCATTTAGCTTGATAACCTTATCGCCATCCTTATTATCCATGTCAATAACGGTGAATGTGAAACCCATATGCAGTTTAGGGCTAAGTAACAAGCCGCCGTTGTGCATTGGGTCACAAAAAGTGAGGTACAAGGGCAGATTATAAGCTCCTGGGCCGCATTTGTCAGCGGCAAAGACCAGGAATGCTTCGGCAGGTCGGTCTTTGCTGCTAAAGTCACATTCAAATTCAATTTCAGCAACTGCCGGGCCTGCACCCCGGATGTTGCCGGAAGGGGCATCTACAAGCAAGTCTTGGCCCGCTCCGTAAAGACCCTGACGTTTGGCTACTGTTGTGGCCTGCACAAAAGCATCCCAACAAGCCTTATGGACATCGGTATTGCCTGCTCCGAAGGTATGGCTAATGATGAAACACAGGTCGTCCCCTGTGTAAGTCACCATGTAGTCTAAGAAACTTTTGTCTTTCAAGGATTCTTGACAAGCGAAAACCATATCCAGCGAGGGCTGTGTGTGACCGCCGATGCTTCCTACGTCGGCCTTGATAACAGAAATTGTAGTGTGTGGCATGAACTTATGATAGTTTCGGCGATATATAAAATCATGAAGAAGAAAAAAGAACGGGAATGGAAGTTTGGGGAAAAGGAAGGAATCAAGGGCACCGTGCGGGCCGCTATAACCCATCATCCAGACAAGTTTGACGCCAAGTGCAAAGACCCCGACCGCCTTTGTCCTTATGCCATCTTCACGGCCAAGAAGGAAAAAGAAGACTTCGAGCCTCACTATAAGGACCAGGACAGCACTCTCAAAGGGAAGCCTAAGAAGAAAGCAAAATTCAAAGAATGGGTGGAAAGTAACCACCCGGAGTTTCAATATGACGAAAACTTCTTCAAGAATCTTTGGGGTGCAACGAAAGGTATTTTTTCCGGCATTCGTCAGGGGTGGAATGACGCCAAAGCCAGTAGTGATTACCAAAATGCCAATGCAGAAGGCAGGGGCTTCCTTGAGATGAAATGGCTTTTTCACCGAATGGATGAAATCCAGAAGGTCATTAGCGGTATTAGCAATTCAGATGCACGCCTCAGAGCAATGCAGTTATTTGCGGATTTCAGGAATAGAGTAGAGAAAGAAATTGTTCCAATGATTCAATATCCAAAGGATTCGGCAGAACTTGACCGGATGAGGCAAATGCCAAACCTTGAAGAAAGCAAGAAAAAGAAAAAGACCAGAACCATCGGGTTCCTGAACGGGTCGATTTCAATTCCTTAATGTGTCATCTCTAAATTCATAGCAGTCCAGTCATCGAACAGCTTCTCTTTCTTCTCGATGTAGGCCAGCATAATCTTTTCATCATGCTTCACTAGCATCGTGTTCCAGTCCTTGTAGCCCACCGGAGGCCGGACATAAGTGATACGACTAATGCCGTTTCGCATGAGTTTCTGGCTCATGGACAACAAGCCCTGATAGCCAGCTTCATCCGTATCTAACGTTAAACAGATATGGTAGTCCTTGAGCATTAGCACCTGAGCATCGCTCATAGTACGGCCACCGCAAGCCGCACCATTCAGGCCGCAGACGTTCAAGCTCATCGCATCAAACTCACCCTCAGTGACGT
>Ga0194121_10002385_pt1 | contig 29920 bp, 20 predicted proteins | sample TA2MahCa50mmetaG_FD_148609 | JGI IMG/M metagenome (GOLD analysis project Ga0194121, IMG submission 148609) | Freshwater microbial communities from Lake Tanganyika, Tanzania - TA2015020 Mahale Deep Cast 50m | ecosystem: Environmental > Aquatic > Freshwater > Lake | place: Tanzania: Lake...
AGTGCTTCAGGGCCTGGTTCAGGGGGGGTCCTCGGCAAAGGGCTCCTCGAACCAGTAGATCCCCGCCCCGGCGCAGCCCTCCAGCAATTCGAGGGCGCTGTTAAGGGTATTGCCCATGTTGGCGTCGATGAGCACCTTGGCTTGGGGACCGGCGGCCTGGCGCACGGCCTCTACCACCAGGATGTCCCGGGCCAGGCCCTGGGCCGGGGGCATCCAGCGGGCGCCCCGGCCCACCTTGACCTTGAAGTTGCGGTACCCGTGCTTCTGGCCGCTCTGGACCTCCTCTGCAAAGATCTGGCGGGTCCGGGCCTCGTCGGCGTTCAGGTCGTCGATGTAGATCGACCCGTCGTAGGTCTCCACCTCGCGGCTGCCGCGCGCCCCCAGGAGGCGGTACAGGGGCAGGCCCAGCAGCCGGGCCGCCAGGTCCCACAGGGGCAGGTCCACGGGCCGGCCCTCCTCCAGCGCCCCCTCGGGGAGCCGGAACAACTCGCCCAGAGTGCGCCCTAACAGCCCTTGGGCCTGGCCCCGGTCCAGGCGGGCCCAGCCGATGCACCAGCCGCCCCCGGAGGTGTGGAGGCGGACCACCGGATCGTGCAATTCCGGGCCGTGGGTGGGGATGCGGGCGTTGTAGCCGATGCTGCGGGGGCGGCGGCCCTGCAACACGGTCTGCGCGATGCGGACAATGCGCTCGCGGTAGATCTCCTCCATGCTCATCTCTCCGTATCCTGCTCACTATCCTTCCAATGCGCTTCTGCCTCCCTCCAGGCCCGGACCAGCTCGGCGCGGCAGCGGGCGGGCTCCTCGAAGAAGGGGAAGTGGGCGGACTCCTCAAACCACACCAGGCGCTTGAAAGGGGCTTCGAGCCGCTGGAAGTAGGCTGCCGCCAGGGGTGCGGGGGTGGTATAGTCGCGCCGGCCCAAAAAGAAAAAGACCGGGATCTCCAGCCGGGTCAGGGCCAGGTCGAGGGGACCCTCCACGGCGTCGTACTGCATCCGGGCGGCCACCTCCTGGGCCCCGCGTTTGACATTGAAGACATCGGCCAGGCTGTACTCCGGGGCCCGCGTCCCGGTCCAAAGCAAAGGCCAGAAGCTTTGGGAACCGTATAACTCGGCGCCGTAGCGGAAGAGGTCATCCTCCCGGATATCGGGGGGGATCAGTTCCAAGCGCCGCAGCAGGGAGGTGTCGTCGTGGGCGGCAACCCCGCGCAGGAAGGCGGCCTGGGCCTGACGATTGGCCGCCGCGTCCCCGGCCAACTGCCCCATCCCCACGTAAGCGGCGTAGTATTCGGGGTGTTCGGCAGCGGCCAGCATTCCCAGGTAGGTGCCCCAGGAATGGCCCACCAGGAAGATCCGCTCCTGGTCGAAGCGCTCCCGCAGGTGGCGGGTAAGCGCGTAGGTGTCCGCCAGGGTCTGCCGCACGCTCAACTCCCCCGCCAATCCCGCCTCGTAGGACTTGCCGGCCCCGCGCCGGTCCCAGTGGACCACCACAAAATTCTCTTCGAGGGGGCGCTGCCAGGCGTGGGCCAGGTACATGGCCGGCATGCCCGGTCCCCCGTGCAGGAAGAGCAACACGGGTTTTCGCTGGTCGCCGCCCCGGATCAGCACTCACTGGCGGGCGCCGTTGAGGTCCACCTCCTCCAGCGAGGCGACACTGTGGGTTCCAGGGATGGGCGGGGTCTGGCCGCGGCTCCACGTGAGATACAGGGCGCCGGCGCCGAGGGCGAGGAGCAGGAAGGCGAAAAGGCCGGCCAGGGTGTAGCGGATAGGGCGCTACATAGGATGAAATGGATAAGAAAAAGGGGAGGGTTGGTAAAGTGCAGGGGGACTGCACATGGACCACCGCTTAACACTGTTAAGGCCCCAGGGTAGGGTTCAGGGAGGAGCTAGACCCTTTCCGGGAGGTGACTATGCAACCCTGGTACACCCGTGCGCTCAGGGCCAATGATCCGGCGCTGCGGGCCGAGGTGGCGCAGGCGGTGTTGGAACAGCGAGGCCCTCGACCCCAGGACCGCGTGGGCTGCGTGATCGAGTTCTGGCGCGACCGGCAACGCCTGTGTGGGGTGGTTCGGCCGGCCCCTTATGGCCGGCGGGTCCTGTGGGTGCCCGACCAGGAAGGCAGGGAGGGCTGGGTGCGCGGGCGCAAGGTGGTGGATGTCTCGGCGGTAAAACTGGCGGAAAGGACGCGGCAGGATAAGGTGCAGCACCTGCGCCGGATCGACGGCCAGCGGGAGGCGCTCAAAGCGCAGATCGACGTGTCCACCTTGTGGGAGATCGCCTCCGAGTCCGGGCAGGAGGCGTGAACCCTCGACGAGTTGGCGGCCCTCTACTTTGCAGAGCAGCCGGGCCGCGACGGCCGGGCTGCCCTGGCCCGGTCCCTGGAGGAGGGGCGGTGGTTCAGCCGGCGGGAGAGCGGGTTCTCGGCGCTGGCCGGCGGTATTGGGGGCTGAAGTACCTGGAGGGGCTGGTAGGGCAGCAGGTAGAGGAGTCCTCGAAAGGCTCTCGGCCGGGTACCTGATCGAGTTGGGGGGTTGCCAGGTGCGCACCTTTCTGCCGGGGGGCCGGCAGCGGCACGGGGAACCGGGGGAGAGGCTGTGGGTGGAGATTGTCCAGGTCTCGGCGCGGCGCGATCCCCTGCTCTTGCGCCAGGTCTAGTTCGCGTACCCCAGATTGGGCCCCAGCCAGCGCTCGGCTTCGGCCAGGGTCCACCCTTTGCGGCCGGCGTAGTCCTCCACCTGGTCGCGGCCCAGCCTTCCCACAGAAAAGTAGCGGGCCTGGGGGTGGTCGAAGTACAGGCCGCTGACCGAGGCCGCCGGGTGCATGGCGCAGGTCTTAGTGAGGTGGAGGGCGGTGCGCTTTTCCACTTCCAGCAATTCAAAGAGCAGGCGTTTCTCCGTGTGGTCCGGGCAGGCCGGGTACCCGGGGGCGGGGCGGATGCCGCGGTAGCCCTCGCGGATCAGGTCTGCTTTGGGCAGGTCCTCGCCGGGGGCGTACCACTGCCGGCGGGCGGTTTCGTGCAGCTTTTCGGCAAAGGCTTCGGCTAGGCGGTCGGCCAGGGCCTTGAGCAGGATGGCGCGGTAATCGTCGTGGGCACGCTCGAAGCGGGCGACGTGCTCCTCGATGCCCAGGCCGGCGGTGAGGGCGAATCCCCCCACATGATCCTCCAGGCCGCGTTGCGCCGGGGCAACAAAATCGGCCAGGGCCAGGTACTCCCCCTCCCTTTTCTGGGCTTGCTGGCGCAGGGTGTGGAAGCGCAGGCGCTCGGTCCGCCGCGTTGGCTCGGCGTACACGGCGATGTCGTCGCCCGCGGCACTGGCGGGGAAAAAGCCGTACACCGCCTCGGCCCGCAGCCATTGCTCGCCGAGCAGTTGCTCCAGCATGGCCTGGGCGTCGGCAAAAAGCCGCTGTGCCTCCTGGCCCACCACCGGGTCCTGGAGGATACGCGGGTAGGAGCCGCGCAACTCCCAGACGTGGAAGAAAGGGGACCAGTCGATGTAGGGGACCAGCTCGGTTAGGGAAAAGCTGGGCAGGTGGCGCACCCCGAGGAACTGGGGGACGGGCGGGGTTTCCCAATCCAGCGCCGGCGCGGCGGACCGGGCTTCGGCCAGGGGGAGCAGGGGTTTGTCCCCGCGACCCCCGGCAAATGCCTCGCGTTGCCGCTCCTGCTCCGCGGCATTGGCCTCGATCAGCTCGGCGCGGGTCTGCGGGTTGAGCAGATGCCCCACCACCACCGGGGCCCGCGAGGCATCCAGCACGTGCAGGGTGGGGTGGGTGTAGGCCGGGGCGATCTTGACGGCGGTGTGTTTCCGGCTGGTGGTGGCCCCGCCGATGAGCAGGGGAATGGCAAAGCCCTGGCGCTCCATCTCCCTGGCCACATGCACCATCTCCTCCAGGGAGGGGGTGATCAGGCCGCTCAGGCCGATGAGGTCGGCCCCCTCTGCCCTGGCCGTGGCGAGGATCTTCTCGGCCGGCGCCATCACCCCCAGGTCGATGACCTCGTAGTTGTTGCAGCGCAGCACCACCCCGACGATGTTCTTGCCGATGTCGTGGACGTCCCCCTTGACCGTGGCCATGACGATCTTGCCCCGGCTGCCGCGTCCCTGGGCCCCGGACTCCATCAAAGGTTCGAGGAAGGCCACCGCCGACTTCATCACCCGGGCGCTCTTGACCACCTGGGGCAGGAACATCTTGCCGGACCCGAACAACTCACCCACCACGTTCATGCCGGCCATCAGCGGGCCCTCGATCAGCGAGAGGGGCGCCGGGTAGGTCTCCAGGGCCTGGCGCAGGTCCTCCTCCAGGTGCTCCACCACGCCGTTGAGCAGGGCGTGCTGTAGCCGCTCCTCGACCGTGCCGGATCGCCAGGCAGCGGCTTCCGGCGCCAGGTCGCCGGCGGCTTCGACGGTGTCGGCGAACTGCACCAGCCGCTCGGTAGCGTCGGGCCGGCGGTTGAAGAGCACGTCCTCCACCCGCTCCAGAAGGTCGGGGGGGATCTCCTCGTACAGGGCCAATTGCCCGGCGTTGACGATGCCCATGTCCAGGCCGGCGCGGATGGCGTGATAAAGAAATGAGGCGTGCATGGCCCGGCGCACAGGCTCATTGCCGCGGAAGGCGAAGGAGAGGTTGCTGATCCCGCCGCTGGTCTTGACGCGGGGGAAACGCGCTTTGATCTGCTGCACCGCCTCGATGAAGGAGAGGGCGTAGTCGTTGTGCTCCTCCATGCCGGTGGCCACGGCCAGCACATTGGGGTCGAAGACGATGTCGGACCAGTCCATGCCTACTTCTTCGGTGAGCAGGCGGCAGGCCCGAGCGCAGATCTCCACCCGGCGCTCGACGCTGGTGGCCTGACCCTCCTCGTCGAAGGCCATCACCACCACCGCGGCCCCGTAGCGCCGCACCGCCCGGGCTTGGCGCAGGAAGCTCTCCTCCCCTTCCTTGAGGCTGATGGAGTTGACGATGGCCTTGCCCTGCGCGCATTTGAGCCCGGCCTCGATCACCCCAAAGTCGGAGCTGTCGATCATGAGGGGGATGCGGGCGATGTCCGGCTCAGCGGCCATGCGGTTGAGGAAGGCGGTCATGGCCGCCTTCGAGTCGAGCAGGCCCTCGTCCATATTGACGTCGAGGATATTGGCCCCGCCCTCCACCTGCTGGCGGGCCACCTCCACGGCGGCCTCGTAATCCCCCTTGCGGATCAGGCGGGCAAAGCGCTGCGAGCCGGTGATATTGGTGCGCTCGCCGATGAGGATGAAGTTGGCATCCGGGCGGAGGGTCAGAGGCTCCAGGCCGCTGTAGCGCGACAGGGTGCGGTGGGGGGGCGGGACGCGGGGCTCCCGCCCCTCGATGGCCCGGCCGATGGCGTGGACGTGCTCGGGGGTGGTGCCGCAGCAGCCCCCGGCGATATTGAGCCAGCCCATCCCGGCGAACTCGCCCAGGACGGCGGCCACCTGTTCGGGGGTCTCGTCGAAGCCGCCGAATTCATTGGGCAGGCCGGCGTTGGGATAACAACTGGTGCAGACCGGGGCCAGGCCGGCCAATTCTTCCACATAGGGCCGCATGGCCTCGGGGCCCAGGGCGCAGTTGATCCCGGCGCTGAGCAGATCGGCGCGTTCGACGGAGTTCCAGAAGGCTTCGAGGGTCTGGCCGGAGAGGATGCGGCCGCTCTGGTCGGCAAAGGTGGCCGAAACCATCAGGGGCAGCCGCTGGCCGCGCTCCTCGCAGTGCTGGGCCACCGCCCACAGGCAGGCTTTGAGGGTGAGGGTGTCGAAGGTGGTCTCGGCGAGCAACAGATCGGCCCCGCCCTCCAGCAGGCCCTTGATCTGGAGGTAGTAGCCTCGGGCGATCTGGTCGAAGGTGTGGGTGCGGAAGCCGGGGTCCTCCACCTTTGGGGAGAGGGAGAGGGAGACCCTGGTGGGGCCGATGGAGCCGGCGACGAAACGGGGGCGACGCGGGTCCCGGGCGGTGTACTCGTCGGCGGCCCGGCGGGCCAGTTGCGCCGCGGTGCGGTTGAGCTCCTCGACGCAGTTCTGGAGCTGATAATCCTCCAAAGAGACAGGGGTGGCGTTGAAGGTGTTGGTCTCGATGAGGTCGGCCCCGGCGTCGAGGAAGGCGCGGTGGATGCCCTCGATGAGGGAGGGCTGGGTCAGGCAGAGCAGGTCGCTGCAGCCGCGCAGGTCCACCGGGTGGCCGGCGAAGCGTGTGCCGCGGAAGTCGATCTCCTGCAGGCCGTGGGCCTGGATCATGGTGCCCATGGCCCCGTCGAGGAGGAGGATGCGTTCGGAGAGCAGGGCGCGCAGTTGTTGTCCGGCGGGAGTGGTTTGCATGACTTTTAAGCTAAGGGGAAGGGGTATAAATGTCAATATCCAGATTTATTGATATAGTATAGCGGTCGTCACGGGTGGAAATCTGCGGGGTTTTTCAGAAAACTGAGAGCGGCGGGCGGGACGAGGGGGTGGCTGACGAATGGGCAAAGTCTTGCAGAACAACAGCATCGCGCCGGCCCCCGGGCCTGGCACGAGGATTGCAAAAAGGGAGGGTGATGGCTTCATTCACCCATCCAAGGAGGAATTCAGCTAGGAGGGTTTTCGCTATCCTGGGCCTGGCGGCCCTGGCCTTCGGGGCCGGTTGCGCCGAAAGGGAGAGCGCCGCGCCCACCGCCCTGGAACCAGCGGGCAAGTTGGTCGTCTCCAAAGGCAAGGCCGGCGGCCACAAAGGCCGGCCCCGACAGCCGGAGCGCCCCGGCGCCGGGCTGCTGAAGATGGATCAGTTGCGCTTCGATCAGCCCCTGGCGGTAGAACGCAACAGCGACAAGGTGCATCTGCAACTGGAGGAGATCCAGGATTCGCGCTGCCCCGATGGGGTCGCCTGCATCTGGGAGGGCGAGGCCGAGGCCACCATCCTGGCCTGGGACGACGACGAGAAGATGCAGCACCGCTTCACCCTCACCCTGGGCGATCCCAAGGAAAGCCGGGGGCGCACCGGCAAACACACCATCGTGTTGTTCAACGTCAACCCCTATCCGCGCGCCGGGCAGCCCACGGCCCGCGAGGACTACGCGGTGGTGCTGGGGATAGTCGCCACGGCCGAGGAAGGGGAGATCATCACCTACTAACCAGCACTTGCAGTGTTTGACGCAACACTGCCGGTGCATGGGGCCCCGGAGAAGGCGCTCCGGGGCCTTGCTGTTTTTAGGGCCGGGTCCGTTCTTTGACGGCGAATCCCCCTCTACAGAAAGGAATGGAAGATGGCCAAACTCAAGGTAGGGATCATTGGGGTGGGCGGCATCGCCGGCACCCACGTCCCCGGCTGGCAGGCCTCCGAACACGCCGAGCTGGTGGCCGGCAGCGATATCCGGCCCGACGCGCTCAAAGCCTGGGGAGAGAAAAACGGGGTGAAGAAGCTGGTCGCAAAGCCCGAGGACCTCTTCGGCGACCGGGATATCGACATCATCGACATCTGCACCCCCAACCGCTACCATGCCCCCCTGGCCATTGCCGCGCTCAAGGCCGGCAAACACGTCCTCTGCGAGAAGCCCCTGGCCCCCACCCCCAAGGAGGTGCGGCAGATGATCGCCGCCCGCGACAAGGCCACGAAGACCCTGATGACTGCCCAGCACTTCCGCTTTCAGGGCAGCGCCAAGGCCCTCAAGGACGAGCTGGACGCCGGGGCCCTGGGCCAGATCTACCATGCCCGCAGTTGGATGCTCAGGCGGGGCGGAGCACCGGTGGGGCCGGGTTTCATCCTCAAGAAGCACAGCGGCGGCGGGCCCTGCATCGACATCGGGGTGCATATCCTCGACCTGACCCTGTGGATGATGGGCAATCCGCAGCCGGTGGCGGTGAGCGGGGTGGCCAAAGCGCCCCTGGCCCACCTGCCCGGCGCCTTCAGTCAGTGGGGGCGCAAACCCATACCTAAAGAGTTCGACGTGGAGGACTTCGCCGCGGCCATGGTGCGCTTCGACACCGGGGCCACCCTCATCATCGAGGTGAGCTGGCTTTTGCACCACGACGTGCAGGGCGAGGACATGCAGATGTGGCTCTACGGCACCAAGGGCGGCTCGCACTGGCCCCGCTGCGAGATCTACGAGGCCAACAACAAGACCCGCCAATATTACAACCGCAGCCTCAAGATCATGCACCAGACCCTGGAGCCCCACGCCCAGGAGTGCGTGGAATTTGCGCAGGCCGTGGCCGAGGGGCGGCCCTCGCCGGTGCCGGCCGAGCAGTCCTTGCAGGTGATCCAGATCCTCGACGGGATCTACCGCAGCCAGGACGCCGGCAAGGAAGTGCGGGTCTGATGCGCATCCTGGTCGTGGGTGGCGCCGGGTACATCGGCAGCCACACCGCGAAGGAGTTGCGGCGGGCCGGGCACCAGCCGGTGGTTTTCGACAACTTCTCCGCCGGGCACCGGCAGGCCGTGGCAGGGTGCGAGGTCTTTGTCGGTAACCTGGCCGACAAAGAGGCCATCCGGCGCTGCCTGGAACAATGGCGGCCCGAGGCGGTGGTTCATTTTGCCGCCAGCATCTTTGTGGGCGAGTTGGTGAGTGGCCCGGCCAAGTACTACCGCGACAATGCGGTGGGCAGTCTCAATCTCATCGAGACAATGGTGGAGGAGGAGGTGAAAGGGATCGTCTTCTCCTCCACCTGCGCCGTATAGGGGGAGCCCCGCTTCCTGCCCCTCACCGAGGACCATCCCCTGGCCCCGGCCAATCCGTACGGGCATTCCAAGCGCTTCGTCGAGCAGATGCTGGCCGACTTCCGCCATGCGTACGGGCTGCGCTCGGTGTGCCTGCGCTACTTCAACGCCGCCGGCGCGCCGAGGTGGTCCAACTGGCCGAGGGCCATCACCCCGAGACTCACCTGATTCCCCTGGTGCTGCGCGGGGCGCTGGGCAGCGAGCCACTCAAGGTCTTCGGGGGCGACTACGACACCCCCGACGGCACCTGCACCCGCGACTACATCCACGTGCAGGACCTGGCCCGGGCGCATGTGCGGGCAGTGGAGCGGCTGGGGAAGGGGTGGGCTGGCGAGCCCTTGAACCTCGGCTGCGGGCGGGAGTACTCGGTGTTAGAGGTGATCCGGGCGGCGGAGCGGGTCACGAGCCTGTCCATCCCCTACCAGGTGCAGCCGCGCCGGCCGGGCGACGTGCCCCGCCTTGTGGCGGACAATCACCGCGCCGAAGCGGCGCTGGGCTGGCGGCCCGAGTGGACCGACCTGGAGAAGATGGTGGGCAGTGCCTGGAAATGGATGCTGGCGCATCCGCAGGGATACCAGGGCTTGTGGTCTGCGATCGCGTCGGTGAGTGACCCATTCCGGGCTTCCCAAGGCGCGGACTGGCCGTTGCGAAGGGTTAGCGCTTCTTGTACTGCTTCTCGTAGTAGGCGCGGAATTCCCAGCTCTCCTTGATCTTGCGCCACCAGGGCTCATTGGCCCGGTACCAGTCCACGGTCTGGGCCAAGGCGGTTTTCAGGTCGCAGCGGGGCTGCCAGCCCAGGGCGCGGAGCTTGGAACAATCGAGGGCGTAGCGCAGGTCGTGGCCGGGGCGGTCCTTGACGTACTCGATGAGGCTGTGGGGCTTGCCCAAGAGGTCGAGGATCTGCTTGGTGAGTTCCTCGCCGTCGGCGTCGTTGTCGGCCCCCACGTTGTAGACCTCGCCGGGTTGGCCCTGGTGCAGTACCAGGTCCAGGGCCTCGCAGTGGTCGCTGACAAAGAGGTGGTCGCGCACCGCGGTGCCCTTGCCGTACACCGGCAGGGGGAGGTTGTCGATGGCGTTGGTGACAAAGAGGGGCACCCGTTTCTCGGGGTACTGGCAGGGGCCGATATTGTTGGAGGCCCGGGTGATCAGCACCGGCATGCCGTAGGTGACGAAGAAGGAGCGGGCCATCAGGTCGCCGGCGGTCTTGCTGACCGAGTAGGGGTTGCGCGGGGCCAGGGGCGAGACTTCGGTCCAGGGGGCTTCGCCGGGGGCGAGGGAGCCGTAGACCTCGTCTGTGCTGACCTGTAAGAAGCGTTTGATCTGGTGGCGGCGGGCGGCGTCGAGCAGGGTGTAGGCCCCCAGGGCATTGGCCTGCATGAACTCCTGGGCCCCCATGATGCTGCGGTCCACGTGGCTTTCGGCGGCGAAGTTGACCACCAGGTCCACGCCTTTCATCAGGTGATCAACCAACTCGGGGTTGGCGATGTCGCCGCGCACAAAGGTGTGACGGGGGTTGTCGGCGATGGCCTGGAGGTTGTCGAGGTTGCCGGCGTAGGTGAGCTTGTCGAGGTTGAGGACGCGGTACTCGGGGTGCTTGGCGAGGATGTGCAACACGAAGTTGCTGCCGATGAAGCCGGCCCCGCCGGTAATCACGATGGTCTGCATTTTTGTTTGGCTCCGGTTGTTTGGCGGCGGGGGGCGACCCGCTTCGACCTTTCTCAAGGCGCGGACTTGCCACCCTGCTCGCTCATCGCTCCGCTCTCCCTTCCTCCCCTCCCGCGTCCTTCCCACCCCAACCTCTCCCCGAGAAAGGTCTTCGGGGCCGCCCCCCGCCGCTAGTGGCCCAGACGTGACAGTAGGGGGTTGGCCATTGTTTCGACCAGCTGCGTCCCGTCGAGGACCAGGTCGGCGAAGGCGCGGGTGGGGAGGAGGTGTTGTTCGCACATGGGACGCACCTGGTGGTGGTACTGTTCCAGGATGGACTCGCGGCTGCGGCCGCGCTCGACGGTGTCGCGGGCCAGGCGGCGATCCAGGCACAGGGCGTCGGGGGCCTCCACAAAGATACGGGTGTGGCAGAGGCGGCGCACCTCCTCCCAGTACAGGGCGTAGAGCCCTTCGGCGATGATCCAGGGGGCCGGCTCCACCCGCTGGGGCATGGGGGCGCGCACGTGCTCGGGGAAGAGGTACACCGGTTTGTCCACGGCCCGGCCCTGGGTCAATACTTCGAGGTTGCCCAGCAGCAGGGGCAGGTCGAGGGCCGCGGGCTCGTCGAAGTTGAAGCGGTGGCGCTCCTCCAGGGGAAGCTGGGCCAGGTCGCGGTAGTAGGAATCGAGGGAGAGCAGGAGCGAGCCGCCGGGCAGGTGCGCGGAAAGATAGCGGGCCAGGGCGGTCTTGCCGGCGCAGGAGGGGCCGGCGATGGCGAGCAGGCGGGGGGTTATCGGCGTTTGCGGGTTGCCAGCCAGGATATCAACTCGCCGGCGCTCCTGGTGTTGAGCACCTCGGCGGGTCGCAGCCCGGCCTTGCGGGCCAGGATCGCGCCCAACTCGTCGTAGGCAAACTGGTCCAGGTGGTGGGCGTCGGTGTTGAGGGCAATGGGCACCCCCTGGTCGGCGGCCTGCCGCAGGTAGCGCCAGTCCAAATCCAGGCGGTAGGGATTGGCGTTGAGTTCGATGGCGACCTGGTTGGCGGCGGCGGTCTCGATCAGGGCCTCCACGTCGAGTGCGTACGCCTCCCGCTCCAGGAGCAGCCGGCCGGTGGCGTGGCCCAGGATGGCGGCGCAGGGGTGGGTGAGGGCGCGGCAGAGGCGCCGGGTCATCTCCTCGCGTTCCAGGTTGAAGCGCGAGTGCACCGAGACCACCACCAGATCCAGGGACTCTAGCACCGCGTCCTCGTAGTCCAGGGCCCCGTCGGCCAGGATGTCGGACTCGATCCCGGCGAGGATGCGGAAGGGGGCGAGTTTTTCGTTGAGTTGGTCGATCTCCTCCCGCTGCCGGCGCAGGTCCTCAATCTGCAAACCCCGCGCGTACGCGGCCGAGCGGCTGTGGTCGCAGATCCCCAGGTAGGTGTACCCCAGCGCCATTGCCGCCTTCGCCATCTCCTCCAGGGTGTGGTGGCCGTCGCTGTAGGTGGTGTGGACGTGTAACGCCCCCCGCAGGTCGGACCGCTGCACCAGTTGGGGCAAGGTGCCTGCGGCGGCGGCCTCCACCTCGCCGCGCCCCTCGCGCAGTTCGGGGGGGATGTACTGGAGGTCGAGGGCGGCGTACAGGGTTTCCTCGTCGGGGCAGGGGATCGGTTCGGAGCCGCGATAGAGCCCGTCGGCTACAAGGCGCAGACCCCCCTCCCCGGCGCGGGCGGCCAGTGATTCCAGATGGGCCGGGTTGCCGGTGTGGTGGAGCAGGGTCACACCCCAAGAGGGTGCCTCGGCCAGATGCAGCCGCACCGGCAGGTTTCCGTCCAGCAGGATCTGATCGGGGGCCGGGGCGCTGCGGGCGAGGGGATGGTGGCACAGGGCCTGGCGCAGGGTCTCGGGGTCCGGGGTACAGGCCACCAGTTCCACCCCTTCGACCACCTCCAGTCCGCGGCGCAGGCTGCCGGCCAGTTCCAGGCGGCTGGTAAGGGGCGACAGGTCGGCGCAGAGGGTACGGGCGGCCAGCAAAGCGGTGTCGAGGTGGAAGAAGCCCAGGTATTTTTTTAACTGCTCCAGGGCGCGGAGGATGTTTTCCTGGCTCTTGGCGCCAAAGCCGCTGAGTTGGGCCAGCCTTCCGTCCCGGCAGGAGGCTTCCAGACCTTCGAGGGTGTCGAGGCCCAGTTGCAGGTGGATGGCTCGCACCTTCTTGGGCCCCAGTCCCTGGACGCGGAGCATCTGGATGAGGCCGGGGGGCAGGGAGGCTTTGAGGGCTGCTAGCTCCGGGGAGGCGCCGGTTTCGAGGAAGGCGGCGATGAGGCCCGCCACCCCTGGGCCGATGCCTTTCACCGATTGCAGCCGGCCTTGGGTAGCCAACTCGGCCAGGGATTGGTCGGTCACCTCGATGGCGCGGGCGGCGCTGCCATAGGCGCGGATGCGGAAGGGGTCGCCCCCGCTCAGTTCGAGGAGCAGGCCCAGCTCGGCGAGCAGGTCGGCGACAGGCTGGTTGAGGGGATGGGGCATCAGCGCAGGGAGGCGAGCAGTTCGAGCATGGCGCGGACCAGGCGGGGGTTGCCGGCCACCAGGCCGCCCTCGATGCGGGGGTCCGGCTGGTTGTAGCGGCGGACCTGGCCCTCCAGGTCGAGCATCTGGCCCCCGGCCTCGCGCACCAGGAGATCCCCGGCGCACACGTCCCACTCGCTCTTGGGCTGCACGCTGACATTGAAGTCACCGTCCAGTCCGGCGGCGACTACCGCCAGCTTGTAGGCCACGCTGCCCACGGGTTTCACCTCCTTGAGGTGGGGCCGCAGGGGCTCGATCTCGCCGCGCTTGGTCTCGCTGCGGCTGACGATGAGGGTGGCCTGGTCCAGGCTGGGCGCCTCGCTGCAGAAGATTCGCTTGCCGTTGAGGAAGGCGCCCCCGCCCCGGATGGCGGCGAAGAGCTGGCCGGCCGGCGGGTTGTAGATCACCCCCACCACGGGCTCGCCCTGCTCCACCAGGGCCACGGAGACCGCGTATTCGGGGATGCCCGCCACAAACTCGCGGGTGCCGTCGATAGGGTCGATGATCCACAGGCGCTCAGCCCCCAGCCGCTGGGGGGTGTCGGCGGTTTCCTCGGAGAGCCAGCCGCACTCGGGAAAGGCGCCCAGCAGCTGCTCCTTGAGGAAGGTGTTGGCGGCCAGGTCGGCGTCGGTGACCGGGTCGCGCCGCTCCTTGTACTCGACCTGGTACTTGCCTCCGAAGAATTCGAGGGTGAGGTCCCCGGCCCGGTGGGCGGCGGCGATGGCGTGGTCCAGCTCGCGTCTCATAGGCGCGGGAAAATAAGGGGCTGGTAGAGAGAGGGCAAGCAAAAAAAACCCCCACTTCCATGTGGGGTGGTGGCACCGACGTCCCTGTCTGCGGGAGTGAGAAGAGCGGGCGCTATCTACACTCATTTCCCTTTATCGGCCAAAACAGGCTCTTCTCTACTTTTTCCCGGCTTGACAGGCCGGGGCAGCGCCTATTATTACTATTGTTATCAGCGAAAGGAAGGTATATGAAGGTATTGATCGCGGCGGGCGCCCTGCTGCTCCTGCCTCTGGCCTTGCGGGCTGCCGAGCCCATGGATGCCGATACCCTGCGCGCCGGCTTGCAGCGGCTGCACCACCAGGGATGGTGGGGGGAGTTGGAGTTGGAAGGCGGGGAGACCCGCGAGGTGCAGGTGGAAGGGCTGGCCGGGGACACGGTGGCGGTGCGCGAATTGCGCGGCCCGCTGCTGGAGCATCACACCTCCTACACCCTGGCCCAGATCCGCTCCCTGCGCGAGCTGGGCGCCCAGCGCATCCCGCTGCGGCGGGCAGCCTACACCCCCGCCAAATCCTCCTCCCTGGGCCTGGGCCTGGAACTGCTGGTACCTGGAGCTGGGTACTTCTACGCCGACCAGCCCCGGCAGGGGTTGATCCTCCTGGGCCTGGCCGGGGCGGTGGTGGGCACGGGATTGGCGACGGGCAGGTCTGGGGCGGCCGGCTGGGTGCCCCTGGCGGCCTGGATCAAGGTGGCCTCGCTGGTCAACCTGCACGCCGAGTTGCGGGGGATCAATACCCTGGCCGCGGAAAACCGCCAGGCCGGCCTGGCGCCGGGGTTGGAGTTGCGCTGGACCTTCTGAGCTTCCTGGGGAAGTGGGTGGGCCTGTCCGCAGACGCGGGCAGGCCCTTTTTGTTTTAACGTGTTGGGGTCTGGCTGAAGGAGAAGAGGTCGGCGAAGAGGAAGAAGTCGGCGAAGGTGGTCTGGCCGTCGCGGTCCAGGTCGTAGACCGGGTCCCAGCCGGGCTGGTCGGCGGCCAGGCCCATGTGCTCGGCAAAGAGGAAGAAGTCCTCGAGGGTCACCTTGCCGCTGCCGTCGAAGTCCCCCGGCCCGGGGGCGCCGGGGGTGGTGGAGGAGCGAATGGCCACCTGCACGGTGTCGGCGCCGGCGGCGCCCTGGGCGTCGGTGGCGCGAAAGACGATGCGGGTCTGGCCCTCGTACCCGGCGGCCGGCAGCAGGGTGGCCTGGCGCAGGGCGTTGTTGATGCTGACCGGGATCTCAGGGGCCGGCACCGCGGACCAGAGCAGGGCAGCCAGTGGCTCGTCGTCCTCGGCAAAGGTATCGAGGGCCAGTTGTACCGGCACACCAGCCTCCAGGGAGAGTTCGGGGAAATCGAGGCGCGGCGGCGGGTTGAGCACCTGCACTACGGCGGTGTCGAGGGCGCGGTGTCCGGCGCTGTCGGCCGCCTGGAGGACAAAGGAAGCCGGCCCCTTTGAGCCGGCCTCGGCGCTGAGGGTCAGCATCCTTGCGGCCGGATCGAGGGCGGCGCGCAGGCGCTGGGTGCCCAGCAGGCTCCACTGGACCTGGGCGGCGGGCAGGGCCTGACCGGCCCAGGCGTCGAGGGCTAGGCGCAGGGTGTCGCCGGCGAAGAAGGCGGTGTCGGGCAGGGGGCGCATTAGCTGGGGGGGCGGCATGACCCGCAGGGTCAGGGAGGTGGTGTCGGCCAGGCCGCCCGGATCGACCAGGCGCAGGCGCAGGACCTCGGTGAAGGCGGCCGGCGGTGGGGCGGCCCGCAGCACCAGCACTCCCCCTGTGGCGCTGGCCTGGACCCGGCGGGCCCCCAGCACGGTCCACTGGAGGGCAGCGAGGGAGTCGTCCGGGTCGGCGGCAAAGGAGCGCAGGTCCCAGCGCAGGGTGTCGCCGGCGGTGAGCCCGGTGTCGGGGAGGGTGGCCAGGGTGGGGGCGCGGTTGACGCGGGTGAGGAGCAGGTGCAGGGTATCGGCGGCAACCCCCCCGGCCGGATCGGTGGCGGTGAAGACCAGGGTGTCGGGCCCGTAATAGTCCGGGTCCGGTTGCACGGTGGCCACTCCGGCGGTGCTGACCGAGGCGGTGGTGTGGGCGCCGGGGGTGGCGCTCCAGGCTAGGCGGGTCAGGGCGTGGTCGCGGTCGGCGGCGTAGCGCTTGAGGTCGAGGGAGAGGGTGGTCCCCTGGCGCAGGGTGGTGTCGGGCAGGTTGAGGTGGGGCAGGTCGTTGACCTGGGCCACGGCCACTGTCAGGGTGTCGCGGGCCAGGGCAAAGGCGCGGTCGTTGACCCGGAGGATCAGGCGGTAGAGGCCGGCGCTGTCTGGCGGAGCCTTGAGCACCAGCCGGCCCGCGGCAAAGGAGTAAAATAGGGGCTGGCCGGGGGTGAAGACCCAGTCCAGGGTGGCGAAGTCGTCGTCCGGGTCGCGGGCGTAGGCGCGCAGGTCCAGGCTCAGGCTATCGTCCTCGGCAAAGGCCAGGGTGTCGGGCAGGGAGAGGCGCGGGGCGTCGTTGACCGGGGTCACCTCCACGGGGTTGGTGTCGCTGGCCTGCAGGCCGAACTGGTCGCGGGCAGTGATGGTCAGGGTATCGCGGCCGTACCAGTCGGCCTCGGGCACCAGGGTGAGCTGTCCGTTGGCCACCTGCCCCGAGATATGGCGGCTGCTGAAGGTGAAGGTGAAGGTGGTGTCGTCCGGGTCGGTGACCACCGAGGAGACCGGCACGATGTAGCGCTCGTCCTCGCGCAGCACCAGGCTGGACAAATCGACGGTGGGCGGGTCGTTGACCACGTTGGCCACCAGCGAGGAGGAGAAGACCATCGGCAGGTCCCCCTCGCTGCCGGTGGCCTGGTCGTCGGCGGTGAGGGAAAAGCTCTCGTCGTCGGCGCTGGCCAGGTAGGTCACCCCCGAAAAGGTGGCCACCCCGCTGCTGGCGGTGGCGGTGTTGAGCAGCAGGGTCCCGGCGCCGGTGTTGCCCAGGGTGACCAGGTCGGCGAAGTTGCCGTCCACGTACCCGCTGTCGTCCACGGCCTTGACCACCGGCTGGATCTGGAAGGGCTGGCCGCCGATCACCCCGCCCGGCTGGGTGGAGAAGGACAGGCGGGTGGCCACCACGTCGATGGTCAGGCGGTTGGCGCTGGAGGCGGCCACCCGCGAGCCGCGCCCCCCCTTGCTGGTGGCCAGGTTGCCGGTGACAAAGCCCACCTTGAAGGCGTGGCCCTCCACGGCCCTGGGGCTGATCCGGGCCACGGCCAGATAGTGGCGTTCCGACCCGGAGGCGGGCATGGGGGCGTTGGTGGCCTGGAGGGTGAAGGCAGTGCCGGGGGTGAACTGCGCCGGGTCGAGGGTGCCCAGCAGGTTGTCGTTCCCGTCGATCAGGGTGTCGGCGCTCTCGTAGAAGCGGAAGTCGGCGAAGTCGGAACGGCTCAGGTTGGTGGCGGTGTCCAGGTCGGCGAGGGTGAGGGTGAGGGAGTGGACCCGGGTGGACCCGTCGCCGATGAAGGCCACGCGCAGCAACTGAGCCAGGCGGCCGGGGGCGGTGGTGCGCAGCCCGACCGGGCCGCGGGCGTCGGCCGGGGCCAGGCGGCGCAAGCGGTGGTTGCCGCTGTCGGCCAGGTAGAGGACCCCGCTGCGGTCGAGGAAGAGGCCGGAAGGGAAGGCGAGGCGGGCCAGGCTGGCGGCCCCGCTGCTGCCGGCAAAGCCGAAGCTCCCATCCCCGGCCAGGGTGGTGATGTTGCCGCCGGGATTGGCGCGGCGCAGGCGGTGGTTGAAATAGTCGGAGATGTAAAGGGCCCCTGAGCTGTCGATGGCCACGGCCTTGGGAAAGGAGAGCTGGGCGTTGGTGGGCAGGTCCCCGTCCCCGGAGAAACCCGGCGAGCCGGTGCCGGCCACGGTGGTGATGATCCCGGCCGGGGTGATCTTGCGGATCTTGTGGTTGCCGGTGTCGGTTACGTAGAGGTTGCCCGATGCGTCGAGGCACAGGCCGGAGGGGGAGCTGAGCTTGGCGCTGCGGGCCGCTCCCCCGTCTCCAGACGAGCCGGCGGTGCCGGTACCGGCATAGGTGGTGATGGAGTCACGGGCGGCGTTGATGCGGCGGATCTTGTGGTTGCCGGTGTCGGCCACAAAGATCACCCCGGCGCTGGTGACCACCACCCCGCCGGGGGAGTTGAGGCGGGCGCTGGCGGCGGCCCCGCTGTCGCCGGTGGCCCCGGCGGTGCCGGTGCCGGCGATGGTGGCGATGAAGTCGCGGGCGGCGTTGACGCGGCGGATCTTGTGGTTGCCGGTGTCGGCGATGTACAGCACCCCGGAGAGGGTGGAGAAAACCGCGCCAGGGGAATTGAGCAGGGCGCTGGTAGGGGCGCCCCCGTCGCCGGTGGAGCCGGCGGTGCCGGTGCCGGCCAGGGTGGTGATGGAATCGCGGGCGGCGTTGACACGGCGGATCTTGTGGTTGCCGGTGTCGGCGATGTACAACACCCCGAGGGTGTCGCCGGACACCCCGCCGGGGAAATTGAGCAGGGCGCTGGCCGGGTCGCCGCCGTCGCCGGTGGCCCCGGCGGTGCCGGCCCCAGCAAGGGTGCTGATGGTCTGGGCGCCGGCCCCCCCCGGTAGGAGCAGGAGGCAGCAGGAGCCGAAGAGGGCCGAAATCGCCGCGACCCGGAGAAAGGAAGGCATATTCAAATTTAAAGTAATCGCCGAATGGCGCGATATAAAAGTTGGGGCAACCCCACTTCCATTTATATCGGGTACCTTCCGGAAAACATGAGACTCGGACGCTGCGCCCTGCTCCTGGGCTTCCTATTGGCTCGCACCGCCCTCGCCCAGAATTTGGCGCAGGCCCCGGCCCTGCTCAACACCATCCCCAAGGGGGCTACCGCCGCCAATCCCTACTGGCAGCACGTGGTGGTCACCCTCAGCCGCGACCCGGTGCCGGGCAACGCCATCCACCTGTCTCTGCCCGAGGGAGTACAGGTTGCCGACACCGACGGGGACGGCAGCGTCGAGGACGAGATCACCATCGACGACGCGGCGGGGGGGTATCAGAGCGCCGCCGGCAGCACCGCTTCCAAGGTGGTGGCGGTGAGTCCGGGGGGCGGGGCCGCCGGCCAGGTGCATCTCCAGTTCCCCATTACCACCCAGGCCAGCCCCAGCGCCTCGGCGGTGGTCTACGGCCTGACCAGCTTCACCCGCAGCGGCGAGCAGCCCATCCCCGCCGGCACCCTCACCCTGACCTACGCCGAGGCCAATGCCCTGGCCCTGGCCAGCTTTGCCGGTGCCTGGACCGAGACCTTGGCCGACACCACCACCAGCGCCCAGGGGGACCAGTTCCCCAGCCAGGCGGCGGGGATGTTCAGCCTGGCCCTGCCCGACCTGCTCAGCGACCAGCGGGGCAACCTGCGGGGCAACTTGGTGGCCCGCAGCGGCACCCCCTTTGGCAACGGCAGCGACGGTGATGACGTGCGCTACCGCTTCTGGATCTCGACCCGGGACACCCTCTCGCGGGTGGATACCACCACCGCCACCCGCGCCCAGAGCCAGGGACAGGTGCTGCTGGCCAACGAGGGCAGCTCGGTGAACACCACCCTCGACCTGCGTTCCGTGGCCGAGGGCACCTACTTCGCCTACCTCACTTCGGACCTGACGGGCACCTTCCCCCTGGCCCGCAGCCGGGGCCTGACCGTCCGCCACAGGCCCGCGGTGCTGGAGGTGGGCCGCTTTGAGAGCAACGATGACGACTACCTCGATACCGGGCTGCTGCGCGACTTCGACACCGGCCAACAGGGGCGGACCGGCAGGGCCCGCAACTCGGTGAGATTGCGCTTCTTGGTGGCCGACTACGACGACAGCGCCGTGGTGAAGCTCTTCTACGCCACCGCCGACACCCTCGACAGCACCAAGGTGGTCACCTCGGGGACCTCGCCCAACCGGGTGATCACAGGCCTGAACAACGCCACCCACGTGGACAGCAGCGCCAGCCTGAAGGAAGGCCGCGACTCCACCCTCACCTGGAACGCCGTCCGCAGCGCCTCCGCCCAGGTGGACAGCGGGGCCTACTACATCTACGCGGTGGCTACCGACGGCAAGAACCTGGCCGTCGGCCGCAGCGCCTACCGCTACCGGGTCAGCCACTCGCCCCTCCTGCGCCTCGATGTGCGGGAGAATCAGGACCTGGAGACCGGCGGGGGGACACCCCAGCGCTACTACCCCATCACCTGGAACCAGGATTACGGGGTGGACGGGGACGTGGACCGCGACCACAGCGCCACCATCAACCTCTACTACAGCGCCGACTCCAGCTTTGCCCTGCCCGGCGGGGCCACGGCCATCGCGACGGCGGCTAGCGACTCGCTGCAGGACACCCATCTGATCACCAGAAACTTGAGCGAGGACCTCGATGGCCGGGCCAACAACCAGTACCTGTGGGACCTGTGGACCTACACCAATCCCGACGGGGGCGGGGTGCCCAGGGCCGGGGTCAATTATTATCTGTACGGGGCCATCAGCGGGGGCGGCATCTCCCGCTTGGTCCGCTGGGAGGACGGGGGCGGCCGGGCGCGGCGACTTACCTTCTCGCACCGGCCTCACCTGCGGCTCAAGGCCCCCCTCGACCCCCTCAGCAGCCAGGGAGGGGAGAGCTTTCTGGTGGCCTGGGAGGCGCGCGACGTGGACAACCGGGCCTCGCTGTGGGTGGTGCTGACCACGGCCGAGGCAGGGCGGGCCCTGGGGGATTCGATCGGATACGGGCAGTTGACCGGCGACGGCCAGCCCGACTGGGTGGCCAATTCCACCGACGGCAGCCTGGGGGGGGCCACCGCGCTGGTGGAGGGGACGGACACTGATTTTTCGGTGCAGCCGGCCCGCCTGCACCGGCGGCTCGACGGGACGGGACAGTCCCTGGCCGACGGGGAGTATTATGCGTACGTGGTGATGGCGGAAAGCGGCGCCCCCGCCGCCCAGAGCCTGGCCCGCCGGGCCCCGGGGCTGATCGCCCTCAGCGGCCTGGCCCAGGCGGTGGGCCAACAACTGCCCGGCCTCGAGATCCTGCCAGCCCACCGGGTGATGACCGCGCCGGGGGACACCGCCACCTTCGAGGTGCGGCCCAGCAGCGGGGGCCGCCGGGCGGACCTGATCTCCTGTTTCCTAAGCGTGGACACCCTTTACTTTCGGGTGGTGGACCTGAACACCAGCCGGGCCGGCACCCAGCCCTTTGCCCTGGCCTCGGGTCTGGAGGGCCTGACCCTCTCCAATACCCTCAAGGCTGGGGCCGACAGCACCACCGCGGGCCGCTGGCTGCTGGACCTGGTCTATTTCGAGCAGGGCGGCAACACCCATTTCGACGGGACTAAGACCCTGGCCACCTTTAAGCTGGTGTCGCGCACCGCCACCGGCACCGGCCTGTTGCGGGTGGACCATTTCCGCGAGCGCCAGAGCGCCCTCTACAACGAAGGGGCGGAGGTGGCCCTGCTGCCGCCCAGCAAGGCGGGGCGGGTGACCCTGGTGTCGCGGGCCACCCTCAGCGGGCAGGTGAAGCTCCAGGGCCGGACCCGGCACGCGGTTCGGGCCACCTTCTCGTTGCGGGACCGCAACAGCCTGCTGCCCGTCAGCGACGCGCTCTTCCTCTCGGCCAACGACGTGGACTCCACCCGCGCCGGGCTGCAGGATACCCTCGACGCCGACGGCAACTTCTCCCTCTCCCAGGTGCCCAGCGGGGATTTCCAGCTGGCCGTCCACGTCGATCAGTACCTTGACGGGGTGTATCCCGGCCTGAGGGTCGATCCGGGCGAACAGCTCACCGGCATCGACCCGCTCTACCTGGCCGATCGCCGCAGCCGGGCCGAGTACCTGCTGGGCGGGGATGTGACCGGATACGTGGACACCACCGGCAGCAGCGTGCCCGACAATCAGGTGGACCAGCTCGACGTGGACTTTGTCGTCTCCTATTTCGGCCAGCGAGTGAACGCCTCCCACGCCGGCCGCCTGGCCGACATCGACGGGGACAGCCTGGTCTGGGTGGCGGACCTCAACATGGTGGCGGCTAACTTCAATCGCGATGGGGTGGACCCGGTGTACAAGCCGGTGGTCGCACCGACGGGAGGAGCGGTCCTGCAACTGCAGGCCGGGGAGGGGGCCTTGGAGGCCGAGGTGGTGGCCCAGGGTCTGGAGGGGTTGCGGGCCTATGGGTTCCGGGTGGAGTACGACCCGGCCCAAGTGTCCTTGGCAGGGCCGCCCCGGTACGAGGGGCTGGAGGGGATGCCGGCGGTGCGGGCCCGTCGCCAGGAGCCGGGGGCGCTGGCCCTGGGCGAGGCCCTGCGGGGCCGGGCGAGCGGCCCCAGCGGCAGCCGCACCCTGGCCCGCCTGCGCTTTGCCCTGCGGCCGGGGGTCTCCCCCGAGCAGGTGCACCTGCGCCTGGCCGAGGCGCAGGTGGTGGACGCGGCGGGCACCCGCACCCTGGCCGGAGCCCGGGCTGCCCTGCCAGCGGCGTACCGGCTGCTGCCGAACTTTCCCAATCCCTTCAACCCGGAGACGGCGCTGCGCCTGGAACTGCCCCAGAAGGGGCGGGTGGAGGTGGCGGTGTACGACGGGGCAGGGCAGCGGGTGCGCACCCTGGTGGCCGGCTGGCTGCCGGCCGGATCCCATACCCTGCATTGGGACGGCCGGGACGAGGTGGGACGGGAGGTGGGCAGCGGGGTGTACCTGGCCCGGCTGCGGGCGGGGGGGACCGAAGAACTGCAAAAGATGATGTTGCTGCGCTAAGCCCCACTGGATTAGGGCGATGGTTTTTCTTCTGGCGATCTGTCTGCTGCTTGCGCCGGTCACGGCGCGGCGCAGGCGCCGGCCCTGTGGCTGGAGGTGGACCGGGATTCTCTGGGGGTGGGGGACACCCTTGAGGTGCGGCTGTGGGTGGACGCCGGCCCGCGGCGGCTGACCTCGGCCGGGGCGGTGGTGGTGGCGGAAGAGGGGATCTTCGCCCCGCTGGAAGATGCACCCTTTGCCGCCGGGGAGTTTCTGCCCGGCGAGCCGTACGACAACGCCGCCCTGATCCAAGACGGGGCGCTGCAATTTCGCTTTGTGGCCGTCAGCGGCGCCGCCGAGGAGGGGGAGCGGCCGGCGGGCACGGGCCGGGGGGAGCTGGCGCGCCTGCGGCTGCGAGCCCTAGCACCTGCCCAGGCCGCATCCCTGCGCCTCGAAGGAACGGGGCTGCGCCGGGCCATGTACACAGCCCAGGACCAGCCCGGGATGGAACAGCGCTTCACCCTGCCCGAGGCCCCGCTGCGGGTGCGGGTAGGTGGGCAGGTGCTGTGGACCCCGCCCTCACCCTCGCCCGAACCCGCCCCGTTGCCGTCCGCCGCACCCATTCCCGAAACCCTGCCTCTCCTCCCCCCTGAGCTGCCGGCCAATACCCCGCCCACAATCGCCCCGCTGCCGGCCCTGAACGCGGCCCTGGGCGGGGAGAGCTGGGGGCCGCTGCTGGCCCGGTATCTGGAGGACGCCGAAGACCCAGTCGGGGCGCTGCGTGTCGAGGTAGAGGGGGATGGGAAGGTGGCGGTGCGGCTGGAGGCGGGCAGGCTGGTAGTGCGGGGACTGGAAGCGGGCCTGAGTCGGGTCTCCGTCCGGGTCACTGACACCGAGGGGGCCTGGGCCGAGGCCGGCTTCGAGGTGGAGGTGCGGGCCGCCGGGCAGGGGCCCCTGCTGCGGGCCCTGCCCAGGATAGGGCTGCGGGTGGGTGGGGAGAGGGCCTTGGACCTGAGCGCCTACGTCTATGACCCGGACACCCCCCTAACGCAGTTGAGTTGGAGCCTGGCGGCAGAAGGTGGGGTGGAGGCGTCCTTGGCCGGGGCGGGGCTCAATCTCAAAGCCACCTCCGTAGGCCTGGCCCAGGTCGGCCTGCAGGTGCGCGACCCAGAGGGCAACGCGGCCCTGGCGGTCCTGGCCGTGCAGGTGGAAGAGGCTCTACCGGCAGTTGCCGACAGCAGCGGCCTTATCGCGGTGGACGAGCCCTCTCTTGCCGAGCCGCCGGAAACACCGCTGCCGGAACCGCCGACCGAGCTGCTGCCGGATTCCCTTCGGTCCGAGGCCCTGCCGGATACCCTTGAGCCCGAGACGCCGCCCCCCGCTGGGGGACAGCCAGAGCCGCTGCCCCACACCACCCCGGCCCAGGTCGCTCCCGATACCCTCCAGCCCCTGCTCCCGCCCGCCGATCCCCTCCCCACAGTCGAGCCAGAAGAGGAGGTAGTGGTGGACAGCGCGGCGGTGTCGCAGCCTCCTGAGCAGCAGCCGGCCGCGCCGGACACCCTGGCCGAATCCATCATCGCCTATGATCCGGACACCCGGGCCGAGCCTATCAGCCTCGCTGATCCGGTGGCCCCGCTGCCGCCCACTCCCTTCGACCCCCTCGCCGAGGAGACGGCCCCGGCAGTGCCCATCCCTGCCGAGCCGCCCCCGGCGAGTGGCACCACTCCTGCGCCGGCTGCCGACCTGCTGGCCATCGCAAGGGAGGTCAAGTACCAGGTGGTGGCCGGCCGCCTCGACTCGGGCCTGGTGGCCGACCGCTGGGTGCTGAAGGGGGAGGGGGCGCAGGTGCGGTGGTCCCTGCGGGGAGGCAAGCGCCTGCGCCTCCGCCTCGACCCAGACAGCCGCCGCCTTTTCATCGACGCCAGGGACGCCCTGCCCGGCCGGGAAGTCTTCTTCGCCGAGGCCGCCCTGGGCGGGGAGCGCCGGCAGTTGGTGCTGGCCGTCGAGGTGCGCGCCCCGCGCCTGGACCTGCTGCCTTTCCCCTCCCTGCGCCTGGGGGCCGGCCAGGAACTGGCCCTCGACCTGGACTCCTTTGCGCAGGGGGATTTTGCGCCGGAGGAGCTGGCCTGGAGCGCCGAGGCCCCGGCAGGGGCCCTGGTGGAACTCGACGCCGGGGCGCGGGTGCTGCGAATCCGCGAGTCGGGGGACTTTGTGCTGCGGCTGGAGGCGCGTTCCCCCTGGGGCAACCGGACAGAGGCGCAACTGGAGGTGCGGGGTGCGCCCCTGCCCGAGTTGCCGGCGGTGGTCCCCCCGGAATCCAGCCCGGCCACCGAAGCGGGGCCGCAGCAGGTGCCAGCCCCACTGCTTCCGCCCGAGCCTGAGCCGCTGCCATTAACGCCGGCCGACCAGACCCCGCCCCGCCTGTGGCTGCGGGAGCAGGCCCAGGGCAGCGCCCTGGCACTCTGGCTGGAGGCAGACGAGGTCTTGCGGGCCCCGCCCCAGGTGCGGGCCAACGGGCAGGTGGTGGTAGCCGAGGCCGGGGCAGGGGGGTTCCGCATCCTGCTGGCCCCCCTGCAGGGCCAGGTCCGGGTGGAGGTCGAAGGGGTGGATCTGGCCGGCAACATCGGATGGGCCGCCCTGGTGCTGGCCGCCGGCCAGGTGGAGCCGGGGGCCGGGCCGCTGTCCAGCCCAGATGGCCGCTGGCAGGTGGCCTTCCCCCAGGTGCAGGGCAGGGCCTGGGTGTGGTTCCGTGAGGAGGGAGAGGCGCAGGGGCTTAGCTTCGACGCGGCCCAGACGGGCCCGGCCGAGGTGGTGGCACGCTACCCCGGCAGCCGGGCCCCGGCCATCCTCCGCGACCAGGGGGAGGGGTGGGAGGAACTCCCAACCCTGGCGCTGGAGGGGACCGGGCAGGTCTATGCCCGGAGCGAGGGGGGTGGGGTCTTTAAACTGGCCGGCAGCGCCGGGGGGTCTATGCCGGAGGGGCCCCTGGCCTATCCCAACCCCTTCAACGCCCAGGCGCTGCTCCGCTACCAGGTGGAGGCAGAGGGTCCGGTGCGCGTGCGGGTGCGCGACGGGCAGGGCCGCCTGGTGCGCCTGCTGGTGGAACGGGCCCAGGGGCCGGGGCTCTGGACCGCAATTTGGGACGGGAGGGACCAGGATGGGCGGCAGGCGGCCAGCGGGGTATATTATTGCGAGATCGATGCCGCCGGGGCGCGCCGCGTCGGCAAGCTGCTCCTGCTGCGCTGACTACAGGGAAATGAGATGAGACTCAAGGACAAGGTGGCCATCGTCACCGGCGGGGCCAACGGCATCGGCCGGGCTACGGCGGAACTCTTCGCCGAGGCCGGGGCCAAGGTCGGGGTGGCCGACCGCGATACCCGGGCCGGCAAGGACTGCGTGGCCGCCCTGCAGCAGGGCGGGGCCGAGGTCCTGTTGGTGTCCACGGACGTGAGCAGCGACACCGACGTGGCCAGCCTGGTCAACCGGGTTGTCCACCAGTGGGGCGGCCTGGACATCCTAGTCAACTGCGCCGGGGTTGATATCACCGGCAGCGTGGCGGACACCGAGCCGGAGCGCTGGCAGCGGGTGCTCGACGTCAACCTCTCCAGCGCGTACCGCACCTGCCGCTTCGCCGTCCCCCACCTGGTGGAACGGGGCGGGGGCAGCATCGTCAACATCGCCTCCCTTCAGGGCATGTACGGCTGGCCCCGCTACGCGGCGTACGCGGCTTCCAAAGCCGGCCTCATCGGCCTGACCCGGCAAATCGCCGCCGAGTACGCCGACCAAAATATCCGCGCCAACGCCATCAGCCCCGGCGGCATCGCCACCCAGTTGGGGGCCAACAGCGACCAGCTCGAACCCCGCTTTGCCCGCGATCCGGGTGCCCCGCCCCCGGCCGCCCCGGCCGCCGCCTCGGCGACCGCGCCGGAGTTGCCCCGCCTGTGCCGGGCCGGCCTGCCCAGGGATGTGGGTTGGGCCGCCCTCTTCCTGGCCTCGGAGGAGGCGGCCTATATCACCGGCCACAACCTGGTGGTAGGCGGGGTGCTTTCCGTCGCACTATAAAAAGCTGGCCCCCCGGTGCGGGGCGCGTATATTATCCCCTCCTCACAGGAGGCCCTCCCATGTCCGATCCGGCCGCTGCCCAGGCCCTGGCCCAACTGGCTGCCCGCCGCTGGCGCGTCGCCCTGCTCCTGACCCTGGCGATGCTGGCCATCTACTTTGGTTTCATCCTGCTCATCGCGTTCGACAAGCCCCTGATGGGGCAATTGCTGGGGGAGGGGCTGAGCCTGGGCATCCTTTTCGGGGCCCTGGTGATCGTCTCGGCCTGGGTGCTGACGGGGGTGTACATCTGTTGGGCAAACACCCACTACGACCCGCAGGTCCGCCAGCTCAAAAACCGTTAGGAGGTCCCCTTGCCGGAGACCGCTTCGCTCGTCGCCCTGCTGGGCAAGCCCAGCGGGACGGCCATCGCCTTCTTCCTCTTCTTCATCTCCACCACCCTGGGCATCACCTACTGGGCGGCCCGGCGCACCCGCACCCCCGCCGAGTTCTACGCCGCCGGCTCCAGAGTGAAGGCCGGCCAGAACGGCCTGGCCCTGGCCGGCGACTACATGAGCGCCGCCAGCTTTCTGGGCATCGCCGGGCTGGTATCCCTGTCGGGCTTCGACGGACTGATCTACTCGGTTGGCTGGCTGGTGGGCTGGCCCCTGGTGATGTTTTTGATCGCCGAGCCTTTGCGCAACCTGGGCAAGTACACCTTTGCTGACGTGGTGGCCTTCCGGCTGGGGCAGCGACCGGTGCGGGTGGCCGCAGCCACCGGCGGCATGGCGGTGATCGCCTTTTACCTCATTGCCCAGATGGTGGGGGCCGGCAACCTCATCGGGCTGATGTTCGGGATTCCCTACGAGTCGGCGGTGGTGCTGGTGGGATTGGTGATGCTGCTCTACGTGATCTTTGGCGGCATGATCGCCACCACCTGGGTGCAGATCATCAAGGCGGTGCTGCTGGTGGGCGGGGCCAGCCTTATGGCCGGACTGGTGCTGATGCAGTTCGGTTTCAATCCGCTAGCGCTCTTCGCCGCCGCGGCCCAGCGCTATCCCGAGAGCAACCCCCTGGCTCCGGGCAAGCTGATCAGCAACCCCTGGGACGCGGTTTCTTTAGGCCTGGCGCTGATGTTTGGAACTGCGGGCCTGCCCCATATCCTCATGCGTTTCTACACCGTGCCCGACGCGCGGGCGGCGCGGCTCTCGGTCTTCTACGCCACCGGCCTGATCGGCTATTTCTACCTGGTGACCTTTGTGCTGGGTTTTGGGGCCTGCGTGCTGGTGGGCCGCGAGGTGGTGGTCCAGGCCGACAAGGGCGGAAACATGGCCGCAGTACTGCTGGCCGCGGCGGTGGGGGGCACCCCCTTCATGGGTTTCATCTCCGCGGTGGCTTTTGCCACCATCCTGGCGGTGGTGGCCGGCCTTACCCTCTCGGGGGCGGCGGCGGTCTCCCACGACCTGTGGGTGAACGTGGTGCGGGGCGGCTCGGCCCCCGAGCAGGAGCAGCTGCGGGTGGCGCGGGCGGCCACGGTAGTCCTGGGCCTGGTGGCCATCGGCCTGGGCATCCTCTTCAAGGGCCAGAACGTGGCCTTCATGGTGGCCCTGGCCTTTGCCATCGCCGCCAGCGCCAATTTTCCGGCCCTGGTGCTGTCCACCTTCTTCCGCCGCTTCACCACCCTAGGCGCGGTGGCCAGCATGCTGACCGGGGCCTTCTCCACCATGATTCTGATCTACCTGTCCCCAATGGTGCAGATCGACCTGTTGAAGAACGCCGAAGCCTGGTTCCCGCTCAAGAATCCCGCCCTTTTCACCATCCCCCTGTCCTTTGTGGTGGGCATCGCCGTCTCGCTGCTGGCCCCTGAGCCGGCAGCCCAACAGGGGTACGCCGAGGTGGAGCGGCGCCTGCACCTGGGCGCTCCGGAGCCTTCCTGAAGTTGCACCCACTCGAAAGCTGGTACATGCCCACGCTACACCTGAAGCCGGGCCGGGAGAAATCCCTGCTGCGGCGCCATCCCTGGATCTTCTCGGGGGCGGTGGATCGCCTCGAAGGGGAGGCTGCGGCCGGCGAAACGGTGCGGATCTGCTCGGCCGAAGGCAACCTGCTGGCCCTGGGCGCCTATTCGCCCCGCTCGCAGATCAGCGCTAGGATGTGGAGCTATGATCCGGGCGCTGCCATCGACGGCGGCCTTTTCCGCGCCCTTATTGCTGGGGCCATCGAGGTGCGCCGGCAGCTTCCCGCGCTCCAGCACACCACCGCCCACCGCCTGGTCAACGCCGAGGCCGACGGCCTGCCGGGGGTGATCGCCGATCAGTACGGGGATTTCCTGGTCTGCCAGTTCCTCAGCGCCGGGGCTGAGCGGCACCGGGGGGAACTGGTGGAGGTGCTGCGGGAGCTGGTCCCGTGCACCGGGGTCTATGAGCGCTCGGAGGCCGCGGTGCGCGCCAAGGAAGGGCTGGAGCCCAGAGCTGGATTGCTGTGGGGCGAGGAACCGCCGGCCCTGGTAGAGATCAGCGAAGGGGAATGCCGCTTTCTGGTCGATGTGCGGCAAGGGCACAAGACAGGGTTTTATCTCGACCAGCGCGAGAACCGCCGGCTGCTCTTGCAATACGCTCAGGGAAGGGACGTGCTAAATTGCTTTGCCTATACCGGGGCTTTCGGGATTTGGGCGCTCAAGGGAGGGGCAGCGAAGGTGACGGAGGTAGAGGAATCGGCCGGGGCCCTGGAGTTGGGGGTCCGGCACGCTGAATTGAACGAGTTGGATGGGGCGAGGTTGGAGCAGATAGAGGGGGATGTCTTCAAGGTGCTGCGGCAGTTCCGCGACGGGCGGCACAGCTTTGACCTGATCGTCCTCGACCCGCCCAAGTTTGCCGAGTCCCAGCACCAGGTGGTGCGGGCCTGCCGCGGTTACAAAGATATCAACCTGCTGGCCTTCAAGCTACTCAAGCCCGGCGGGCTGCTCTTCACCTTCTCCTGCTCGGGGCAGGTGGGGCCGGACCTCTTCCAGAAGGTGGTGGCCGACGCGGCGCTCGACGCCGGCCGGGAGGCGCAGATCCTCCACCACCTGGGCCAGGCCCCGGACCATCCGGTATTGCTAAGTTTTCCGGAAGGGGCGTACCTCAAGGGTTTGGTGTGCCGGGTCGGGGAGTGAGGTATATTTGGTGGTGAAGGGGGCAGCCTGGGTAGAGGTATTGGAGGTCTGGAGGGAAGGCGTGAGATACTCTCTTCGGATTCAAGCTGTTTTTTAGGTTAGCTGGTAGAATTTGTTGCCATCGAAATCCTGATGGTATTTGAGCATGGCCCATAGGCATCGCAGCAGCTTCCGCATCACCGCAACAACGGCCTGCATCATCTTCTTTCCTGCCCGTAGCATCTTTTGGTAAAAGGCGCTGACGTTGGCTTGGTGCTGTAGGGCGACCAGGGCGGGCATGCAGAGGGCGGCCCGCAGATAGGCGTTACGGGCCTTGCCGATGAAGCGGGGCTTATGCACCGAAGTGCCTGAATCCCTGGGACGAGGGTCCAAGCCAGCCTGGGCG
>Ga0194121_10002398_pt1 | contig 29860 bp, 28 predicted proteins | sample TA2MahCa50mmetaG_FD_148609 | JGI IMG/M metagenome (GOLD analysis project Ga0194121, IMG submission 148609) | Freshwater microbial communities from Lake Tanganyika, Tanzania - TA2015020 Mahale Deep Cast 50m | ecosystem: Environmental > Aquatic > Freshwater > Lake | place: Tanzania: Lake...
AAGTTTACGTTTCACTTACCTTTACGCCCCTATAGGAACGTTAGCTCAGTTGGTTTAGAGCACTACTTTGACAGAGTAGGGGTCACTGGTTCGAGTCCAGTACGTTCCACTACCCTCACCACATTTTTTCAAAGCTAGCCGGCCCAGACAATGGAGCTTCTTCTCGAAATAAACTGCCGGAGGGTCTTTTTAATTGAAGAGGGTCCTTATCGCCAAAAACTCTTGAGAGTAAAGCTAAAGGTGTCAGAAAAATGTAAAATAATAGGGAGAGTATAATACGAGGGATAATCAGACTAAGTACCCAAGTTAATTTCATCCATAGTACATCAACGCTAATCATGGCTCTTTCGCTTACCAAAACAAGCACTGTCAAAAGCACAGCGGCATAGAAAAATAGTAAGTTAGAAGTCCATCTCCAACCTAGTAGTAATGCCAAAAGAATTACCAATATGGTTTGTACTTGCTGGCGAGAAGTGCGGATAGTATTCATTTCAAAAAAGGGTATAAACAAAGGGGGCTAGCGCACTACTTCCGCCAAATACTATTAAGATGCCTAGCAATAAGAGGACCAATATGAGCGGGGCCAACCAAAACTTTTTTCGTTCACGCATAAACTGCCATAGGTCTTTTAAAAATTCCATTGTTTGAATTTAATCTTTTGCAAAATTAACCATCCATTTTTCTTTATTTGTGAAATCAGGCTGCTCTTCCTTGATGAATAAATAATTGTTAAGCACTAAAATATCCATATCAGTACTCATAAAACAGCGATAGGCATCTGCCGGCGTACAAACAATCGGTTCTCCTCTGACATTAAAACTAGTATTTACCAATACCCCAACACCTGTTTTAGTTTTAAATGACTGTAAGAGGTTATAAAACTTTGGGTTAGTAGTTGCATGAACTGTTTGGACTCTTGCAGAAAAATCAAGGTGAGTGATAGCTTGCAGTTCGCTTCTGGGAAAATATAACCGTTCCCAAAGTGACAATTGATGAAAATTAGGAGGCAATATTTTGCGATGTGGCTCTCTAAGAGGTGCCACAAGTAACATGTAAGGAGACGTTCCTTCTAATGCAAACAGTTGGCTAGCGTCCTCTGCTAATACAGCCGGTGCAAATGGACGAAACCCCTCCCTATATTTGATTTTAAGATTTAATTTTTTTTGCATCGCAGGGTCCCTAGGATCCCCTAAAATGCTTCTATTACCTAATGCCCGAGGGCCAAATTCCATGCGTCCCTGAAACCAACCCACCACCTTCCCCTTGGCAAGCAATCCCGCCACTTGATCAAGCAAAGGCTGATCTGAATGATAAAAATGATAGACTCCTTTCACTCGCTTGGCAACCGATTCTACTTCCTTATCACTATATGAAGGGCCCAAATAGCTGCCTTCAAGCTGATCTGCATCAGTTGAATGAATTCTTTGCTGTTTATAATACTGGTAGTAAATAGTTAATGCAGCACCTAGGGCTCCACCTGCATCACCTGCAGCAGGCTGAATAAATATACTTTCAAAAATACCTGCACGTTGCAACTTGCCGTTAGCAACACAATTAAGAGCAACACCGCCAGCTAAACAACAAACAGAAGCGCCTGTGAGTCGCTTGGCTTCAGCTGCCATTTTTAAAACAATTTCCTCCGTCACTTGCTGTATAGCCAATGCCAGATTGCAATAAACTGGCAAGAGTTCGGCTTCCGGATCTCTTCGTTTTACGCCAAACAGCTTTTCCCATCGGCCTTCATGAACCATACGTAGACCCGTAGCATATTGAAAGTAATGTTGATTCAACCAAATAGATCCATCTGAATATATATGAATCAATTCTTTTTCAATTAGCTCCTTGAACTGTGCAGTCTCCGCTGCATTGGAATCACCATAGGGTGCCAGTCCCATCAATTTGTATTCCCCGGAATTAACTGTAAAACCTAGATAATAGGTAAACGCACTATAGAGCAAACCCACGGAGTGAGGAAATTGTAACGACTTTAGTAAAGAAAGCGAAGATCCCTCCCCTATCCCAATCGAGGCAGTGCTCCATTCACCAACCCCATCGATTGTCAAAATCGCGGCTTTATTATAGGGCGAGGGATAAAAGGCGCTGGCCGCATGAGATAAATGATGGGGAGTAAAAAGAAGACGAAGTTTATTTTTCTGATAAGGGGCTACTTTACCTAGCCCATCATAGATTTTCTTTTTCAAAAAAAGCTTCTCATCTAACCAAACAGGTATTGCCTTCAAAAAAGACAGCAGTCCTTTTGGGGCAAATGCGTAATAGGTCTGTAGTAAGCGCTCAAATTTTAGCAACGGTTTATCATAAAAAACTACTGCATCCAATTCATCAATGGAAACACCCCCTTCCTCAAGACAATAGCGAATGGCTTCTAAGGGAAATTCAGGTGAATGCTTGATACGATTAAATCGTTCTTCCTGTGCTGCAGCTATAATTTTTCCATCTACAACCAATGCAGCAGCTGAGTCATGATAAAAAGCTGAAATTCCTAGTATTTTCTTCATGGTTGCTTCGCTAGCGTTCCTGCAATATACGCCGCGATCTGCTCTCCAAAAATACGGTGTGAGGTGGCTGAAATATGCTGCTGCCCGTGGGGAACGTGTGTGTTGCCTGCCCGTTTGAAATCATTCGCATGAGGTGGAAAATGAAAAAATGTATCAGCGTTAGCCGAAAAGTAAGTTTCCATACCAAGGGGAATTGAGGAAAACCCTTTGTAAGTGGGAATATCCAATATTATCAACTTGGCAAAGGATTTTGTGTGCTGGCGTAACCTTTTTACTAAAAGCCTTTCAAGATTTTTGTCATGCGCACTAATTTCTTGAGAGCCTACGATTACCCTTTCTACTTCAACTGAATGGCCCCTTTTTGAGGAAAGCATTTTAAAAAAATCCCAAACTGTATTAAATGCAAAATTGTAGAGATAAGAGTGCTCACTTAGCCAATGGATAAACTTAAATTGATAAATAAAGTTTTGAATTTTTACACCTGGTAAATGCTCCTTTTTAACCAGCTTCAACGTATCATTATTGATAGCAAAAAAGCCCGCTTTTTGATTATCGTCAAAATCATTTTCAAAAAATCCAAGTACAATAAAATCAGGTTGATATTTATATCCTTCTTGCTCAAGAAAAACTAATTGTTCGCCCGTACCTGTTCCTGATAATCCAGCATTAATAACAGTAGCATCAATACCTCGGGTTCTAAGTTGTTGTTCAGCAACAGCAGCGTAAGTTTCAGCTTGATTCACTTCATACCCAAACGTGTGCGAATCCCCTAAAACAAGCACCCGTACCTCTCCCCGTCTTTTTGCATAAGGAATAGCCGTAGTGTTCCTGAATCCTTGATTATTTGTTTGAAAGAAATATACTCCATCGATACTACGATGGCTAAACTCCATATTGGGCCTCATCCTTCTTAAGTGAAATTCTCCATACCAGCGGTCCGTGAAATAGCGGGGAAATAAAACTATTTTATCCTTGTACAAAGTCCTTATTAAAAACTCTCCCAATAGCAGGCTCACGGAAGTACTAAGTACTATTACCAGGAGGGAGAAAATAAATTTTTTAAACCTTGCTGACATACTCAAATAAAAAAAGGGGCTACTTGCATAACCCCTTGATCTTCATTGTGGGAGCTGACGGGATCGAACCGCCGACCCTCTGCTTGTAAGGCAGATGCTCTAAACCAGCTGAGCTAAGCTCCCTTTAGAGGGTGCAAAGATAAGAGGTGAATGTAATTTACCAAAGGTATTTTTCAAAAAGAGAAGCATGGTAACTTTGCTGTATGGCCAAACATAGCATACAGCCTTTTGAACAAACAGAGGTATTGGAATTGACCCAGGAGGCAACTGCACAAACCTGGAAATTAATTGTTTGGAATGATGAAGTAAACACCTTCGATTGGGTCATTCAAACCTTAATGGAAATATGTGGACATAGCCAGGAGCAAGCGGAACAATGCGCGCTGATTATCCACTACAAAGGAAGTTATGCGGTTCTGGAAGGTTCATTTGAGAAGTTGCATCAGTACTGTGCTCAAATATTGGATCGTGGAATTCAGGCAACCGTTGAATCGGTACTAGCATAAATTAAAAATGAGTCCCCAGGCAATGAGGAAGCATTGATCGCCAGGTGTGCCAATCATGTGGCCATTCAGGTCCCCAATTATCAAAATCACCCCTGATACCCTTTTGCTGCAAGATTGTAGCAAATCTGGCCCCAGCTTCTGGATCCTCATGAGAGCCAGCACCAGACATTATATGAATATGAGTACAAACGCGTAACTGAGAGAGTATAGTTGTATCATTTAATTGTGGAATAAAATGAATGGGGCTGTTGAAATAAACATCCTCATCAAAATAACCACGGGTATAAGCGGTTAAATCATATACACCGCTCATGGCAATAACCCCTTCGAATAAATCAGGCCGCTTCATAAACAGATTCATACTATGGAAGGCTCCAAAAGAGGCGCCACAAATGAAGATGGGTGTTGCGGGATTTGTTGCATTTCTTATGTAGGGAACCACTTCATTGGTAACATAATTATTCCACTGTTGATGACGAACTATTTGCTGTTTGCCAATCAAAGATGGATTCATCCAGCTTTGATTATTCATACTATCAATCGAAAAAACCTTAACCTTCCCACTGTTTATAAACCAGGAGATGGAATCTAGCAATTGAAATCGTTCGTACTCTAAATAATCTGCTGCTGCCGTGGGTATCATTAACAACGCAAAACCATAATGCCCATAAGTGGCAATTGGCATCTCTTTTTCCAGCGAGGGGCTGTACCAGGAGTCAATAAACCGTTGCAAAAAGAATAATTTATCGGAAGTTAGTATAATCTATTGGTGAATCAAGACGTCCATTGTACAGTAAAACGCGGTATTTTTGCACCCCATGGTACTGAGTAAAAGTTTTGATCATAACCAAGCTGAATTAAAGTGGTATTCCCATTGGATCAAGAAAGGATATTTTCATTCCGAACCTGATGGAAGAGAGCCCTATACAATTGTAATTCCTCCTCCAAATGTCACTGGTGTATTACATATGGGGCACTGCCTGAATAATACTATACAGGATATACTAATCAGAAGAGCTAGAATGCAAGGTAAAAATGCTTGCTGGGTTCCTGGAACTGATCATGCCTCCATTGCAACAGAGGCCAAAGTAGTGCATTTATTACGTGAAAAAGGAATTGCAAAATCCTCCCTCAGCCGTGATGCATTTTTAAACCACGCTTGGGATTGGAAAGAAAAATATGGCGGTATTATCTTGGAACAATTAAAAAAAATAGGCTGTAGTCTTGATTGGGAACGCACTCATTTTACCATGGATCCCGCCTATTACCAAACGGTGATTGGGGTATTTGTGGAGCTTTATCAAAAAGGCTATATCTACCGGGGCAAGCGGATGATCAATTGGGATCCAAAAGCAAAGACGGCTCTCAGTGACGAGGAAGTTATTCGGAAAGAAACTACACAGAAACTTTACCATATCCGTTACAAGCTAGAGGGAGCGGATGACCAATACATTGTAATTGCAACCGTTCGCCCAGAAACCATTATGGGTGACACGGCAATATGTGTCCATCCCGAAGATGAGCGCTATACCCACCTGTATGGTAAAATGGCAGTTGTTCCTTTAATTAACCGAAAGATTCCTATTATCACTGATGAATATGTTAGTAAAGAATTTGGAACAGGTGCATTAAAAGTTACACCCGCGCACGACAATAATGATTATCAATTAGGTCTTAAACATCAGTTGGAAGTTATTGATGTTCTTAATGATGACGGCACCTTAAGTGATGCTGCGCAATTATACATTGGTGTAGACCGCTTTGAAGCAAGAAAGTTAATAAGCAAGGAACTGCAGGATAATGGTTTTGTAGTTAAAACGGAGGAGTACACCAGTGAAGTTGGATATAGCGAGCGAACGGACGTAGTAGTTGAGCCACGACTTTCTTTGCAATGGTGGGTTGATATGAAAAAAATCAGTGGTCCCGCCCTCTCTGCCGTAGAGAATGAAGAAATTAAATTCTACCCATCCAAATTCAAGAATCTGTATCGGCACTGGATGGAAAATATCAAAGATTGGTGTATTTCCAGACAGCTCTGGTGGGGCCATAGAATTCCAGCTTGGTATGACCAACAAGGAAATATGGTGGTAGCAATGAATGAGGACGAAGCGCAGACGCTGTATAAATCAAAATTTGGGGAACCAAAAGAAACACTTCGGCAAGATGAGGATTGTTTGGACACCTGGTTTTCCTCTTGGCTCTGGCCCTTTGAAGTATTTGGTGGACTCAGCAATCCAGGTAACCAGGAAGTTAAGTACTACTACCCCACTCAAACATTGGTCACTGCGCCAGAGATTATCTTTTTCTGGGTAGCTCGAATGATTATGGCCGGCTATGAATTTCAAGGTAAAGCTCCATTCAAAGAAGTTTATTTTACGGGTATTGTTCGCGATAAACAAGGTAGAAAAATGAGTAAGAGTCTGGGTAATTCCCCAGACTTACTTGCACTGATTGATAAGTATGGAGCCGATGCGGTTCGGTTTGGAATTCTCATTTCTTCTCCAGCTGGTAATGATTTACTTTGGGACGAAAGCAGCAATGAACAAGGTCTTCATTTCAATAATAAACTCTGGAATGCACTTAAGCTTATAAAAGGCTTTGAATCACGTATTGCAGCAGATAATGCCATTGAAATCCCTCAATTTGCAATTGACTGGATGCAAAATCGAATAGCAGCTACGAGAGAGCAAATTGAAATACAATTCAAAGAGTTTAGACTAAGCGAAGCCCTCAAAACCATTTACTCACTTATCTGGGATGACTTTTGCAGTTGGTATTTAGAATGGATCAAACCTGGGTATGAACAACCCATACATGCACACACGGTTGAGCGTACTATACAACTCTATGAAGAGTTGCTGCAACTTTTGCACCCATTTATGCCTTTTATCACAGAAGAAATTTTTCACCAACTAAGTGATAAAAAAGAAGATCTTACTGTAAAACAATTTAGCAATTCTATTACACCTGATACGCCAACAATCGAAGGGGGTAGCAGGCTTAAAGAATTGATAACAGCCATCAGAGACACACGAAATAAATACCAATTAAAACAAAAAGATACTATCCAACTTTGGATTGAAACAGACCAACCTGCGCTGTTGACATCGATACAAACAATTCTTGCAAAACAAGCCAATGCTACACCATTAACCATTGTCAATGCAATTGATGCTACAAAAAATGGGATAACTGTGGTAGTTGGTAAAATCAAATTACTAATTGAAACGGGCCAAGGACAATCCACCGAGGGACAACGTGAGCAGTTAGAAAAAGATTTGAATTACTACAAAGGCTTTTTGGCAAGTGTTGAAAAAAAACTGTCCAACGATCGTTTTGTGCAAAACGCAAAACCAGCAATTATTGAACTGGAACAAAAAAAGAAAGCGGACGCATTAGATAAAATACGATTATTGGAAGAGAGCCTAGCCCGATTAAGTTCCTAATGCATCGTATCACTATTTTCATATTCGCCTTTTCACTGCTACTTCCATTGGTTGCAACAGCACAACCCTCTATTAACGGTTGGGAATGGCGTTATTTAAAAAAACTTGAAGCAAACAGAACTACCGGGGGCGTTCATTTTAATCAAACTATATCAGACCTCTCTGATCCCCTGGCATTAGCATTTCCTATAGCATATCTCACTACTGGATTTATAACTAAAGATTCATTACTTAAAATAAAAGGACTTACACTGCTTAGTAGTTTTGCAATCAATGTTGGGGTTACCTATACCTTAAAAAAAATAATCAACCGACCAAGACCTTCTGAAATCGATCCCCGTTTTACCGTTTTAACACCCGCTACCAGTCGATCATTTCCCTCCGGGCACACCGCTGAAGCCTTCTCATTAGCTACCACATTAACACTACTACATCCCAAATGGTATGTGATTATACCCAGCTATACGTTTGCAGGCTTAGTAGGGTACTCAAGAATGTACCTTGGGACACATTACCCTAGCGATGTGATAGCGGGTGCAGTGGTAGGGGCAGGGGCGGCTTGGTTAAATCATCAGCTAATAAAACACTGGCAATTACACAAACGCCTATTAGCGGTTCGTTAAACTAACGGGCCAAATAAATTCCATAAACAAGCCTTTAAATCCATCAAACTGGTCACGATCTAACAGTCTTGATAATCGAAATCCAAAATTGACAGGATGTTGATTCCACCACTTGGTATCAAAGTAAAATTCTACACCGATACTTCTTTGCGGTACACTTACCTGTTTATTGGTGGAGTACACGCGCGTGTAGTCGTAGAAAAAAGCAGCACGAATTCTTGATAAATAGGCCAGGTTAGCCAGTCCCCAATCAGGATGCCAAATTGGAAAATGGTAGTCCAGGCTGGTTCGCCACATTCTAGAAAAATATCGACCCACATATCCTCGGCTGTACGGAAATCGATTTCCAAAAGCCAACCGGCTCATTGTATCGCGTTCCTGCCAATATAAGCCTGCAACTAAATGATGATGCTGTAGAATTCCTGGTAAGTAAATTTTAACTTGCCCATTAAATTGAATACCTGGGATTGCAGATATACTGTGCCTGAAAGCCGTAGCATATGTCAAGCCGAGTCTTGGAAAAATGTGTTGTATGGCAGTATTTGTTTGGAAAGTACCGCTGAGGCCATGTACAAAATGTTGGATAGAACGAACTCCAAAAGTATCTCGATCAAATCCTTTAAAAAAGTCAGTACGCAAAACATAATGGCTAGAAAGATTCAATTGACGAAAATACCGACCTCGTGTATCCGTGAGCGGCAACACCCATCCCACCCTTGCATCAAATTGATCCCAGGTCCTTGTGACACCTCTACTGGTAAATTGTCTTCGAAAAGTATAGTCAACACCTCCATTTGCTTGCAAAAACCAATTTCCATAACTGAGCGCTGTGCCCAAGCCATGCGTTCGTTCTGACTCATTATATTGATAACGAACTTCCGTTTGCATGGTATTCAATGCATTTTCTCCGTATAGCGTCAGCGAGAATAATGGGTCTTCATAAGCAGGACGCCAACTATGAAAATTGATGAGTTGTGTGGATTTTTTATACGGCTGTGCCAGGTACAGCGATGCCTTATTCGAAAAATTTGTCCACTTGTCCGTAGATTGCTGAAAGGCAACTTTCTGTGATTGCAGCGTTGCTACACTTGACAAATCAAACTCAGCGGCCTGTATTGAGTCAATCAATATAGAACGTAGCTGATACCCCTCCGCCTGTTGCTCAGACCAATACAATCGATCATGCGCTACATGCACTTGGTACTTTCCAAGCCCCTTATCAATAATGCGATATAATTTTTTAGTTGAAAATTTATACTGATACAAATTATCATTGGCAGCAAACCCACCAGTAAAATAGACAGCCCCTTGATGGTATTGTGGAAAACCAATACTAAATGGTAAAAAAGGAGTAAGCACCTCTTCCCTATCCTTAGTAATTAGTAATAAAGCCATGGTGCCATCTGCTTGTCGAGCCGCTGTAATAACGCTATCCTCACCAATAAATTTTGGATCTGTTAGAAAATATCCAGCAGGTGATTGATACGTATGTAGCAGCTTTCCGCTGGGTGTTTCTAACCAGTGTAAGGAGGTAGTACCTTCCTCTTGTACTTGTACAGCTACCACCATTCCTGCAGCAGAAATGTCAGGAGAAAAATACCGACTATGATTAGTTAGGTCTACCTGAGTCCGAGACGGCAAGTCAAATAAACGCAATGAGCTGTACGTAATCCATCCTCTGCGTGGGTCTCTTTCAAAAGCCGCATAAACAATTTTTCCTGCCCGATAACTGAATTGCGGATCCAGCGCAATATCCTGTGTACGTAACCGATGTTCTTTCTTACCATCAAACAAATAAAATCCAGGCCTATGACGGTTGGTGGAACGAATATAAAGCAACGAGTCGTGGCCAACTCCGTAAGGGAATTGACGGTGATCTACAAAACGCTTATTTGCTTTGAACAATGGCGTACCAGCTGCAATTGAATGTACGGATGCGGAATCTCGATAGTATTGAAGTGATTGCTTTATAAATGTTTGATAGGAAAGTCCAGTATGCTTTTTTATTGCGGCTTGAAATGGATAGAGCAAAGATCTATAAGAAACAGCATCCTGTATAACTTTCCCCCAAAATTGATCACCAAATTGCTGATACCCATAATTCACAATCAAGTAACCTAGTTCATAATGGTTGGGCACCCAATCTTTATAAGATCCATTACGAAGTTTAAGCCAGTTGTAATTTTTTCCTGCAGCCCAAAGCACTGGAAAACTATTCATAAATCTGGGCAGTTTGCCTCTACCCTGTTTGGTCAAAGCTGATTCTTGCCAAACCGCATCTCCTTCAAAAAACCAGTTTGGAACAGCTGCATTGATAGCTAGATCAAAAGCTTGCTCGCCAAAAAGCTGAAGCGCAAATTTACTAAGCCCCTTTTTCATACTTGCAAATTGCTCCACATGCCTGTATTCATGCAAGGCCAACTGATCGGACCAACCGATGGCACCATTTGAAAAATTATCCAGATCAGGCTGCAGGAACCACTCACTTCGGGTAGGGCCTACTTGAACATATCCATTGGGGATAACAGTTCGATGTTGCAGAATTATAGGTATTGGAGCCACACGAGCACCCAACGTAATGGGTCGTTCACGCGCTAACAAATGAATCAAGGTTGCGGCTCGCTGCGCTTGACTATCTAGACCAGGAGAAAAAATTAGCTGGACAGTATCAGTTTTGATCTGCATCCAACGCTGATGGCTGCGATGCCCCCCAAATTGCTGTGAAAAAACAAATTGCCAGAGGGCTTGAAAGAAAAAAAGCAGTAGTAATCTCCGCATAAATTTATAGAGATAGGTTCTTCAACATGTCTTCGGTCATTATAGCTAAGTCAAATTCCTCCTTCCAACCCCAGTCCGCTCGAGCAGGCGAATCATCAATACTCTGCGGCCAACTATCTGCAATTTGTTGTCTATAATCTGGAGCAATACTCATTTCAAAGGATGGAATATGTTTTTGTATGGAAGCACAAACCTCACGAGGAGAAAAACTCATGGCAGCTACATTGTAGGAGGTCCGAAATTTTATGGCAGCTGCTGGCGCTTCCATTAACTCCAGTGTTGCTCTTATAGCATCAGGCATATACATCATAGGTAAGTAGGTGTCCTCCTTTAAAAAACAGGTATACTTATTTTTTAACAAAGCTTCCCTATAAATCTCTACCGCATAATCGGTGGTACCACCTCCGGGTTCAGATTTATAAGAAATTAAGCCTGGATAACGAATACTACGAACGTCAACTCCAAATCGATTCCAATAATAATTGCACCAAAACTCACCAGCATATTTACTGATGCCATACACGGTGGTTGGCTCAATAACAGATTGCTGTGGGCAATTTACCCGGGGCGAACTTGGTCCAAAAACAGCAATCGATGATGGCCAAAATAATTTACTTAATTTCTCCTCCCGTGCAATATCCAACACATTCAATAACCCCTGCATATTGAGATTCCATGCCAATGAGGGATTTTTCTCACCAGTTGCGGAAAGTATTGCGGCCAACAAATAGACTTGTGTGATATTCTGACGAATAATTTGAACATGCAGCATTTCTTTATTCATCACGTCTAATGAAACATAGGGACCTGTTCCATGTAGCAAAGGATTTTGCTCACGCAAGTCAGCGGCTACTACTTGATTTTCACCGTATACTTTTCGAAGAGCCAGGGTTAACTCCACCCCTATTTGACCTGAGGCACCAATAACCAGGATTTTCTCTTTTCGCATGGCAAGGTTTTATAGACAAACTTAGCATTACTTTTGCAAGATGAAACCCTTTCTAAAAACCCTTTTTCAAGGGCAATCCTACGATCCGCATTCTTTTTTCTTAATAGCCGGACCTTGTGTGGTTGAGTCAGAAAAAGGGGTGATGGAGATTGCCTCGATTATCAGTAATTGTTGCAGGCAGCTACAAATCCCCTACGTTTTCAAGGCCTCCTATAGAAAAGCAAACAGAACCAGTAATTCCTCATTTACAGGTATAGGAGATGAAGAAGCACTTAAAATTTTGCAAAACGTAAGAACTACCTACAGCATTCCGGTTGTTACAGATATTCATACTGCTGAAGAAGCTAAACTGGCAGCCCCCTATGTAGATATTTTACAAATCCCTGCATTTCTATGTAGACAAACCGATCTACTGCTTGCTGCAGCAGAGACAGGCAAAATTGTTAGTATTAAAAAAGGCCAATTCCTCAGTGGACCTGCCATGCGTTTTGCAGTAGAAAAAATAAAAGCAGTAGGCAATGAAAAAGTAATGTTGACAGAAAGAGGAACCACTTTTGGCTACCAAGATTTGGTGGTTGACTTTAGAAATATTCCCTGGATGCAGGAGATTGGAGTCCCCGTTGTTATGGATGTTACACATGCCTTACAACAACCAAACCAAACAACAGGAGTTACAGGAGGGAATCCGCAACTGATAGGCACGTTGGCAAAAGCCGCTATTGCTACGGGCGCTGAAGGATTATTTATAGAAACCCATCCAAACCCATCCCTTGCAAAAAGTGACGGAGCCAACATGCTGCCCTTAGCTCAATTGGAAGCCTTGCTGAGGGAGTTAATTAAAATCAGAAAAGCAATTAGCCCTAACGAAGATCCTCGATAGTAACACCAGGAAATTTTGCCTTATCAAATACAAAAAGGGCATCAGCAGCAGGCATATTAGTCTTGAGTGTATTGACGGTATAGGAATAGCGATTACCGGCATTCTCCATCACTTTGGTAGCATACATTGTTTTGGCGTTCTTGTCAATCAGCAGGTAAACAGTATGAAAATTCTTACTCTTATCTACGGGCGTTAATTGAATTTCTTGAACCAACCTTGTTCCCACTTTTTTATCTCCATTTAGCATATAGAAAAAATCTTTATCATAAAAGTTAGAGAATAATTTTTGTGGCGTAATCATACCACTGGAAGCATCAAGCGTATTTATAGTTACCTCGTTAGCAGCTTTATCGTAATTCCACACAGTATTCCCGTTACAAAAAATCTCTTGTCCACCAAAGCTAAGTTTATAGCGCGTGTCCTTCATAGTAATAGTCCCAGACTTGGTAGAAAGCACTTTCCCAGCCGCATTTTCCACCTTGTAAGTGAAACTAGCTTGGACGGTGGTGAAAGATTTAAATCGATTACTTACGGCATCAAGTATCTTTTTGGCCTCTGGGTCATTTTTGGTAGACTTGGTTTGCGCATTTGTCACACCTGCAAGCAGGGTGGACATAAATAGCAATGCTAATGGTGTTTTCATGAGGTTGATCCTGCCTTGGATTCGGCGATGCAAAGATAGTCCAAATCAACCCATGTTTTCGAGATGGCGTAGCAGATCAGCCTCAGTTTTAATTAGTACATCCCTGGGTTTACTACCCTGGCTGGGCCCTACAATACCCGCAATTTCAAGCTGATCCATCAAACGGCCTGCTCTATTATAGCCTAATTTCATTCGACGCTGTAATAAGGAGGTAGACCCAAGCTGATTATGAACAATCAGCTTGGCTGCGTCCTCAAATAAAGAATCCCTATCGGACATATCCAGTTCGCCACGCGCTTCAGCTTCTTTTTCGTCAATATATTCAGGTAATAAAAAGGCTTGTGGATACCCTTGTTGCTCTCCAATGAAGTCTACTACTTGTTCCACCTCCGGGGTATCAACAAAGGCGCATTGCAAACGAGTCAACTCACCATTATGAGAAATCAACATATCCCCCTTTCCAATCAATTGTTCAGCACCCCCCGTATCCAAAATAGTGCGGGAATCGATTTTGGAAGAAACCTTAAAGGCAATACGAGCAGGGAAATTTGCCTTAATTGTACCTGTGATGATGTTCACAGAGGGTCGCTGGGTGGCAATGATAAGGTGAATACCAATGGCCCTTGCCAACTGCGCCAATCGGGCAATAGGCATTTCAATCTCTTTACCAGCAGTATTTATCAAATCTGCAAATTCATCCACCACTAAAACAATGAAGGGCAGATAAGAATGTCCTTTTTGCGGATTTAGTTTTCTGTTGATAAACTTTTCGTTGTACTCTTTTATGTTTCGAGCTCCCGCTTCTTTTAAAAGATCATACCGATTATCCATCTCAATACAAAGCGCATTGAGTGTATGAATTACTTTTTTAGTATCAGTGATAATGGCGTCTTCCTCTCCCGGCAATTTGGCCAAAAAGTGCTTCTCGATGTGGCGATAAATACTAAGCTCCACTTTTTTGGGGTCAATCAAAACAAATTTGAGTTGGGAGGGGTGCTTTTTATACAATAAGGAAACCAGGATGGCATTTAGGCCAACTGATTTACCCTGACCGGTAGCTCCAGCCATAAGTAAGTGAGGCATAGAAGCCAGATCAACTATGTAGTTATCATTGTCAATTTTCTTGCCAATAGCAATTGGAAGACTATGATTGTTATGTTGAAATTTTTCAGAGGATAACAACGTCTTCATACTGACAATGGTCTTCTTCAAGTTGGGAACTTCAATCCCAATAGTTCCTTTTCCTGGAATGGGTGCAATGATACGAATGCCTAAAGCAGCCAAACTCAAGGCAATATCATCCTCTAAGTTTTTAATACGTGAAATACGAACACCTGGAGCCGGCACAATCTCATAGAGCGTTACTGTGGGACCCACCGTTGCACTGATTTTCTGAATTTCTATTGCGTAGTTACGCAGTGTGTTGATGATTTGCGTTTTATTACTTTCTAACTCACTTGGATCATGAACAATTTTTTCAGAACCATGCTGCTCTAACAATTGTAAATTGGGATACTTATACTTACTTAAGTCTAGTGTTGGTTCATAAGGAGGGAGATTTTCAGGAACAGCCTCAGCTTCTTCCAGCAGTGGATCCGGCACCGTTTTAATTTCTAATTCAAGATCTCCTTCCTCCGTGGGAGGCAATACTCCAGGCACAGGCAATAACTCCTCTTCGGCTTGCGGCATGATTGTTGGAGATTCAATTGGTGCCTCAGGTACAGGGGATGAACCAACCATTGAAATGGTTGCTTGATCGGTTAATTCCACTGAAGTAATTGGCTCCTCCTTCTCAACTAAACTTAGCGGAATAGATTCTGCCTCATTTGTAGGAGGAGTTTCCGTAGACGCTTCCTCTTTTAGTTGATTAGGACGAACGCCAGCTGCATATAAATCATTTAGCGTTTGTCTAGCGGTAAGTGGTACAAATTGTGCTTGTTCTTGGTCGGAAATATCCACTTCTTCTGTTGCTGCTAATTCCTCTTCATGCGCCAAGGGTGCTGATTTACTGACGGGCCATTTGAAAGAAGGGTTGAATTGCCATATGATGTAAGCAAAAGCAGTTAGAAACAAAATAGCACCGGTACCCACCACACCAAATAAACCCTCCATCTCAACTTTTATCAGTTCTCCTACTCCCCCTCCAAATGAAAAATCGCTGGACCGAAAAATATAAGAGAGTGAAACAGACAATACAGTCACCCCTATTGTCACATATTTTAAATTTCGCCAAATTGAGAATACACGTTGACGGAATAAAAGGTTAACTCCCACAACAAAAAAGAAAGTACAAACTAAAAATGAAGCAAGTCCAAATGCTTTAAAAAAGAAAAAGTGCGCCACCACTGCCCCTAATCTGCCTAGCCAATTTAAAGCTGGCTTATCGTCGTCCAGCAACGCAGACAATCCTTGTTGTGCAATTGCTTGATCCTCTTGCCAAGTAAAAAGATAAGATGCAAAAGAAATAAACAGAAATAACGCCAAGATAATAAGGGTGATACCAACAATTTTCCAGGTGCGCTCATCGCGAAGTATAGCCATTAAATCAAGTTGCGCTTCTGGCTCTTTTCTAAAATCACGAAGCGAAGGATCCTTATCCGTTTCTTTTTCCTTTTTAGTATTGCTTGATTTGATGCGGTTGGCCATCCAAACAAAGATAATTAGTTTGACTGTTTGAATGATGCAAAAGAGAGGCCAAGTAATACCCATCCCAGTATAAAGAAAAGGCCGCCCATCGGTGTAACAAAAACAATCCACTTCATAGGTAGCGTTTGTTGGAGACGGAAATAGGTCAATAAGTACAGCGAACCACTAAAACAAACAATGCCAGACAAGAATGACTGTCTTGCCCAATAATTGAGCGTTACTTTTCCAAAGGGAGCTAGCAGCCCAGTCAACAATAATGCAATTGCGTGCCAAAAATGATATTGAACGGCCGTTTGGTAAGTCTGAAGGATGGCAGGATCTTTTGTAAGTTGTTGCAAACCGTGTGCACCAAATGCCCCTGCAGCTACCGCAATTGCCGCAAAAATAGAGGCCAAAAATAAATTTACTTTATCCATGTTGGAGCATTTTAATAATTACAGCTGGATCAGGAACTGCATCAGTAATATGCATATGCGCTTGACTGTAATACAAACTGCGATCAGCCCTCTTGCTTTGAATAAAGCTTTCCAATTGATCCGCATGAATATCTTTTAACAAAGGACGGCTATCTTTTTCTTTTTGTAAGCGGTTTACCAAAACAGCAATAGGAGGATCAAGCCATATAACAGTACCGTTTTTCTTCATGAACGCAAGGTTATCAAAAAAACAAGGAGTTCCCCCACCACAACTTAGTATCAACCTAGGATTAGTTGCTGTTAACGCAAGCAAATAATGCTGCTCAATTACCCGGAATTGTGGTTCTCCAAGTTCCTTAAATAAAGTAGCAACCGTTGCTCCCTCTTCTTGTGCTATATGCGCATCTAAATCAATAAAAGGCAAACCGGTTAATGCACCTACTTGCTTACCCAGCCAGGTTTTCCCAGCACCCATAAAACCAATAAAAAAAACTCGCAATGATTTTTATTTAAAGGCATTGATACCTGTGATATCCATTCCTGTTATCAACAGATGAACATCATGGGTTCCCTCGTATGTAATAACACTTTCTAAATTCATCATATGACGCATGATAGGATACTCCCCCGTAATTCCCATACCACCGAGCACCTGCCTTGCCTCTCTGCAAATATTGGTTGCCACTTCGCACGCATTACGTTTTGCCATGCTTACCTGTTGCGGCGTAACCTTTCCTTCATTCATCAAAACACCTAATCGCCAATTTAATAATTGCGCCTTAGTAATTTCAGTAAGCATCTCTGCTAATTTTTTTTGTTGGAGTTGGAATCCAGCAATGGGCTTACCAAATTGCTCCCTTTCCTGTGCATAACGAAGTGCTGTATCATAACAATCCATGGCTGCCCCTATGGCGCCCCAAGCAATACCAAAACGTGCCTTAGTCAAACAGCTTAAGGGACCTTTTAAGCCTTTTACTCCGGGCAAAATATTTTTCTTCGGTACAGACACGTTATCAAAAACAAGCTCTCCGGTAGCGGATGCTCTCAAGCTCCACTTACCATGTGTGGTGGGTGTAGAGAAACCTTTCATCCCTCGCTCAACAATCAACCCATGTACCTCACCACTTTCACTCTTGGCCCAAACAACAGCCACCTGGGCAAAAGGAGCATTACTGATCCACATCTTTGCCCCATTTAAAATTACATGGTCTCCGGCATCACGAAAATTTGTAAGCATGCTAGAAGGATCACTTCCATGGTCAGGTTCGGTGAGTCCAAAACAACCCAACCATTCACCGCTAGCCAGTTTAGGCAAGAAGTGCTTTTTTTGTTCTTCACTTCCATACGCTTGAATGGGATACATGACTAATGATCCTTGCACAGAGGCCGTAGAACGAACACCACTATCCCCTCGCTCTAACTCTTGCATCATTAATCCATAGGAAATATAATCTAACCCACCCCCTCCATATTCAACAGGAACCGTAGGACCAAAACAACCTAATTCTCCCAATTGCTTTACAATGTGTACTGGAAATTCAGCCCGCTGTGCAAAATCCTCAATGATGGGAGATATTTCTTTCTTGACATAATTTCTGACAGCATCTCTCACCATTCTGTGCTCCTCAGAGAGTAAAGCATCTAAATTAAAATAATCAGGATGTTGAAATTGATCTGTTCTGGCAGCCATGACTTGAATAATTTAATAACAAAAGTAAAGAAGGAAAAATGAATCACCATTACAAATAAGTGGACATCTCCGCTTGGTATTTTTCAGCCACTTTTGCAGCAGCTTCCGCAAAATCTGCTTCAGACGAAGCATATAAAATTGCCCGGCTTGCATTGACTAACAATCCCACGTCTTTATTCATTGCTTTTTGAGAAATTTCACCAAGACTTCCCCCCTGTGCACCAACTCCGGGGACTAGAAAAAAATGATCAGGGCAAATACTTCGAATGCGCGTAAAGGAATCAGCCTGTGTAGCGCCCACTACAAACATGAGATTAGAAGGATTACCCCAGGATGAAACTTTGCGTAAAACATGTTCATAGAGTGGTGCCCCATCGCAATTCAATAATTCAAAGTCACCTGCGCCACTATTAGAGGTCAACCCCAACACAATTGTCCACTTATCAGGGAATGTAAGAAAAGGCTTTATGCTATCCTCGCCCATGTAGGGAGAAACTGTAATAGCATCAACATTCATCTGTGAAAAAAAAGCGGTGGCGTATTGGTAGGATGTGTTTCCAATATCACCTCGCTTGGCATCGGCAATAATGAAATGTTCGTCTCCAATATACCCAACCGTCTTTTCCATAACAGTCCAGCCATGTGCTCCTAAGCTTTCATAAAATGCGGTATTGATCTTGTAGGCAACACAAGTAGAACGGGTGGCATCAATGATAGCTTTATTGAATTGCAAAACTCCCTCAGCCGTACGCGCAAAAGAAACAGGTAATAATTGTGGATCTGTATCTAATCCCACGCACAAATAAGACCGCTTTTGCCGAATAGTTTGTATTAGTTGAGTGCGATTCATTTGCTAATTATATTCTATACAGTGGTTGCTATTGTTTCAGTGGAGAGGTTTGCATTTCGCATAGCAATACTGCGTACCACCAAGGAGGCAAACTGAGCAAAGGCCTGTTTTGTGACGGGTTCATCATTCATCATAGCCGGAACACCTTGGTCTCCGCCTTCACGAATTGATTGCACTAAAGGAATTTCACCCAAGAATGGAATGTCATATTCATCAGCCAAACGTCTTCCTCCTTGTTTACCAAAGATATAATATCTGCTAGCGGGTAATTCTGCAGGCGTAAAATAACTCATGTTCTCCACCAACCCGATCAATGGAACATTTAGTTGCGCTTGCCCAAACATTGCTATCCCCTTTTTTGCATCAGCTAAAGCAACGTCTTGAGGTGTAGTTACAATAACAGCCCCAGTAACTGGAACCGTTTGTAATAATGTCAAGTGGATGTCACCCGTTCCCGGTGGCATATCGATAACTAAATAGTCCAATGCACCCCACTTTACATCTGACACAAATTGCTTAACAGCACTACTTGCCATGGGACCTCTCCACACTACCGCATTTTTTTCATCCACTAAAAGTCCAATACTCATAAGTTTAATACCAAAGCGCTCAAGGGGAATAATCATTCCCTTACCGTTAACATCCTCCATCAATGGACGCTCCCCTCTTACACCAAACATAATCGGGACACTGGGGCCGTATATATCCGCGTCCATCAAACCTACTGCGGCTCCCCCCTGTGAGAGCGCCAATGCCAAATTAGCTGCAACGGTGGATTTACCTACTCCTCCTTTGCCACTAAAAACAGCAATGATATTCTTGACATTTGGCAATATAGTTCCAGCGTCTGCCCTTTTAGAAGTGGTCTGGGCAGTAAAATTTACAGTAACAACAGCTTCTTTATTCACTAATAAGCGAATTGCATTTTCGCAGGCAGTCCGCATCATATCTTTCATCGGACAAGCCGGAGTTGTTAAAACAACGGTAAAACTCACTTGTTTCCCAGACACCTGAATATCCTGTACCATGTTTAAGGTCACCAAATCTTTCCCCAAGTCAGGCTCCTGTACATGCTGCAAAGCAGCTAGTATTTGTTCGGTAGTAATCATAATGCACGATTGATGCAAAGTTAATCAATCAATATCCATTTTGTTGAGCGGATGACCAGAACCAACTAATTTTGCAATAGTTGAAAAATTGCATACGATACAGCTGCCTTTTCTTGCTTTTGATACCCCAGCTTGCTAAAGCTCAGTTTGAAACCACCCGGGACTCAGTGGTTCAACTGTACGGTGTTGTAATGACTGCAGACAGTTTGATTGGAATACCTGCCGTGAGCATAGTCATAAAAGGTCAAAACCGAGGAACAATTTCCAATAATCAAGGGGTCTTCTCCATTGTTGTTTTAAAAGGCGATGAGGTTGAATTTTCGCATGTTAGCTACCAATCAAAAAAAGTAATTATTCCAAAAGACTTGGTAGGAAATCAATATGGCATTGTGCAATTAATGGTAGCTGACACAATCTATCTTCCTGTCACTGTTTTAAAGCCAAGGCCAACGCCTGAGCAATTTGCTAGAGATTTTGCTACGGTAGCCGTACCTGATGACGCCTATGAGATTGCTCGAAAAAATACCAGTGCAACTACCCGAAGACTATTACTGCAAAGCACTCCAGGCGATGGCGGCGAGGCAACACGCATGCAAATGAATAAAATTGCAAACAGGGCAGTCTATCAAGGGCAGGCGCCTCCTATGAATATTTTCAATCCCGTTGCATGGGCAGATTTTATTCAGTCATGGAAAAGAGGAGATTTTAAAAGAAAAAAGTAAGTAGCATGAACAAGATGGCCGTAATTGGTGCTGGAACCATGGGCAATGGGATTGCACAAGTATTTGCACAGTCAGGATGGCATGTAACGCTTATAGATGTACAAGCTGTACAACTTCAAAAAGCATTACAAACAATCGAAAAGAATTTGGACAGAATGATTGCTAAGGGCACCCTACCTGCAACAAGCAAACAGGAAATAGTAGATAAGCTTACTACAAATACTGTGATTGCCAACGGCGTTCAAGATGCAGCAATTGTAGTTGAAGCTGCCACAGAAAATAAAAAAATTAAACTCGCAATTTTTAAGGAAATCGATCAGCATGCTCCAGCTTCCTGTATTCTTGCTTCCAACACTTCCTCAATACCCATTCAAGAAATAGCAGATGCAACACAGCGTCCCCAACAAGTGATTGGGATGCACTTTATGAATCCGGTTCCCGTGATGAAATTGGTTGAAGTAATCAAAAGCCCTGTGACACTGCAATCAGTAACAGAAAAAACGGTTGCACTCAGTAAAGCACTTGGGAAAGTTCCTTGTATTGTAAATGATTTTCCTGGATTCATCTCAAATCGTATTCTCATGCCCATGCTAAATGAGGCAATATGCAGTTTGGAAGAAGGCGTAGCGGGTGTTGAAGAAATAGATACGATCATGAAATTGGGCATGGCTCATCCAATGGGCCCTTTGCAGTTAGCTGATTTAATAGGTTTAGACGTATGTCTTTCAATAATGCAGGTTTTAGAAACTGGATTTAATAATCCTAAATATAAAGCTGCCGCCTTGCTAGAAACCCTTGTTAAAGAAGGGAAACTTGGCGTCAAATCTGGGGAGGGATTTTATCAATACAAATCCGGCAGTAAGGAATTGGTGGTTAACCCCCGTTTTAATGCCTAATCTACACTTCCTCCTCCCACTCGAGAGAAGCTATAGCTATCATCGATGCAAAGCAATTGCAAAACTACTAAATGAATGAGGCCTGAAAGTGCAGATGCGTGTAAGTTTGCAATAATGAATGCAGGAGATAAAGCAAAATGGATTGAATCAAAATTAAATACCCATTACGATGCAATGGAAAGCACAGCTATTGCACGAGAACTACTGTTATTCCATTTTCGAGCAGAGAAAAGAGAATGGGCACAAGTGCAACAGCAGTTAGTACCACAGGAAATGGATAAACACCTAGAGCAACAAATCAATAGACTGCTTACTAACGAACCCCTTCAATATATTTTGGAAGAGGCCTGGTTCTGCGGTTTTCGCTTTACAGTAGGCAAAGGAGTTTTGATACCTAGACCAGAAACAGAAGAATTAGTTGAATGGATCATTAGCAATTGTAAATTCCCGGTAGAAAATATAACAATGCTGGACATTGGCACAGGAAGTGGTTGTATTGCCATATCCTTAAAAAGAAGAATAAGAAGCGCAGCGGTTTGGGCAATGGAGAATAGTAAAAATGCACTACGGATTGCAGCACAAAATGCACTGACGCTAGGAGCCCCTATCAATTTTATTGACCAGGATCTTTTTAATGAGCAAGCTTGGGGTCAACTCCCATTAGTTGATTTTATGGTAAGTAATCCGCCCTATGTAAACCCCTCCGAGAAAACTGATATGACTCCTCAAGTGCTCGACTTTGAGCCTGCAGAAGCATTATTCACGCCCTTACAGGATCCATTAATTTATTACCGAAGCATTGCCCACCTTTTTTTACAGAAAGGCAAAAATCAAGCGCAACTATTTTGCGAGATTAATCCCCTGCATGCACAGCAACTCTCACATGAATGGAAAAAGATGGGATTGTCTTGTGAAACCAAATTAGATATGCAGGGCAAAGAGCGAATGATACGAGCTTGGCTTGCTTAATCTATTCTTGCCACTACTTTAGCACGCTCTTTTTTTGCCAGTAGCATAATACGATAGACCTCCCCATAATAAGCAGTAGTATCCGCATTAATTACAACCGTTGGCGTATCAGTTTGCGACCTATATCTGGCAATTTCTTTTGAGAGTGTTGTGTCAAAAGCTGAAGTAGCCACCGCCTTGGTTCCAATAAAAAACTGCTGATTTTTATCAATTGAAACCATAATGTGCTGCTTAGCCTTGGTATTCTTAGCACCCTTGGGTAATCCCACTTTTATTACATTAGGATTAGCAAGCGTTGCCACAATTAAAAAGAACATTAACAAAATGAATAAGATATCATTCAGGGAGTCGGTAAAGACTTCAGATTCTTGCTGCTTCTTTTTTCTAAATCGCATGGACAAGTTAGGATTGGCTGGGTTCTTGTAATAGATCTAAAAAATCAGCAGAAGCCGCCTCCATCTTATGACTGGTTTTTTCAATGAGTGTTTGTAAAAAGCTATACCCCAAATAAGCTAATAAACCAATAATAAGACCAGAGATAGACGTAATCAATTTTGTATAGATACCCCCTGCAATAGTGGCCACTTCAAATTCATTTGTGGTATTGATAGCAGAAAAAAGCTGCATCAATCCAACCAAGGTTCCCACAAAGCCAAAGATGGGAGCCGCTTTAGAAATTACAGATAAAACAGCCAGGTTCTTTTCAAGCTTATACATTTCCAATACGCCAACGTTATCCATACTTTTTTCTATCAATTCAATTGGCTTGCCGATTCGCTGTATGCCTTTGTCAATAATCCTGGCTACGGGATTATTAGTATTCCGTGTGAAGCTTTTAGCAGCGGCAATATTACCAGTCACTAAATGATCTTTGATAATATGCATAAAATTATCATCTATTCTACCAGCAGCACGTATAGCAAGGTATCGCTCTATAAAAATATATACAGCCATGAACAACATAACTCCCAGTGGCAGCATGATCCAGCCACCCGTAGTAACTAGTTCCCATAGTGTTAAAAAACCATCATGATTTACATCGCCTGCAACTGCGGATGTAGTATTTCCATTCACCTGTAAAAGGTCAATCATAGCAAGATTAATTTAAAGCTAAAATAGGATTGAATGTGATAGTGAACCTTACTTTTTTTAACAGCAGTGTATAAACCTATAAACGCCGAAGCTATAGAATTTGGTGCGGACAGTTCAGTTTTCACGGATTGTTAACAGTGCTAGGAGGGGTTGTTGGTACCAGCCTGTTTCACCATAAACGCTTGTATTTGCTTCATAGTCCTCTCCATTCCGTCAGGGCTTCCGTCTAAAAAGATCACATTCCCCTTTCCATACTCCGCAAAGTTTTTAACCGCTTCTGTCCACATACTAAACAGGATAACATTTGTATCCAAATTTGCCTGTTTTAATTGTTCAGCCGCCTCTGTCATCCCGGTAGCTACTTCCCTCCTAAATAAAGCAACCCCCTGTCCTCTCAAACGTGCTGCTTCTTTCTCCGCTTCAGCCGAAATTTTAGTAGCATTTCCATCAGCCTCCGCAGACTTAGTTTTTGTAATCAATAAAGCTTGTCCTTCATTTTCAGCTGCTGCCTTTAAGTTATTAGATGCAACTACTTTGCTCATTGAATCTAGAATCAATTTATCAAAAGTGATATCATTGACTTGAAGGTCTAACAAATGATACCCCCACTCTTCCAGCGAATGATCAACTTCAACTTTTACATACTGTACAATTTCGCGACGAAGTCCCAATACCTCTGCTTGTTTTTTTGTAGCCACGAAGGACCGAATATTACCCTCAATTGTTCTGATCAAGGCTTGCATTAAATCTTTCTCGGCAATAAACTTGAACGCAACCTTTTTTATGGTCTCTTCCTCCGCATTCTGCACGGCATATAGTAGCATGCTTTTAAAATAGACATTAGCCTGATCTTGCGTAACAGCTTGAAATTCTAATTCTACCGAACGATTTTGAACAGACACCCTTTTGTAGATTACCTCCAAAATGGGAATTTTAATATTAAGACCCGGGCGAACAATACGGCGATATTTACCAAACATGGTAATTACACCAATATAACCTTGATTAACCGTAAAAAGTCCAGAGAAGAATATAACTAACAGAACTAGTACATACCAGTTATTCCACAACCAACTTAAAAATTGCATAGTATAGAAATTTTAGACAGCGCGTCATTGCGCTGCAGCCAAACTTACCAAATATACTAAGGTCTCTACAGATTTTTGCATATCCTGCACACAAACAAATTCATGCCGCGAATGCACAGCTTGCTCTCCAGCAAAAATATTCGGACAAGGTAAACCCATAAAAGAGAGACGAGACCCATCTGTACCTCCACGCACACATTCCGTCTTTACCTTGATCCCGGCATGCTCCATAGCCTTTCGAGCCAATGCCACTACATGTGGATGCTGATCCAAAATCTCTTTCATGTTACGATATTGTTCTCTGATCTCCATTGTAAAGTGTGTGCCGGGATGCTTGGCGCAAACCTCCTGTGCAAGGGTTTTTAAAAATTGCTGTTTGCTATCAAGACCGGCAGTTTCAAAGTCCCTGATCAAGAACTCTACCACACATTGGTCTGCTATCCCCCTTATCTCCATGGGATGAACAAATCCTTCACGGCCAGCTGTAGTCTCCGGAGAAAGTGAATCCTTTGGTAAACTTTCAATAAAAAGGCTGGCTAACTTTAATGCGTTCACCATTTTACCCTTTGCTGTGCCGGGGTGAGCAATAATTCCTTGGAATGTTATCTTAACCGCATTAGCACTAAAAGTTTCATCCTCCAACGAACCCAGTTCTCCGCCATCCAGGGTGTACCCAAAATCTGCACTAAGTTTTTTTAAGTCTAGTTTTTCTGTGCCTCTTCCGACCTCCTCATCGGGGGTGAATAAAAGACGAATAGGCCCATGCTCAATCGAGGGATTTTTTAGTAAATACTGAGCAAGTTCCATGATAATTGCAACGCCGGCCTTATCATCTGCACCTAATAAAGTGGTACCGGAGGCAGTTATAATATCCTCCCCCAATTTTGATGCGAGATAAGGGTAATCTGACATCCGAATTACCTGAGAAGGATCATCCGGCAATACCAGATCCTCACCTTGATAATTTCGATGTAAAATTGGCTTTACGTGAGCGCCTGGGCAATCGGGCGCTGTATCTACATGCGCACAGAAACAAATAACGGGACATTTTCTATTTGTAGTTGCAGGAATTGTAGCCATCACATACCCCCATTCATCTAATGCGGCATCAACGATGCCCATCTCTTGCAATTCCTTTACCAATAACTTAGATAAATCCAGCTGCTTTACAACACTAGGAAATTGGGTGGCATGCGGATCACTTTGTGTATCGATTTGTACATACCGTAAAAAACGATCCGCAAGCGTGAATAAATAAGAATCGAACAAGCGTAATTTTTATCAATTAAGGCATAATGATGAGCGGACTTGCACCCTCAATGGCAACCAGCTCCAAATCAAACACCAAGTCCTTTCCTGCTAAGGGATGATTGGCATCTAATTTCACAGCAGTTTCTAATATCTCCACAACTGTAACTTGAAAATTTCGACCTTGACCATCACTCATATGCAAGGGCATGCCCATGGAAATAGTCATATCTTCTGGAAAGCGATCCTTTGGCATTTCAATCACCATTTCTGGACTATGTGGACCGTAAGCCTCCATAAATGGAATTTGAATTGTTTTCTTTTCACCGATTTGCATTCCAGTAACTCCGTCGTCAAAGCCCTTAATAACAGCTTCGCTGCCTACCTCAAACTGAAGCGGCTCCCTGCCCTCGGATGAATCAAAAGTTTCCCCGTTGGTCAATTTACCGTGGTAATGCACTTTTACTTTATCACCCATTTTTACTGCAGCCATACTGTTTTAATTTCGGTGCAAGGTAACGGAATTGAGGGAGTCAAAAGCCATTTTCAAAACAGATTTATGTACTTTCAGTATTACTAAAAAAATTGCATGCGAACCACCTTTATACTCACCCTGGCTTTCCTGTGTAGTCAAGTACTCTTTGCACAAAAAACAATTACTTCCAAGAAAAATTCAGCCACACTACCAATTGAGTCTGGTGCGCAACAGTTAGATAGTTATGTACCACTCTTGAAAGAAAAACGAGTGGGAGTTTTTGCCAATCAAACATCGATGGTAGGCAAAAAACACCTTGTGGACACCCTGCTGAGTCTGGGAATAGACATTCGTGTAATTTTTGGACCGGAACATGGATTCAGAGGCACTGCAGATGCTGGCGAAAAAGTGGGGGATTATATTGACAAAGAAACAGGCATCCCTGTTGTTTCTTTGTACGGAGCTAAACGCGGACCAGAAAAAAAAGATGTAGAAGAAATCGATATGCTCATTTTTGATATTCAAGATGTAGGTGTTAGATATTATACATTTATTTCTTCCCTGGAAGCCTACATGGAGTCTGCCATAAGATTTAATAAACCGTTGATAATACTAGATAGACCTAATCCAAATGGTTTTTATGTAGACGGCCCTGTATTAAATCCAACTTATAAATCTTTTATTGGAATGCAGCCAATCCCCATTGTATATGGAATGACTATTGGTGAGTACGCCCAGATGTTGTTGGGTGAACGCTGGATAAAGGTAGAAAAGCAGCAAAATGAATCCCTGTCTGCTATGGCGGATCAACTAGCTCCTGCAGCGATTGCTACGGGTAAGCTTGATAAAAACAAGCCACTACTATCGTGCGCCAACAGTAGTTGGGACAAACAACTTTTAAATAAAGATGCGTTTCAGCTTATAGTGATATGCTGCAAAAATTATGACCACCAATCTATGTATGTACTTCCTGTTCGTCCCTCACCCAACCTACCCAATATTCAATCTATCTATCTCTACCCCACCACTTGTTTTTTTGAAGGAACCGCTCTTAGTGAAGGCAGGGGAACTAACAAACCTTTTCAGCTGATTGGCCATCCTGCTTTACCAAAAAATAGGGTCCAGTTTACTCCAAATCCCAATGAAGGCGCCAAAAAATCAAAACACTATGGCGTGGTTTGTTATGGATGGGACTATAGCGGAACTCCTGCACAAGTCTTAAAAAAGACTGATAAAAAAATTCAATTAAGCTGGCTCTTGGAGGCCTATCGAATCTTCCCACAAAAAGATAGTTTTTTCTTACTTCCTAAGTCAGGTGATCCAACATTTTCTTTCTTCAATAAATTGGCTGGCAATAGTACATTGATGCAACAAATAAAAGACGGTAAAGATGAAAAGGAAATTCGGCAGAGCTGGGAGCCACAGTTAACAGAATTCAAAGCCATCAGAAAAAAATATTTACTGTATAAAGACTTTGAGTAGGCCCTGGTACATTTAGTACTTTCGCACGCATGAAAAGAGATCCTAAGGCAATCCGGATTGTGTTTATGGGTACTCCAGATTTTGCTGTAGTTAGTCTACAAAAATTACTGGATGACGGCTTTACAATAGTAGGTGTCATAACAGCTCCTGACAAACCTGCTGGAAGAGGACTTTCCGTACAAGAAAGCCCCGTAAAACAATTAGCTATTGCACATAAGCTTCCACTTCTTCAACCCATCAAATTAAAAGATCCTGATTTTTTGAAACAATTGGCAGCATGGCAACCTGATTTACAAATTGTAGTAGCCTTTAGGATGCTTCCAGAAGTAGTATGGAATCTTCCCCCTTTGGGTACCATTAATTTACATGGCTCTCTTTTACCTAATTACCGCGGTGCCGCACCCATAAATTGGGCATTGATTAATGGCGAACAAAAAACAGGGGTAACTACTTTTTTGCTGAAACATGAAATTGACACCGGAGACCTATTACTACAAAAAGAAATTGCAATGGACGAAAAAGATAATTTTGGCACACTATATAACAAATTAAAAATACTTGGAGCGCAGTTACTCACAAATACTATTGAGCAATATATACAGGAAACCATCACGCCCATACCACAAAATGAGTTAGCGCAATCCAATAAGTCAGCTCCAAAATTGCAAAAAGAAACCGGCGCTATTAATTGGAATAATAGTCCTCAAATAATTAATAATTTAATTCGTGGACTATCTCCATCGCCTGGAGCTTATGCAAACTTGCAAGGAAAATTATTGAAGATCTTTGAAGCTACTCCTATCGACGATAATACCAGTGCAGCCCCTGGAACGATCGACACGGACGGAAAAAATTATCTTCGATTTGCCTGCGCGCAAGGTTGGCTTCAAGTCGAAGAATTACAATTGGAGGGCAAAAAAAGAATGAACGTAATCGCTTTTTTGCAAGGCTATCGTTTTTAACTATAGCCTGCTGACGCTTCCTTTATAAGTGGTCTTTCAAGATTCGTAGCCCCTTTGGATAATAATTATTAGCTCTGCCAGCCACTACATTTAACCAACCCAATGACAAGCCTTGGTAATCAGCCACCATCCAACCCTTAGTTGGATAAGCCACGTTAGTCTCTTTACGTTGTAAGTAAGCAATTGATTGTTGCCTATCGAGTGATAGTCGGGTCACTGCTGAAGCCAAACGATTAGATAAAGCCAATGCATGTGCAGGAACTAATTTATCGTGCACCCATCTTCCCAATTCGATTCCGGCATATATGGGATGAAGTGCTTGCTGAATCAATAGCCACGCTGATTGAAGTGCCTTAGGGAAAGCAAATAAACCATCCCCAATTTCCATCATATCCATTCCCTCAAGATCAACCCACTGCAAAAGGGAGGGATAAGGAGCAATAGGGTTGATAGATTTAGATTTTGCTACCCGAATAGACAGGATGGAATTGGCAGCAGCAACTGGCTTTCTTAAACAAGTAAAAAAGAAACCCTCTCCCTTTACAAGATGAGGCCAACATCGATACCCATTTTTTGACTCTATAATACCCCATGAATCGTCGAGTTGAACTGATTGAAAAATAGCTCCGTATTCTTTTATCAGCCACTCAGCTATCGCTTCATTTTCGTTAGAAGAATAAGAGCAAGTAGCATAAAATAAAAAGCCGCCGGGCTTTAGCGCTTTCCATGCCGAGTGAATAATTCGTTGTTGGCGAAGTGCGCAGTGATTGACTTGGCCAGGTGTCCAACCTGCAACAC
>Ga0194121_10002409_pt1 | contig 29781 bp, 27 predicted proteins | sample TA2MahCa50mmetaG_FD_148609 | JGI IMG/M metagenome (GOLD analysis project Ga0194121, IMG submission 148609) | Freshwater microbial communities from Lake Tanganyika, Tanzania - TA2015020 Mahale Deep Cast 50m | ecosystem: Environmental > Aquatic > Freshwater > Lake | place: Tanzania: Lake...
ATCGCTGCTCGCCGATCTCGCCACGCTCACCCGCAACACCGTCCGCTTCGGCCGCGCAGCCTCCTTCCCGGTGCTCGCCACCCCGACCGAAATCCAGCGCCGCGCACTCGATCTGCTCGCCGTCAAGCCCAGCCTGTAGTCAGGACCCGCAGACAAACGCGAGTCACATCAGTGGCTTGGTCAAAATTCGGGCAAAGTTCAGTCTAAACGAAGTAATCGATCGACACCGTCGTGTCGGAGAAGCGCAGGAACTCGACGCTGATCAGGACGTCGGCGCCGTTGACGCTGATGCTGCCGTCCGCCTGCTGAAAGACGCGGTAGCTCGCGATGCCATTGAGGAAGACCGCGGTGTCCGTGCCCTCCCCGCCATTGATCGTGTCGTTGCCGGCCCCGGAGCTGGACGTCTCGTTGTCGCCATAGAGGACGTCGTCGCCCAGATTGCCGAACAGCCGGTCGCCGCCGTCGCCGCCATACATGACGTCGTCGTTCTGGCCGCCGTAGAGCGTGTCCGCGCCGCCCTCCCCGAACAGCACATCCGCGCCGTGGTTGCCGTAGATCGCATCCGCGCCGCCGCCGCCGAAAACGGTGTCCCGGCCGACGCGGAACACGCCGTCGCTGCCGGCGGGGCCGTCGTTTTGCCCGCCATAGAGCGTGTCGTTGCCGTCCTGGCCGAACAGCAGGTCGGTGCCGCGATTGCCGTAGACGATGTCGTTGCCGCCGCCGCCGGAGAGCGTGTCCTGTCCATCCATGCCGCGCATGACGTCGTTGCTGCTGCCGCCCGTCATGAGGTCGGAGCCGCTGGTGCCACTGATGCCGCCCGTAGGAGTGACGGTGGTGGGCGCCTCGTCGCTCGCCCAGGTGACGACCCGGGAATGAAAATCGGACGTCAGGATCGTGCCGCCATTGACCGTCGTCGACCCGAATGTGTGCACGCCGACGATGGTGCGCGTGCCGCCGATGAGCTCCCACAGCGGGCCGCCGCTGTTGCCGCCGAAGGTGTCGAGCGCGCCGTTGTAGAAGACCCGGTTGCCTGACGTGGAGTCGGCCAGGTCACCGGCGTAGTACTGATACAGACCGCTGCTGCGGTCGCCCGAATAGCCGGAGTGATTGAGGAAGGCGCCGGTGATCTGCGCAGCCGTGAGCGGCTGCATGTTGAACCAGCCGGTGCTGTTGCCGATGTTCGACGACAGGTTGATGACGCCGATGTCGTAGTTGAAGCTGCCGCCGCTCGAGATGTATTCGTTCGGCACGCTGAGGCGCGTCGAGGTCGCGGACCCGAAAGGCTGGGCCGACCCGGCCATCCCCGGAACCACCGTCACGCTGCGGGCGTAGCCGAGCACCGGATCCCACAGGGCATGGCCTGCCGTCAGCACGTCGTTCGGGCCGATCATGGCGCCGGACGCCTCGGCCCGGAACCCGGAGCCGAAGTCCATGTAGAGCTTGACGACGGCCGAATAGGGCAGGCTGCTCGCATTGGTGATCTGAACGCGGTCATCTGATCCGATGACCCGTTCGAAGCGCCCGATCAGCTCGCCCCCGACAAGCTCGTCGCTGTCATCGCTCACGCTGGCGTCCCCGCGATCACACTAGGGTTGGGAATGGGGCACAACGCCGACCATGGGCGTCGTCGATGCCAAGCTTGCAACCCACAATGCACGCCTCCTCCCGCCAGCGTCGGGCGGAACCCGGCTGCCGGCGAGCCCCCAGCGTCGTCTGCAACTATTGGGTGTTATAACCCGGACATGACCGATCCGGCAAGGTCAGCGCCCCTTCAGCACCGAGCCCAGCACGCCGCGGATGATCTGACGGCCGATCTGGCTGCCGATCTGGGTGGCGATCGAGCGCACGATGGACCTGCCGACCATCGTGCCGATGCTCTGCGGCTGGCGGCCGCCGCGCGCGGTGGGCGCCGGCTGCTGACCGGTGCCGAGCACGCTGCCCAGCACCGAACCGAGAATCCCGCCACCGGCGGACGGCGCTTCCGCTTGCGCGGCCGGACCGCGGCTCCATTTCGAGGACGTTTTGCCGTCGCCCGCCGTCGCGCCCGTCGCCGCGCCCATGCGGCCGGTCAGCTTCTCGTAGGCCGATTCCCGGTCGGTGGTCTCGTCATAGACGCCGCCGATCGGGCTCTTGGCCATGCACGCCGCGCGCTCGCCGGCATTGGCCGGACCAAGCCGCGAACAGGGCGGTCGGATCAGCGCGCGCTGAACGATGCCCGGCGCCCCCTGCTCGTCGAGCAGCGAGACCAGCGCCTCGCCGACGCCGACCTCCTGGATGACCTTGACCGTGTCGAGCCTGGGGTTGCTGCGGAACGTCTCGGCCGCCGCCCGGACGGCCTTCTGATCGCGCGGCGTGTAGGCGCGCAGCGCGTGCTGGATGCGGTTGCCGAGCTGGCCCAGCACGCTCTCGGGGATGTCGAGCGGATTCTGCGTGATGAAGAACACGCCGACGCCTTTCGAGCGGATCAGACGCACGACCTGCTCGACCTTGTCGACCAGCGCCTTGGGCGAATCCTTGAACAGCAGGTGCGCCTCGTCGAAGAACAGCACCAGCTTCGGCTTCCGCAGGTCGCCGACCTCGGGCAGGTTCTCGTAGAGCTCGGCCAGCAGCCAGAGCAGCAGGGATGCGTAGAGTTGCGGACTCTGCATCAGCTTGTCGGCGGCGAGCACGCTGACCACGCCACGACCGCTGTCCTGGCGCATGAGATCGCCGATGTCGAGCATCGGCTCGCCGAAGAATTTCGCGCCGCCCTGCTGCTCGAGCAGCAGCAGGCTGCGCTGGATGGCGCCGACCGAGGCCGTACTGACGTTGCCGTGGCTCGCCTGCAGCTCCTGCGCGTGCTCGGAGACAAAGGCGAGCAGCGCGCGCAGATCCTTGAGGTCGAGCAGCAGCAGCCCTTCCTCGTCGGCCACCGTGAAGGCGAGGTTGAGCACGCCGGCCTGCACGTCGTTGAGGTTGAGCAGCCGGCCGAGCAGCAGCGGTCCGAGATCGGAGACGGTGGCGCGCACCGGATGGCCCTGCTGGCCGAACACGTCCCAAAAGACCACCGGCGCGCCCTGCGGCTCGAAATCCTCGATCCCCATGGTCTTGAGGCGCTGGCCGATCCGCTCGTCGACGCGCCCTTCCTGGCTGAGGCCGGATAGGTCACCCTTCACATCGGCAAGGAACACGGGAACGCCGGCGGCCGAAAATCCTTCGGCCAGGCCTTGCAGGGTCGCCGTCTTGCCGGTTCCAGTGGCACCGGCGATCAGGCCGTGCCGGTTGGCACGCGAAAGCAGCAGGCTGAGGCGACCCTTCGCGCCCTTGCTGCCGGTGATCTGGCCGACCAGGATCTGGCTGTCGTCGAACATCGTGAAGCTCCCGTCGCATGCCCAGCAGGCTTTCAATGGCCGGCTCCGAGCGGCCGGGCTGGATCGCTGCAAACCAAGCGGATATCTTGACCCAATCCCCTTGTCCAGAAGGAAGCAAAACATGGCCGGCCGCATCGACACCCGTCTCGCCGAACTCAAGATCGAGCTGCCCAAGGCGGCGGCACCCGCCGCCAATTACGTGCCCTGGGTGATCAGCGGCAAGACGCTCTACATCGCCGGCCAGGTGCCGTTCTGGAACGGCGAGCTCAAATTCGTCGGCCGCGTCGGCGAGGGCATGACGCTCGAGCAGGGCCAGCAATCCGCGCGCACCTGCGCGCTCAACCTGATCGCCCAGGCCAAGGCCGCCTGCGCGGGCGACCTCGACCGCATCCAGCGCGTCATCAAGCTGACCGGCTACGTCAACTGCGTCGCGAGCTTCACCGACCAGCCCAAGGTGATCAACGGCGCTTCGGACCTGATGGTCCAGGTGTTCGGCGACGCCGGCAAGCACGCGCGCGTCGCAGTCGGCGTCAACGTGCTGCCGCTCGGCGTGACGACCGAGGTCGACGCGATCATGGAGCTGATGTGAGCCTCTGAGCAGGTCTCTATCGGTTGCGAGCACCCGCGCCATGCCAGACGACGGCGAATCCATCTCGGTCAAGGTCGTCGCCAGGATCGCCGACGTGGCGGCGGCGGAGTGGGATGCCTGCGCCGGCGCCGACAATCCTTTCCTCAGCCACGCCTTTCTCAAGGCGCTCGAGGATTCGCACTGCGCCACGGCGAAAACCGGCTGGCAGCCGCAGCATCTGCTGGTAGAGGACGCGGGCGGCCGGCTGATCGGCGCCGCACCCCTCTATCTCAAGAGCCATTCCTACGGCGAATACGTCTTCGACCACGGCTGGGCCGAAGCCTATGAGCGGGCGGGCGGCCGCTACTATCCCAAGCTGCAATGCGCGGTGCCGTTCACGCCGGTGCCCGGCCCGCGCCTGCTCGTGCGCCCGCCGGGCGAGCCGGGCCAGCCGAAGGGCGACGACATTCGCGACGCCCTCGCCTCGGCCATGGCCGAGCTGGTGCGCCGCCACAACGCCTCATCGGTCCACATCACATTTCCGACCGAGCATGAGTGGTCGCGCCTCGGCGAGCTCGGCTACTTGCAGCGCACCGGCGTGCAGTTTCACTGGCACAATCGCGGTTACGCCAGCTTCGAGGACTTCCTCGCCAGCCTTGCCTCGCGCAAGCGCAAGGCGATCCGCAAGGAGCGGCGCGAGGCGCTCGCCCACGGGGTTGTCATCCACACGCTAACCGGCGAGGACATCAAGCCCGCCCACTGGGACGCCTTCTTCCGCTTCTATATCGACACCTCGGACCGCAAATGGGGCAGCCCCTATCTCAACCGTGCGTTCTTCGATCTGCTCGGCCAATGGCTGGCCCGGCGCGTCGTCCTCATCATGGTCGAGCAGGACGGGCGCTGGGTCGCGGGCGCGCTCAACCTGCGCGGCGCCGACACGCTCTACGGCCGCAACTGGGGCTGTCTTGGCGAATTCAAGTTCCTGCACTTCGAGACCTGCTACTACCGCGCGATCGACTTCGCGATCGAGCACAAGCTGGCGCGCGTCGAGGCCGGGGCGCAGGGACCGCATAAGCTGCAGCGCGGCTACCTGCCCGTCGCCACCTACAGCGCGCATTGGATCGCCGATCCGGGTTTCCGCAAGGCGGTCGCCGACTTTCTCGCGCGCGAGCGCCGGCACATGGAACGCGAGCGCGTGGCCTATGCCGAGTTCGCGCCCTACCGGCAGGGTAGGGCGGAGCCGCCGGAGTGACCGCGCAGGCGCAAACGACTTCGACCGAGCCGCAGATTCGCCGCGCCGCCGGCGGCGAGGCCGGCGCAATCACGGAGGTGTTTCTCGCTGCGCGCCGCGAGGCCATGTCCTACCTGCCCGAGCTTCACACGCGGGCGCAAACGCAGGCCTATTTCCGCGACCATGTGCTCGCCCGCTCGACCGTCTGGGTCGCCGGCGCAGGCGGCGCGCTGGTCGGCTTTCTTGCCCTGCGCGACCGCTGGGTCGAGCATCTTTATGTGCGGCCCGGCCACTACCGGCGCGGGCTCGGCAGCCGGCTGCTCAGCCTCGCCAAGCAGGCCAGCCCCGAGGGGCTGCGGCTCTATGCCTTTCAACGCAACAAGCGAGCCCGCGCCTTCTACGAGGCGCACGGCTTCAAAGCGATCCAGTTGACCAATGGATTCGCCAACGAGGAGAAGGAACCCGACGTGCTGTACGAGTGGCGCCCCGCCAGCGAGCCCGGTCGGCTTGCTGCGCCGCAGCAAGGTCCGCTCGCGCCAATGTGACCATTGACGGCCGCGGCCGGTGATACCACGTCAGTAATCATGCCGCTGTCCGGCATCCATGCGCTGATTGCCGATGCGTTGCGCCGCGCACCCCTCGGACCCGAGGCCCAGGCCGAGGCCGTGGTCGGTGCGCTCAAGGCGGCGGGCTACGGCTTCAACCCGGGCAACGCACCACCCGCCGGCGATGTCCTCGGCGAGGATGACTGGCGCGCCATCCACCAGGCCGAAGTCCAGATCGTTCGCGGCCAGGGCGTCGCCTGGGCCAGTGTCCGCGCGCGGTATCCGAAATGACCTATCGCGTGACAGTGGCGCCCGGCGTGCAGGCAGCTCTCGCCCATTTCGACCGCGGCCTGCAGCACCGCATCGCCGGCAAGATCGACGCCTGCGTGACTGATCCCTTCAGCACCCTGACATCGATCCCCGGCACCGACCTGCGGACGGTCCATGTCGGCGACTGGCGACTGATCGCGCGCGTCGATAAGGCGGAGACAAACGTCCTGGTGCTGGCGCTGCGCCCGCTCGGGCCGCCGGCGCGCGGGCTGCCTTAAACGCGAGACGCGCTACTCGACCAGCGCCGGCACCTTGGCTTCGGGTCGCGGCGCGGGCGGGCTCGGATACTTGAAGACGATCTTGCCGTCCTCGAGGTCGCAGCGCACCGTGCCGCCGGTCTGGAGCCGGCCGAACAGGAGCTCATCGGCCAAGGGCTTCTTGATGTGCTCCTGGATCACGCGCGCGAGCGGCCGCGCGCCGAACAGCTTGTCATAGCCCTTCTCGGCGAGCCAGCCGCGCGCGGCGTCACTCAGCTCGATGGTCACGTTGCGGTCGGCCAGTTGCTCCTCGAGCTGGATGACGAACTTGTCGACGACCTGCGCGATGATTTCGGGCGGCAGACTCTTGAAGCCGACGACCTGGTCGAGACGGTTGCGGAATTCGGGCGTGAACATCCGCTCGATCGCTTCCTTGTCGTCGCCGATGCGCTCGGTGCGCTCGAAGCCGATCGGCGCCTTGGCCAGATCGGCGGCCCCCGCGTTGGTCGTCATGATCAGAATCACGTTGCGGAAGTCGACCGTCTTGCCGTTGTGGTCGGTCAGCTTGCCGTGATCCATCACCTGCAGGAGGATGTTGAACAGGTCGTTGTGCGCCTTCTCGATCTCGTCGAGCAGCAGCACCGCGTGCGGATGCTGGTCGATCGCGTCGGTCAGCAATCCGCCCTGGTCAAAGCCGACATAGCCCGGTGGCGCGCCAATCAGGCGCGACACGGAGTGGCGCTCCATGTACTCGGACATGTCGAAGCGGATCAACTCGATGCCCATGATCTTGGCGAGCTGACGCGCGACCTCGGTCTTGCCGACGCCGGTCGGCCCCGAGAACAGGTAGCAGCCGATCGGCTTCTCCGGCTCGCGCAGCCCGGCGCGGCTCAGCTTGATCGAGGCGGCAAGCGCCGCGATCGCCTGGTCCTGGCCGAACACGACCGTCTTGAGGTCGCGCTCCAGATTCATGAGTGCTTCGCGGTCGTTGACCGAGACGGCCTTGGGCGGGATGCGCGCGATCTTGGCGACGACGGCCTCGACTTCCTTGACCGTGATCGTCTTGCGCCGCTTGGCCGGCGTGACCAGCATCTGCGCCGCACCGACTTCGTCGATCACGTCGATCGCCTTGTCGGGCAGCTTGCGGTCGTTGATGTACTTGGCGCTCAGCTCGACTGCGGCGCGCACCGCCTCCATGGTGTAGCGCACGCGGTGGTGGCGCTCGTAGTAGGGCTTCAACCCCTTGAGGATCTTGACCGCATCCTCGACCGTCGGCTCGTTGACGTCGATCTTCTGGAACCGGCGCACCAGCGCCCGGTCCTTCTCGAAGTAATTCCGGTATTCCTTGTAGGTCGTCGAGCCGATGCAGCGCAGCGTGCCGGAAGCGAGCGGCGGCTTGAGGATGTTGGATGCGTCCATCGAACCGCCGGAGGTGGCGCCGGCGCCGATCACGGTGTGGATCTCGTCAATGAAGAGGATCGAGTGCTTCTGCGCCTCGAGCTCGGCGATCACCGCCTTGAGCCGCTCCTCGAAATCACCGCGGTAGCGCGTGCCGGCCAACAGCGCGCCCATGTCGAGCGCATAGATCGTGGCGTCGAGCAGGACTTCGGGCACTTCGCCGTGCACGATGCGGCGCGCCAGGCCCTCGGCGATCGCCGTCTTGCCCACGCCCGGCTCGCCAACGTAGAGCGGGTTGTTCTTGGTGCGCCGGCACAGGATCTGGATGGTGCGCTCGACCTCGGACTCGCGGCCGATCAGCGGATCGATCTTGCCGCTCGCCGCCTTCTTGTTGAGATTGACGCAGTAGGCATCGAGCGAATCGTGGCCGCCCTTCTTCTCGCCCTTCTTCGTCTGCGGCGCCTCGTCGCGCTGCTCTTCGTCGGCGCCGGCGACACGGCGCGTCTCGGAGCGGCCGGGCACCTTGGCGATGCCATGGGAGATGTAGTTGACCGCGTCGAAGCGCGACATCTCCTGTTCCTGCAGAAAATATACGGCGTGGCTCTCGCGCTCGGAGAACATCGCGACCAGCACGTTGGCCCCGGTCACCTCCGCACGGCCCGAGGACTGGACGTGGATCACCGCACGCTGAACGACGCGCTGGAAGCCCGCGGTCGGCTTCGCCTCTTCGCCGCGCGTCGAGACCAGTGCGTTGAGCTCGCTGTCGACGTACTGCGTCAGATCGCGGCGCAGCCGCTCGATGTCGACGCCGCAGGCACGCAGCACGGCCACCGCGTCCTGGTCCTCGGTCAAGGCCAGCAAGAGATGCTCGAGCGTCGCGTACTCGTGGCGCCGCTCGTTGGCCAGATCGAGCGCCCGATGAAGACTCTTCTCCAGATTCCGCGACAACATGAGACCGCCTATCCTTCCGGTCGACCCGGTCTAGCCTTTGAAACCGGTCAATCCTTTTCGAGCGTGCACTGCAGCGGGTGCTGATGTGCGCGCGCGAAATCCATCACCTGCGTGACCTTGGTCTCGGCCACCTCATATGTGAACACACCGCAGACGCCGACGCCACGCTGGTGAACATGCAGCATGATCCGGGTGGCTTCCTCGCGGCTCTTGTTGAAGAAGCGCTCGAGGACATGCACGACGAACTCCATCGGCGTGTAGTCGTCGTTCAGCATGAGCACCTTGTACATGGACGGCTTCTTGGTCTTGGCCTTGGTCTTGATCGCGACGCCCGTGGTGGGACCCACGCCCTCGCGCCCGCCGCCCATTCGCTTCTTGGTATCGCTCATCGTCCGACCGGTTCCACCCATTCGTCCGTCGCAATCGGGAGACGCAACGCCGTACCCAGCACCCGCCGGGCAATCCGCCAGGGGCCGAGGGGGTTGCCACGTTCGATGATATGGGAATTGATGCCGCGCCGCAAAGCCCTCGACGGGGCGAAAGCGACTGGCGCCGATCCATATTGTCGCGGCCGACCGGGCCGCCGGACGACGCGCCGCGACATGACGCCGGGTCTCGACGCGGGGCGAATGCTCAGATGCAAACGGCCCGGCAGGATCGCCCTGCCGGGCCGTTCTTTACCGAACCCGCTTGACGCCGGGGGCCGGCGACGTCGCCGCTCAGGCAGCGATCGGCGTCAAGAGCTTCTCGACCGCCGAGTTGATCTGCGCCTGGATCGGCCGGATCGCCTCATTGGCGGCCTTGACCGACATGTCCGACAGCTTGGTGCCTTCAGACATGATCGCCTCGAAGCGCGACTTGGCGAAGCTGTTCTGCAGGTCGACCGCTTCCTTGATCGACTTGGCCTGCATCAGAGCTTTGACATGTCCCACGGTCTGGTCGACCGAGCTCTGCGCGAATTCGAGCCACTGCCTGTTGAGCGTCTCGTACCCCTTGGCTGCGATCGAACCGGACTTGATGACGGCGTCGATCGCGTCCTTGGACAGGGCATTGATCTCTTCGTAGCCCTTGGCAAAGGCGTTCTGCGCCTTCTCGACATGCTCCTTGGTCATCTCAACCGCCTTCTGGTAGCCCTGCTGGGCCGCCTCAGCGGCGAACGGGACGACGGTTTCGGCGGTTTCCTTGCCGGACTTGGACTTGGTGGTCATGAGCGCAATCTCCTCGGTGTGAAACATATGCCTGTGTCGCGCCGCGTCAGGCGTCCGCCGACGGGCAAAGCGGCAAGCCGTCAATGCTGCACCGCAACATGAGGCCAATATAGTTTCCGGCTGCAGTTTGGTCAAGGTCTATACTGCGGTGCAGCATGAAAGCGCCGCGTGCCACGGAGAACGCAACCTAGCGGTCGTTCATGACAGGCGATGTATGGTCAGCACCGTCCCGGGCTGGCGATTGCAGCCCGTCATATTTGCTGTGACATCTTACCCAACAGATCAAGAGCTTATGGACAATCCCTCACATTTTTCTTAGAATGTGCCCCTATCTGGGCGTGATAAAGCCACAAATTGACGCGTTGGCCGTGTGATTTCAGGGGCGGGGGCGAATGGCAGCTAGATTCGCGTGGGTACTGAAGAGCTTCTCGGGATTTTCAACAATCCTCTTGGCGATTTTCGTCCTGGCGGTGTCCGCCAGCGAGGCGGCGGCTCGCCGCTACGCCGCGATCCTGATCGACGCGCGCTCGGGCGAAGTCCTCGAGGAAACCAATGCCGATGCCATCACCTACCCGGCGTCGCTGACCAAGATCATGACGCTCTACATGGTTTTCGAGGCCCTCGAACGCGGCCGGTTGCGCCTCGACCAGCGCTTCACCGTGTCCAAGCACGCCGCCACCCAGTCGCCGTCCAAATTGGATTTGCGCCCAGGCGAGACCATCAGCGTGCACGATCTGATCCTTGGTCTCGTCACCAAGTCCGCCAATGACGCCGCAGCGGTCGTCGCCGAAGGCATGGCCGGCAGCGAGTACGAGTTCGCGCGCCGCATGACCAAGCGCGCGCGCGAACTCGGCATGTCGCGCACCACCTTCCGCAACGCGTCGGGCCTGCCCAATCCCCACCAGCAGACGACCGCTCGTGACATGGCAACGCTCGGCCGCGCCGTCATGCGCGACTTCCCCAAGCGCTATCGCTATTTCGCGACCGAGGAGTTCGTCTGGCGCGGCCAGGTTCATCGCAATCACAACCATCTGCTCGGCCGCTATGACGGTCTCGACGGCATCAAGACCGGCTTCATCAATGCGTCGGGCTTCAATCTCGTCGCTTCGGCCGAACGCAACGGGCGCCGGCTGATCGGCGTCGTCTTGGGCGGCACCACGGCGCGCGGCCGCGACGCGCAGATGGCGAGCCTGCTCGACGACGGTTTCGAGAATATTGGACGCAACGGGCGTCCCTCGACGCGCGTGGCGCGCGCGCCCAAGGCCATGCCGGCGGAAACCGCGGCGGCGACCGAGCGGTCGACGCTCGGCTTCCTCATCCCCGCGGCGGAAGCAGCGACGCTGCCTTCCCAGACCGCATCGCTGTCGCTCCAGGTGATCGACGAGCCGACCGTGATCGTCTCCGGCACAGGCACCAGCCTCGCGCCGGCGGCGCGTGCCGCACACGGCGGCCTCGCGCAGCTGCCGCCCGATCGCCTGTGGGGCATTCAGGTTGGCGCATTCCAGCACGCCGAGTCGGCCCGGCTGGCCACCGAAGAAGGCCTGCGCGATCTGGCCCGTCTGCACGCCAGCCGCGACGCTGCGCTGCCCGCGGTCGATCAGGTGTCGGGCAAGAAGATCTTCCGCGCCCGCCTGTTCGGCATGAACGAGGCACAAGCGCGGCAAGCCTGCAACGCGCTGACCAAGATCAGGAAGACGTGCATGGTCGTGGCGCCGGCCGAGACGCTGAAGCTCGTCGCGCGCTTCAACTAGTCCTGGCGCGCCGGCCCGGTTCCGGCCCCTTGCGGCGCCGCTCGGCGAGCACAGCCGGGCTCGGACGGTATTGCACCATCCACTCGACGACGCGCTTGAGAAAGCGCGGCTTGACCACGCGCTGCCAACGCGCCAAGTCCCAGGCGATCGTCGAAGGCGCCACTCTGCGCTGCGGCATGAACACCTGCGCTTCAACCTTGCCGCCGCGCACCAGGCGGACGCAGCGGGTCGTCGCGCGATAGTCGTCCGGCCCCTCGTAGAAGGCCAACCGCTCGGTCGCCTCGAGGCCGAGTGGTTCGGTGACGACGCCAGCCGCGTCGGCAATGGTCGATCGCACGGCGACCGGATAGTGGCGGCCGCGCGCCAGCAGCAGGCGATGGCCCGGCAACACGGCTGACTCCAGCTCGGGCTCGCCAGTCGGTCCGAAGACCAGGCGACGGACGTCGGCGTCGAGCAGCGTGCCGTAGAAGAAGTAGCGCTGCCCTCGGTCGGCCCGCATCGGGCTCAGATCTTGGGCGCCGCGACGCCGCTGCGATCGAGTTCGTCGAGCAGGGCCGACTTCAACCGGCCGAGCCCCGCCTCGCTCGTCGACTCGCAGCGGGCGACCAGCACATCCTGGGTGTTGGAGGCGCGCAGCAGCCACCAGCCGTCGGGCGTGTTGACCCGGGCGCCATCGATGTCGATCAGGTCGGCGCCCGCCGCCTTGAGGCGCTTGGCGATCTCCGCCACGACGGCGAACTTGCGCTCCTCCGCGCAGGGGAACCGCAGTTCGGGCGTGTTGACCATCTGGGGCAGGCTGTCGCGGATCTGGGCGAGGCTCTTGCCGCTGTGCGCCACGGCGGTCAGCAGGCGGATCGCGACGTAGAGCGCGTCGTCGAAACCGTACCACCGGTCGGCGAGGAAGATGTGCCCGCTCATCTCGCCGGCGAAGGGCGACTTGAGTTCCGCCATCTTGTCCTTGATCAGCGAATGTCCCGTCTTCCACATCAGCGGCTTGCCGCCGGCGCGCCCGATCTCCTCGAACAGCGCCTGGCTCGACTTGACGTCGGCGATGATGGTGGCGCCCGGCCGCTCGCGGAGCACGTCCGCCGCCAGCACCATCATGATCTGGTCGGCCCAGATGATGCGGCCCTGGCCGTCGACGACGCCGATGCGGTCGCCGTCGCCGTCAAAGCCGATGCCGAGATCGAGCTTCTCGCGACGCACCGTGGCAATCAGGTCGGTCAGGTTTTCCGCCACGGTCGGATCGGGATGATGGTTGGGAAACGTGCCGTCGACCGTCTCGTACATCAGCACGTGGCGACCGGGCAGCCGCTTGGTCAGCGCCACCATGATCTCGCCGGCCGCGCCATTGCCGCTGTCCCAGGCGGCGTCGAACGACTGTCCGCCATAGTCCTTGAGCAGGCGGTCGACATAGCGCTCGGACACGCGATGGTCTGAGCTGGCGCCCTTGCCCGTGGCGTAGGCGCCGTCGGCCGCCAGCTTGCCCAGCTTCTGGATGTCGGCGCCGAAGAAGCCCTTCTTGCCCATCATCAGCTTGAAGCCGTTGTAGTCGGGCGGATTGTGCGAGCCCGTGATCTGGATGCCGCCGTCGGCGTCGAGCTCGTGCACGGCGAAATAGAGCATCGGCGTCGGCCCGCGCTCGATGCGCATGACGTCGATGCCGGCCGCCATCAGTCCCTCGGCGACCGCGCCCGCGAGGCTCGGCGAGCTCAGCCTTCCGTCGAAGCCGAGCGCCACGCGCCGGCCCCCCTTGGCCGCGACCAGCGTGCCGAACGCGCGGCCGACGGCGCGCGCGTCATCGGTCGAGAGCGTCTTGCCGACGATGCCGCGGATGTCGTACTCGCGCAGCACCGTGGAATGGAACTTGTGTCCTCCGGCCACGAACGTCGCCTCACGCCGGCACGGACGCGATCGGCGGACGGCCGACGCAGGTGTAGTGGAATCCCGCCGCCAGCATCTCCGCGCGGCTGTAGATGTTGCGCAGGTCGATCATGACCGGCGCCTTGAGCAGGCTCTTGACGCGCTTGAGGTCGAGCGCGCGGAACTCGTTCCACTCCGTGAGGATGGTGAGCGCGTCGGCGTCCTGCATCGTGTCGTAGGCGTCCTCGCACATGACCACGGACTGGGGCAGCAGCTTGCGCGCCTCGGCCATGCCTTCCGGGTCGAACGCGCGTACCTTGGCGCCCTTGGCGATCAACGCCGGAATGATCTCGAGGCTCGGGCTGTCGCGCATGTCGTCGGTGTTGGGCTTGAAGGTGAGGCCGAGCACGGCGATGGTCCTGTTCTTCACGCTGCCCATCGCCTTTTCGATCTTGTCGGCCATGCGCTTCTTGCGCACGTCGTTGATGTTCACCACGGTCTCGACGATCCGCAGGGGTGCGCCCGCCTCCTGGGCGGTGCGGACGAGCGCCAGCGTGTCCTTGGGGAAGCACGAGCCGCCGTAGCCCGGGCCCGCATGCAGGAACTTGGCGCCGATCCGACCGTCGAGGCCGATGCCGCGCGCGACATCCTGGACGTCGCAACCGAGCGCCTCGCACAGATCGGCTATCTCGTTGATGAAAGTGATCTTGGTCGCGAGGAAGGTGTTGGCGGCGTACTTGATCAGCTCGCTCGTCCGCCGCGTGGTGAACACGATCGGCGTCTCGTTGAGGTAGAGCGGCCGGTAGAGCTCGCGCATCACCTCCTTGGCCCGCGTGCTGTCGCAGCCGATCACGACTCGGTCGGGACGCATGAAATCGTTGATTGCCGACCCCTCGCGCAGGAACTCGGGATTGGACACGACGTCGACGTCGGCATCCGGCCGCGTCTCGCGGATGATGCGAAGCACCTCGCGGCCGGTGCCGACCGGCACGGTCGACTTGGTGACGACCACGGTATAGCCCTGCAGCGCCGCGGCGATTTCGCGCGCGGCCGCGTGAACATAGGTCAAGTCGGCATGCCCGTCGCCGCGCCGCGACGGCGTGCCGACCGCGATGAAGACCGCATCGGCCGCGGCGACCGCGGCGGTCAGGTCGGTGGTGAAGCTGAGCCGCCCGGCAGCAACGTTGCTGGCGACCAGCGCGTCGAGCCCGGGCTCGTAGATCGGCATCTCGTTGCGCTTCAGGCGTTCGATCTTGCCGGCGTCGTTGTCGACGCAGGTCACCGGCACGCCGAACTCGGAAAAGCACGCACCGGACACCAGGCCGACATAGCCGGTTCCGATCATGGCGATACGCATAGCGGGATGATCTCCGTTCGTGAATCGAACCGGCCGGGCTTCAAGCCCGGCTCAGGCGTAGTTCTTCAGGAATTCCTTGACCCGGTCCCGCATATCGGGACGACCCAGGGCAAAGGCAACGTTCGCTTCGAGAAATCCGACGCGCGTACCGCAATCGAACCGCCGTCCGGCGAAGTCATAGCCGTGGAACGGTCCGTCGCCGATGATGCGCGCCATGGCGTCGGTCAATTGGATCTCGTTGCCGGCGCCGCGCTCGAGCCGACCCAGATGCTCGAACACGCGCGGCTGCAGGATGTAGCGGCCGATCACCGCATAGGTCGACGGCGCCGCTTCCGGCTTCGGCTTCTCGACCAGGCCCTTGACCTCGACCAGCCGGCCGTCGCGCCGGCCGGGCGCGACGACACCATAGGCAGCGGTCTGCGGCCGCGGAACGTCCATCACGGCGACCATGTTGCCGCCGAGCCGCTCATAGGCCTCGACCATCTGCTTGAGGCATGGCACCTCCGCCAGGATCAGGTCGTCGGCAAGCAGGACGGCGACCGGCTCGTTCATGACCATGTGGCGCGCGCACCACACGGCGTGGCCGAGCCCGAGCGGCTCCTGCTGGCGGGTATAGGCGACCTGGCCCGGCTCCGGCAGGGTTTCGCGGATCGCCTGGAGCTCCTTCTGCTTGCCGCGTTCGTTGAGCGTGGCCGCCAGCTCGTAGCTGTGGTCGAAATGATCCTCGATCGCGCTCTTGCCGCGGCCGGTCACGAAGATGAATTCCTCGATCCCGGCGGCGCGCGCCTCCTCGACCGCGTACTGGATCAGCGGCTTGTCGACGACCGGCAGCATCTCCTTCGGCATCGACTTGGTGGCGGGCAAAAAACGCGTGCCCAACCCGCCGACCGGGAAGATCGCCTTGCGGACGCGTTGAATCATGAGTTCTCTCGTGACCGACGGCATCGCGAGGCGGCACGCGGACAGCCTCGACCCCCTTGCCCGGCTCCCCAATGGGTTTTCGATGGGGGGGCGCGGCGGCCCGGCCTATGTGCCACATGCCCGGCATCGAGTGCAACCCCGCCTCCGTCAAGGAGTCTGATAACGGCCGACAGCGCCGTCTATTCCGGACTGCGGCTTGCGGTCCCGAGCAGGACGTCCTTGGCCTGGTTGATCTGGGCGGCAATGAAGGTCGAACCCCCGCGATCCGGATGATTGGCCATCATCAGCCGGCGGTGGGCGTCGCGGATCGACTCTTCGTCGGCCTCGGCGGTCAGACCGAGGATGGCGAGCGCATGGGCGCGGGTCATGGACCCGGCAGCGGTCGCGCCGGACCCTTGACCGGCATCGGCCTGCCCGGCAGCTCCAGCACCGGCCTGGGCGCGCCATTCCGGCGGCTTGGTGCGATCGAGATAGGTCTCGACCAATGCGGCCGCCTGCGCATCGCTCTGCCGGCACTCACGCCACAGCTCGATCAGCTCGTCGAGCGTCAGATCGGAGAGCTCGCGGTCCTTGAAGCGGCCTTGGAGCACGCGGCCGGCCAGCGTGCCGGAATCATGGTCGAGCACCATGGTGACCCAGGTCGTATCGATCGTCGATCGGTTGCCCGGCGCGGGGCCCTGCCCCCATGCGCCGGTTGATCGCGCCGCGTTGCGCATGGTGCGCCAGGCGGCACGCCAGCGCACGAACATCGGCGCCATGGCGCTGACGGCAAAGACGGCCTGCATGAAGCGGCCGCTGACCAGCAGATAGGTGCCGGCCGCGCCGATCACGCCGACCGCGGTCCACTTGAGCCCGCGCAGCAGGGTCTTGGTATCGGTATAGGCCGCAGCGCGCAGCAGATAGAGCGCCACGATCAGGCCAAGCACGCCGATCAGCAGGTAGAAGATCATGAGGCCGCCGTCAGCCCTTGCCGAGCTGCTGGGTCAGCAGCAGTGCCGCGCCACCGCGCGCGCGGCCGAAATCGGCAAGCGCTTTGCGCCCACCCGCGGCGAACACCGCGACCGCGGCCAGAAGCTCGCGCAGCTGATGTGCGCTGTTCTGATCGAAGCGGCAATAGGCCCCGTTGGTCAGCTTGGCGATCTGACGGAAGGCGCGCTCGGCCGTCTGGTCCTTGCCCTCGTGGAACACGAAGGCAGGCACTCCGAGCAGCCCAAGCTGGCCCGCCTTGTGGCACAGGGCGTCGACGTCCTCCTCCATGCAGTCACCCACGAAAACCAGCGCATTGACCTTGCGCCGTGCCGTTTCCGCGCGCGCATGGTCGAGCACTCTCGCGATCTGGGTCTGGCCGCCCATGCACTGCACGGCGCCCATGGCGCCGAGCAGATCGTCGGAGCGCGTGAACCAGGAACTCGCCTCGAAGGCGCCGAAGCCGTAGTAGTGGACGAGCTGGATCTCCAGACCGCCGAGTGCAGCGGTTTCGACGAACATTTCGTTCTGAATGCGGCAGGCCTGGCCCCAGGTCGGCTCGCGGCTCGCCGTGGCATCGAGCGCGAAAATCAGCCGCCCGCGGCCGGCCGCGGCCGCAACTGCCGGCATGGCGGCGACCTCGGCCAGGAAGGCATTGACGTCGGCTTGCTTGGCCGTGCTGGGCAGCTTATCGCGCGGATCTGTCATGGTCCGAGTTTCCAATCGCCTGGCCATTATATGGTATCGCCCGGCCGCCTTGGCGACGCCAGGAGCCGCGCTTCGCCTCAGCCCGCGGCAACCCGCAAATGGGCGACCGGCAGGCGCACGGCCTGCAGCAGGGCGCGAACCTCCTGGCGCGCCGCCACGTGGGACAGCGACAGACCGCCGTCGCCCTCGCCAAGATCGAGCAGGGTAAGGCCCTTGAGGAACAGCTCGCGGAAGATGACGCGCTCGCCGAAGCCCGGCGCCAGGCGAAAACCGATGCGCTTGCCGAGCTGCTCGAGCACACCCGCCATGTCGCGCTTGTTGCGGGCGTCGAGGCTGCTCAGCCGGTTGCGCATGACGATCCAGTCGATCGAGCCGCCGTCGCGCTTGGCGCGCCTCTTGCGCGCCTCCCACACCAGCTCGGCATAGACGCTGGGCCGCGTGACGCTCATGGTCGCGGCGTCGATCTGCGCGATGACGTCGAGGTCGACGAAACTGTCGTTGAGCGGCGTGATCAGCGTGTCGGCGTAGGAATGCGCCAGCCGTGCCAGATGCGTGTCGGAGCCGGCGCAGTCGACGACCACGAACCGGTTGCCGAAGGCGAGCTTCTCCATGATCGCCGCGAAGCGGTGGCGCTCGTCGGCCTCGCATTCGGCAGGCGTTGCCAATCTGCTCGACGACAGGAAGAAGTGCTCGGGCAGCGGCACGCGCTCGCCCGTCCGCTTGATCGTGGCGTTGCGGTTGGCGAGATAGCGGGTCAGCGTCCACTGGCCGCCGTCGAGATCAATGGTGCCGACGGGGTTGCCGTCGCGCATGAGCGCCACCGCGAGATGAATGGCCACCGTCGACTTGCCCGAACCGCCCTTCTCGTTGCCCAGCACCACGACATGGGCATGATCGGGCCGGCGCGGTTCGGCGCGGCTGCGTCCGGCGGTCGCCTCGTCCGCTGAGGTTCCACCAGCCGGGGCGTCGAGGTCGAGTTTGCCGCCGGCCTCCTCGGCCTGCTTCGGGGCTGTCGCTTGTTCACCTGTGGTCCCGGCCGCTGCCGCCGGTGCCTGGGCTGGCTGGGGCGGCGGACGCTGGCGCAGCAGCTCGTCAAGCCGGGAGAAGTCGATGATGTCCCGCGGATAGTCGGTCACACTCCCGCCCCCGATACCGCCTAGGCCGCCTTGATCCAGACGGCCGTGTCGTGGAACACCGCCCCGCCCTGCGGCGCCCCGGCATCCGCGCTGACCAGCGCGTTGATGCCGACGCCTTCGACGAAGGCGCGGTTGGGCCAGATGCTCTCGACGACGACGACGCCGCGCTGGAGACCGTCGAAGGCGCAGGCGTGGACGACGACGCTGGCCCGGCGATTGCCGAGCCTGACCGGCGCGCCGTCGGCAATCCCGAGCGCGTGCAGATCCTGAGGATGGATCATCGCCTGCGGCCGGCCCTCCTGCTTCTGCGAGGTCGGCGTCTCGGTGAAGCTGGTGTTGAGGAAGTTGCGCGCCGGCGCGGTGACCAGACGGAACGGATGCTCCGGCGTCGCCTGGTCGATCATCGTCCAGTGGTCCGGCAACTCCGGCATGCCGGCAAAACCGGGCCCGAGCGCTTTCCAATCGGGCGCAAAATGGAATTTTCCGTCGGCATGCGCAAATCCGTTCAGGTAGTGCGCCGTCTCGAAATCGGGGATGCAGTCGTGGCCGCCGGCATCGCGCACCGTCGCGGCGTCCGGCCAGCCCGAGGCCGCGAGCGTTTCGTCGATGATCTGCCACTCCGTCATCTCGAAGCCGCGATGGCTGGCGCCGAGGCGGCGGGCGAGCCCCTGGATGACCTCGTGGTTCGAGCGGCACTTGGCGTGCGGCTCGATCACCTTCGGTCCGATCTGGATGTAGGAGTGACCGCTCGCCTGATAGACGTCATCGTGCTCGAGGAAGGTGGTCGCAGGCAGCACGATGTCGGCCATGGCCGCGGTTTCGGTCATGAACTGCTCATGCACGCAGACGAACAGATCGTCGCGCGCGAAACCCTTGTGCACCTTGAGCAGCTCGGGCGCGACCACCATCGGGTTGGTGCTCTGGACCAGCAGCGCCGTGACCGGCCCGCGGTGCTCGAGCGCGTCGGGCTCGCCGACCAGCACCGGCCCGATGCGCGACTGGTCGAGCTGGCGGATCGACGGATCGACCGCATCCAGGCCTTCGATCAGCGTCTTGTCCCAGCGATAAATCGTGCCCTGGCCCCAGAGGGCGCCGCCGCCGCGGTACTGCCAGGCCCCGGTCACCGCCGGCAGGCACGAGGCGGCATGCATCTGCGCCGCACCGTTGCGCGAGCGGCTGAAGCCGTAGCCAAGGCGGATGTAGCTGCGCCTGGTGGTGCCGAACATGCGGGCGAACTGGTAGATCATCTCCACCGGCACGCCCGTGATGCGCTCGGCCCATTCGGGGTCGCGGGTCTTGAGATGCGCCTCGAGCCGGTCGGGCACGTCGGTGTACTTCGCCAGGTAAGCGCGGTCGGCAAAACCCTCCTTGAAGAGGATGTGCATGACGCCGCAGGCGAGCGCGCCGTCCGTCCCCGGCCGTACCGCGAGGTGAAGATCGGCCGCCTCGGCCGTGCCGGTACGATAGGGGTCGATCACCACCAGCTTGGCGCCGCGCTCGCGACGCGCGCGGGTGATGTGGGTCATCACGTTGACCTGGGTCGAAACCGGGTTGCCGCCCCAGATCACGATCAGGTCCGACTCGGCCATCTCACGGCTGTCGACGCCCAGCTTGGCCCCGGTGCCCGCGACATAGCCGCGGTCGGCAAGCGTCACACAGATCGTGCTGTGCTGGCCCGAGTAGCGCATGACGTGGCGCAGGCGGTTGATGCCGTCGCGCTGCACCAGCCCCATCGTGCCGGCATAGTAGTATGGCCAGACCGCCTCGCTGCCATGTCGCCTGACGGCGGCGATGAAGGCCTCGGCGACCCGATCGAGCGCCTCGTCCCAAGCAATCGGACGGAACTGGCCGGAGCCCTTGGGCCCGGTGCGCAGCAGCGGCTCGCCGAGACGGTCGGGATGGTGGACGCGCTCGGCATAGCGCGCGGTCTTGGCGCACACGACGCCCGCCGTGTAGGTGTTGACCCGACTGCCGCGCACGCGGCCGATCGTGCGGGAATCCAGCCGTTCGACCTCGAGCGCACAGGTGCTCGGGCAGTCGTGCGGACAAACCGAATGGACCACGTCGAGCGGCATGCTGTCCGACCCCGGCGAGCGCTTCCAACGGCTTGAACAGTAACGGAAATGCCGCGCAACGGCAATTGGAGCGCGGCTTCGGGTGCCGCCTAGCTCGGCCGGTTCGCCAGCATGCGGTTGGTCGAGCGGACGTTGCGCACCATGATGCGCAGCAGCGCGCGCAGGAAGGGATCGGAGCGTTCCAGCTTGCGCCGCAAGTCCTTGTAGTGGAGCACGACGCACTGGGTCGTCTCCATGGCGACCGCGGTTGCCGAGCGCGGCTCGTCGTCGATCAGCGCCATCTCGCCGAAGATCGCCTGGTGGCCGATCACCTCCAGCACGATCTTGTGCTCCCCGCCCTGCTTGGAAATCTCGACCGATCCCTGGGTGATGACGTAGGCCCGGTCGCCGGCATCCCCCTCACGGAAGATGACCTCGCCCGGCTTGAACACCGCGCGATCGAGGAATTTGAGCGGCACCTGGGTCATGGCGCGCGCAGCCTCCTACAACTCGCTCAACGTCCAGACCCCGCTCCACGGCTTGGCCGGTGGATCGAGCATGAACAAGTCAAGCCGCCCCAACATTGTACGGCTCGGCCCGTCCGTCGGATCGAGCTGGGCCGCCAGCTCGAAGCCGGCGCGCGCCGCAGCCCATTCGCAGTCGCGGTAGTGGACGAGCGCCCGCGCGTAGGCATCGCGCAGCTCCAGCCGCCGCGCATCGATCAAGCCCTGGCGGCCGATAACCTCATAGAGTCGCGAGCGGAATCCGTTCTCCCACTCGACCTGATCGACCTCGCGCAGCTCGACGCCATGGCCGACCATCGCCCGCGTCGCCTCGCCGATCAGCAGCCGCGTGCCGTAAACGCCGTTCGCCCGCTCGATCATCTGGGCCCGATCCACCGGCTCGCCGAACACGGTATAGGAGCGATCGAGCTCCGAGCCGATGTCGCCGGCGACCACAGGCCCCGAAGCGATACCGACGCTGAGACGGATGGCCTCGCCGGCCGCTCCGGCCTGCCGCCATCCGAGCTCGGCCGCAATCTGCTCGAAACGGACGATCTGCTCGAGTGCGGCCAGCGCGGCCCGCTCACCGTGGTCGCCGACGCCGGAGAATGGCGGTCCGTAATAGGCGATGACGCCGTCGCCCAGAACCTTGTCGATCACGCCGCGATGACTTCCCACGGGCTCGGCGATGGCCGTCAGGCAGGCATTGAGCGCGGCCACCAGCCAGTCGGGATCGAGGTCCGTCGACATAGCGCGCAATCCGTCGATCCGCACAGAGGCGAGCGTCATATCGCGCCGCGAGACCCGCTTGAGCGTGGTCTCGTCGCGCGTCAGATCGTCGACGATGGCGGGATCGATGTACTTGCCGAATCGATCCTTGATGCGGTTCTTCTGGCGCAGCCCGTCGACCATCGCATTGAAGGCGCGCATGAGCTGGCCGATCTCATCGCGCGAGTCGGGCTTGAGATAGACATCGACCCGGCCCCGCCCGACTTCGCCGAGCGCCGCGCTCACGCCGCGCAGGGTGCGCGCCATGGAGGTGCCGAACGAGCGCGCGAACCACCAGCCGATCAGGAGCGCCACCGCGCCCAGCGCGCCGGTGATCACCAGCGAGGCGAATTGCGGTCCGCTGCCCTGGCGGAAAACAGTCCTGGCGAATTCACCCAGATCCTCCGCGCAAGCGTCGAGCGCGAGCACGAGCGCGTCGTTGCTCTTGCGGAAATTCGCGATCGGCAGCCCGGCCGGATCAGCCGGCAGAGGGCGAAACTGGTCGGCCATCTCATCGACGGCACGCCGGTGATCGCGCGTACGCTGAACCGCGGCGCGCAGCGATTCGGCGAGGCGCGCCACGAGCTGCGCACCCCGGCTGCCGCCCTCGGTGATCATCGCCTCCGCGGTCAGCGCCGCGGCGGCCTCGAGCGCCTGGCCCAGACGATCGCCCTTGGCCAGGAGAGCGCCGCGCTCGGCCGCGACTGCATCGCTGCGCGGGCTGGCGTCGCGCGCCAGGTCGATCAGGCGCTCGACATGCGATTCGATGTCGCGCTGGTTCTGCTGGGCCTGATCGAACAGCTCGTCGAGCGGCAGATGAAGCCGCTGCAGGATATCCAGGTCGTTGCGCAGGCGCAGCACGCTGATATGCGAGTGCGCGATTGCGGCGAGCACAAGCAAGACCAGGACTGCGCTGACGCTGATGATCTTGATGCGCAAGCCGTGGCTCATCGCACCGCCATCCGATTGCCCCTTCTGATCGCCCGGCACCCGCGCGCCCGAGCGGGCCGCCCGGCGCTTTTCGCGCAGTGTGCAAGGGATTGCCGACACTGGCAAGCCAAGCCGCCGCCACGCGCGCGGATTCGAAGTGCGGCTTCCAGCCTTGACCGGCTACTTGCCTTGCCGGCACAGTCCGGCGCCTTGAGCGAGACGTGGGAAACACCGGCCGATGGTCGAACGGGCGGATGCAGTGGTGGTCGGAGCGGGCGTCGTCGGTCTCGCGGTCGCACGCGCTCTGGCGCTCGCCGGGCGCGACGTGATCGTGATCGAGCAGGCCGACACCATCGGCACGGAGACCAGCTCGCGCAATTCCGAGGTCATCCATGCCGGCATCTACTATCCGCAAGGCAGCCTCAAGGCGATCGCGTGCGTCGAAGGGCGGCGGCGGCTCTACGCCTACTGCGCCGAGCGCGGCGTCCCTCACAAGCCGCTCGGCAAGCTGATCGTCGCGACCGACGACCATCAGATGCGGGGACTGGCGGCGCTCCAGAAGAAGGCCGAGGCAAACGGCGTCGATGACCTGGTCTGGCTTGATGCCGCCGCCGCGCGGTCGATGGAGCCGGCAGTTCGCTGCGTTGGCGCCCTGTTCTCGCCGTCGACTGGCATCATCGACAGCCACGCCTTCATGCTGGCGCTGCAGGGCGACGCCGAGGCCGCCGGCGCCATGATCGCCTTCAACACGCCGGTGACCGGCGCAGTCATCGGCAATGACGGCATCGCGATCGAGACCGGCGGCGATGCGCCGCTGCGGCTCCTGGCGCGCACCGTCGTCAACAGCTCGGGCATCCATGCGCCCGCGCTCTCATCGCGCTTCAAGGGTTTGCCGGCGAAAGCCGTGCCGACCGGCTACTACTGCAAGGGCAACTACTACACGCTGACCGGCAGGGCGCCGTTCTCGCACCTGATCTATCCCGCACCCGAGGCGGCCGGCCTCGGCGTGCACGTCACGCTCGATCTCGCGGGCCAAGCGCGGTTTGGGCCCGATGTTGAATGGATCGACCATATCGACTACGCGGTCGATCCGCGCCGCGCCGATTCCTTCTATGCGGCGGTGCGCAGCTACTGGCCCGACCTGCCGGACGGCGCCTTGCAGCCCGGCTATGCCGGCATCCGACCGAAACTCCAGGCGCCGGGCGAGCCGGCCCGCGATTTCGTCATCCAGGGACCGGCCGACCACGGCATCCGCGGCCTCGTCAATCTGTTCGGCATCGAATCGCCCGGGCTGACGGCCGCGTTGGCGCTCGCCGATCGCGTGGCGCCGCTCGCGGCCCTATGATCACGCCGCAATGCTGACGCGCCGCGACACATACGATGCCGCATACCGCGATTTTCGCTGGCAGGTGCCCGGTCGCTACAATATTGGCGCCGACATCGCCGATCGGCACGACCCGGCCAAGCCGGCCCTGATCTACGAGGACGCCAGCGGCACGGTCGAGCGCTTCAGCTTCGGCGACATCGCTGAAAAATCCAACCGGCTGGCCCATGTGCTGCTTGCCCACGGGCTCGCTCGCGGCGACCGTGTCGGGATCCTGATGCCGCAGCGGCCGGAGACGGCGATCGCCCATGTCGCCTGCTATAAGGCTGGCCTGATCGCGGTGCCGCTCTTCACGCTGTTCGGCGCCGACGCGCTCGAGTACCGGCTGGCCAACAGCGGCGCCCGCGCGCTCATCACCGATGACGGCAGTCTCGGCAAGCTGGACGAGATCCGCGGGCGGCTGCCCGAGCTGCACACGGTGCTGGCGGCCGATCGCGCCCAGGACGGCGGCGACGGCGTGATCGCCTTCTGGCCCGCTCTCGATCGCGCCGCAGACCGTTTCGCGCCGATCGATACCGCCGCCGACGATCCGGCGCTGATCATCTACACCTCGGGCACGACCGGGCCGCCCAAAGGAGCGCTGCATGCGCACCGGGTCCTGCTCGGCCACCTGCCCGGCGTCGAATTCCCGCACGAGTTCTTTCCACAGCCGGGCGACCTGTTCTGGACGCCGGCCGACTGGGCCTGGATCGGCGGGCTGATCGACGTGCTGCTGCCGGCCTGGCATCACGGCGTGCCGGTGCTCGCCTACCGTGCGCGCAAGTTCGACCCCGAGCATGCCTTCCACCTCATGGCCAAACACGGCGTGCGCAACGCCTTCCTGCCGCCGACTGCGCTGAAGCTGATGCGCCAGGTCGACGGTCCGCGCGCGCACCACGCCTTTCGCCTGCGCTCGATCGGCAGCGGCGGCGAAAGCCTGGGGGCCGAGCTGATCGACTGGGGGCGGCGCACCTTCGATCTCACGATCAACGAGTTCTACGGCCAGACCGAGTGCAATCTCGTGGTCGGCAACTGCGCCTCGATCATGACGACAAAGCCGGGCGCCATGGGGCGGCCAATCCCCGGGCACCGTGTCACCGTGGTCGACGACCAGGGCAGCGAAGTGCCGGCCGGCACGGTCGGCAACATCGCCATCGCCCGTCCCGACCCCGTCATGTTCCTTGAATACTGGCGCAATCCCGAGGCGACGCGCGCCAAGTTCGTCGGCGACTGGCTGATCACCGGCGATCTCGGCCGATGCGACGATCAGGGCTATCTCCACTATTTCGGCCGCGCCGACGACGTCATCACCTCGGCCGGCTACCGCATCGGCCCGGCCGAGGTCGAGGAGTGCCTGCTCAAGCACCCGGCCGTGGCCATGGCGGCCGCCGTGGGTGTGCCCGACCCGGTACGCACCGAGATCGTCAAAGCATTCCTGGTGCTGAAGCCGGGTCGCGAGGCCAGCGATGCGCTCAAGGCAGACATTCAGAATTTCATCAAGCAACGCCTGGCCGCTCACGAGTATCCTCGGCTCGTCGAATTCGTCGACGCACTGCCCATGACGGCCACCGGGAAGATACTCAGGCGGGAACTTCGGCAACGACACACCAAGGGCACCTCGACCTGAGCGCCGAAACCCGGCCGTCAACTTCAGCAATTGATCGGACACTCGCGTGGACACACCGTACGCCTGGTTTCGCCTCGCCGTCGCCGTGATGCTCGCCACGATCGGCGGCGTCGGCATCTGGTCGATGGTCGTGGCATTGCCGGCGGTGCAGGCTGAGTTCGGCATCGACCGCGCCAGCGCCTCCCTGCCCTATACGATGACGTCCATCGGCGTCGTCATCGGCAGCATGCTGATGGGCAAGCTGTCCGACCGCTTCGGCATCATGGTGCCGGTGATCGGCGGGTCGATCGCGCTGGGCGTGGGCTACATCGCCGTCTCCTATTCGCCCGACATCGTCGTCTTCGTCGCCATCTTCTGCGTGCTGATCGGCATGCTCGGCGGCTCCGCGGTGTTCGGCCCGCTGGTTGCCGACACCTCGCTGTGGTTCGAGCGGCGGCGGGGCATCGCCATCGCGTTTGCCGCCTGCGGCATGTATTTCGCCGGCACGATCTGGCCGCCGATCATCGCCTGGCTGATCCAATCCTTCGGCTGGCGCGACGCGCATTTCTATGTCGGCGTGTTCTGCATCCTGTCGATGCTGCCTCTGTCGCTCGTGCTGCGCCGCCCGCCGCCGCCGCAGCCGGCACCCGTTGTCGCGCCCGACGGCCGGCCCGACCGGCCGCTCGGCATGCCGCGCGAGGTGCTGCAGGGTGCCCTGGTGGTCGCCGGCATCTCCTGCTGTGTCGCCATGTCGATGCCTCAGGTTCACATCGTCGCCTACTGCGTCGATCTCGGTTACAGCACCGCGCGCGGCGCGGAGATGCTGTCGCTCATGTTCGGCTTCGGCGCGTTGAGCCGGCTCGTCTCGGGATGGATCCTCGATCGCATCGGTGGCCTGGCGACCGCGCTGCTCGGCTCGACGCTTCAAGCGGCGGCGCTCGCTCTCTACCTGCCGTTCGACGGCCTTATGTCGCTCTACGTCATCTCCTCGGTGTTCGGCCTTGTGCAGGGCGGCATCGTGCCGAGCTACGCCTATGTCGTGCGTGAATTCTTTCCGGCGCGCGAGGCCGGCTTCCGCGTCAGCCTGACGCTGTCCGCGACGCTTGCCGGCATGGCGCTCGGCGGATGGTTGTCCGGCGCGATCTACGACATCTACGGCACCTATCAGGCAGCGCTGCTCAACGGCATCGCCTGGAACCTGGGGAACATGCTGATCCTGATGTGGCTGCTGCTGCGCCTGCGTCGGTCGCTGGCCCCGGCGACGCCGCTTGGCAACGCGGCGCAAGCTGATTAGCTTTCGCCGTTCCACGACGCGGAGCCTGATGAATGGCGAAGGTTATCGATTACTATTTCACGCCGATGTCGCCCTGGGCCTATCTCGGCAGCCAGCGTTTCGCCGCCATGGCCGAGAAGTTCGGCGCGACGGTCAAGGTCAAGCCGGTCGACTATGGCCGCATCTTCCCCGTGTCGGGCGGCCTGCCGCTGCCCAAGCGTGCGCCGCAGCGCCAAGCCTACCGGCTGGTCGAGCTCAAGCGCTGGCGCGATCATCTGGGCGTGCCGCTCAACGTTCAGCCCAAGCATCACCCGGGCCCCGGCGAGAAGCCGTCCTTTCTGATCATTGCCGCCGATCGCGACCGTTTCGACGCCATGCGCCTGTCCCACGCCTTGATGACCGCCGTGTGGAGCCAGGACCGCGATCTCAACGACGACGCGACCCTGATCGCAATCGCCGACGAATGCGGCATGCCGGGCGACCGGCTGCTCGCCGCCAGCCGCGACGAGAAGATCAAGGCGACGTTCGACGCCTATACCCAGGAGGCGATCGATCGCCAGGTGTTTGGCGCGCCGACCTATGTGGTGGATGGCGAGCTCTTCTGGGGTCAGGACCGACTCGACTTCCTCGAGCGCAAGCTGGCGCGCGCCTGAGATCGCTGGAGACACACATGGACAAGCCCGACCACGCCAACTGCCCCGCGACGGCGGGGATCTCGTGCGAGAGCGATCTGCGCGGCCTCTATGGCGAGCCGAGTCAGCTTGCGCGCCTCAAGCAGCTCGACCACCTGGATCCGCACTGCCGGCATTTCATCGCGCACGCACCCTTCCTGGTGATCGCCTCGGTTGGCGCCGGCGGCGGAGTCGATGCCAGCCCACGCGGCGATGCACCCGGATTCGTCACGGTCGAGGACGAGCGCAGCCTGCTGATCCCCGACCGGCTCGGCAACAACCGGCTCGACACCATGTCGAACTTGCTGGCCAATCCGGAAGTCGGTCTGATCTTCATGATCCCCGGCGTCGACGAGACGTTGCGCGTCAATGGCCGCGCCGAGCTGGTCAAGGATGCGGCCCTGCTCGCGCGCATGGAAGTCCAGGGCAAGCAGCCGAAATCGGCGATCCGTGTGCGCGTGCGCGAGACCTTCCTCCACTGCGGCAAGGCGCTGAAGCGCGCGCGCCTGTGGAGCGACGACTATCGCGTCGCCAAGGGCACGATTCCCTCGCTTGGCCGCATGATCGTCGAGCAGACCAGGCCCCAGGGCATCACAGTCGAGGAAGCCGACCGCCGCGTCGAAGAGGGCTACAAGACGCGCATGTATTGATCCGCCCGGCTGTCAGAGCCGGCCGAGCCGATCGATCAGGAGCTTGAAGAACCGTTCGGCATCGAGCTGCGTGATCACGCGCGCGTTGGCCGGCTGTCCTGTGCGGCCCCACCAGTCGACGACGGTCACGCCGCGCGTGAGCTCGCTCGCCGTTTCGACCGCGACATGGACGTGTCGCCCGTCGAACAGCTCGGAGGACAGCACGTAGCCGATCACCGTGGAGTCGTGCGCGGCGGGGCCGGCCATGCCGCGCCGGTCGGCCCAAACCTTGCCGTGACCGAGCAGGCGAGCGGCGACATCGGCGAGGGAGCCCTCGGCGGCGGCGAGGGCCGCGACACGCTCGGGCGTGGCGAGCGCCTGGTGCGTCGCATCGAGCGGCAGCACGACGATCCTGGCGCCGCTCGCCAGCACCGCGCCGGCGGCATCGGGATCGCACCAGATGTTGAATTCAGCTGCTGGCGTGACGTTGCCGCCGGCGCGCCAAGAGCCGCCCATCAGAACGATCTCGGCGATCGCGTCGGCGACATCCGGCGCACGCTCGAGCGCCAGCGCGACGTTGGTCAGCGGACCGAGCGCGCAGATCGAGACCGGCTGCGATGAGCGTCGCACGATATCGACGATCACGTCGGCGGCGTGTCCGTCGGCAATCGCACCGGCTGGCTGCGGGAAGGGAACGCCGCCTAAGCCGTCGCTGCCATGAAAGGCGGTCGCGGTGGCGAGCGGCCGCCGCAGCGGTCGATCGGCGCCGGCATGAACGGGAATGTCGGCACGGCCGGCGAGCGCACAGATGCGCAAGGCGTTGGCGGCCGCGACCGGCAGCTCGACATTGCCGGCAACAACGGTCATCGCCCTGATGTCGAGTTCGGGCGATGCCAGCGCCAGCAGGATCGCCACAGCATCGTCGACGCCAGGGTCGGTGTCGATGATGATCGGACGCTTCTTGTCCGCTGCAGCGCCGAATCGAACCATGGATATCGCCTTGCCTGCGGAATATTTCGTTCGGCCGCGTTGTCTGCATCACGAGAGCCGGGCGCGCCGTGCGGACTCGCGCTTCCCACTAGCACAGGCCGCGCCTTTCGAACGACAGGGAAGTGGGCCGTTTGCCGCCGCCAGAGGGCCCCTGGACAGGGGGTGTCGGCTGAGCGATGATTTGATACCGCAGCAGTCACGCGAGCAGTCTGCAACCTGCAGAAGTTGTCGGTCCCGACCGCGATGATCAGGTTTCGGCATCATGCCCAAGCGCATCGATCCAGCGTCATTCGATCCACAACATTCGGGCCCCGGCTTTTTGTTCGAGCCAGCCATTCGTTTGACAATATCTCAAAGCAATTGCGACTCCTTCTCATCCAACATTTAATACCAACTCGCGCTGATCAGAACCCATGAGCCCAATCGCGCATTCCGAGGGACATGATGCGCCAGGGCTGAGCGACGAGCTTATTCCAGGCGTCGCAGCAGTGATTGACGATGTCCTCTGCCGATG
>Ga0194121_10002415_pt1 | contig 29746 bp, 41 predicted proteins | sample TA2MahCa50mmetaG_FD_148609 | JGI IMG/M metagenome (GOLD analysis project Ga0194121, IMG submission 148609) | Freshwater microbial communities from Lake Tanganyika, Tanzania - TA2015020 Mahale Deep Cast 50m | ecosystem: Environmental > Aquatic > Freshwater > Lake | place: Tanzania: Lake...
TGGGAGGGGCCGGACTGGTGGCACCGGGAGGTGTTCGGGGTGATTCGGGGGTATCTGGAGGGGCCGGAGGAGGAGCCGTTGTTTTTGGCGGTGGCCAGTGGGCACGGGGCGGCGAAGACGGCGTTTGTGGCGTGGGTGATTCAGTGGTTCATGGCGTGCCGGGGGCATCCGCAGGTGGTGTGTACGGCGAACACGGAAAGCCAGTTGGCGACGAAGACCTGGCGGGAACTGGCGAAGTGGCACAAGTTGAGCGCGGTGAAGGACTGGTTCGAGTGGACGGCGACCAGTTTCTTCCTGAAGGCGCACCCGGAGACGTGGCGGGCGAATGCGATCCCGTGGAGCGAGAACAATACGGAGGCGTTTGCCGGGACGCACGAAGAGAGTGTCTTGGTCGTGTTCGATGAGGCCTCCAAGATCAGTGACCGGATTTGGGAGGTCACCGATGGGGTGTTCACGACGAAGAAGAACATCTGGCTGGTCTGTGGCAATGGCACCCGCAACACAGGCCGGTTTCACGCCTGCTTTCACGGGTTCAAGAAGTATTGGCGGACCTGGCAGGTGGATTCCCGTGCCTGTCGGGCGGCCAACAAGGGGTATTTGGAGCGGCTCGTGGAGCAGTACGGAGGGGAGGAAACCGACCAGGCCAGGGTGCGGGTGCGGGGGCTATTCCCGCGCTCGGCCACGCGGCAGTTGATTTCCACCGAGGCGGTCCAGAAAGCCCAGCAGCACCAGGCCGAGGGCTGGGATCATCTGCCCAAGCTGATGGGGGTGGACGTGGCAAGGTTCGGGGAAAACTCCTCCACCATATGTATACGGCAAGGTCGAAAGGTGTTCCCCATCGAGGTCCTGCCGAAAATGGACCTCATGCAGACCGCGCACCACGTTGCCGAAGCCATCCGCCGGGAGAGGCCCATACAGGTGTTCGTGGACGGCTCCGGGATTGGGGCCGGGGTGGTGGACCGGCTGCGGCAGTTGAATTTCACCGTGACGGACGTGAACGGCGGCAACCAGTCGCTCAACCCCCGGTTCCTCAACAAGCGCGCGGAGATGTGGTGGGAGATGAAAGAGTTCATCGAGGGGCTGTGCGAACTGCCCCCGGAGAAGGGTCCCGGGACGACCCTGAAGGACGAGCTGACCGCGGTGGAATACGACTACACCGACAAGGGGCGAATCCGGCTAGACCGCAAGCAGGATATCATGGCCGAGCACGGCTGGAGCCCCGACAAGGCGGACGCCCTGGCGCTCACCTTTGCCTACCCGGTGGCGGATTTCTCCGACGTGGGGATGATGCTCAATCCGCCGATCTTCGACGATTCGTGACAGGAGGCAGCCATGAAGGGAAAGAAACACCCCATGAAACGGCACCCCAGGCCGAGATACTGAACGCGGCGCGGCAGTGCAGCGAACTCACCCGAGCCATAAGGAGGCTCCATGCCCGAGACTTCCGACGTGAAATACCGGACCATCGACCTCTCCGCGGAGATCAAGAAACTGTGGGGACCCGAATGGAACAAGCCCGAACCGGCCTACGAGTTTTCCAACGGGCGCAAGTTCGTGCTGCGCACGGGAGACGCGGCCATCTACGAGTCGAGCCCGGACTTCTGATGAGCGATGCCGTGGCTAACGACGGCGCAACGTCACTCGGCCCATCGCCAGTTCTTGAGGAAGCTTTCAAGAAACTGGCTGCGCTTGACGGCACTGAGCTGCTCAAGAACGTCCGGTGGGATCGGGTGCGCCAAGATGCTAGAGACATGAATCGGCTTACGAAATATCTGCATGATGCTGACGTAAGAGAGTCTGAATCTCCAGAATTTGCTCGTCTATTAGCCCTCGCGCACTACGAAGGGCGATTAACTGCAATACTGAAACGTGCGGGGCTGGTTCTTGCTCAGATGGAATCACGCATGAAGGAACCAAGTGAGGTTATCAAGAAAACCATCGCGGAAACCGAAGTGCGGCAGTGGTACTGCCGCGGCTGCAAAGCGAACGTCGAGGAACGCGCCCCGAAAGACCAGGACACGGTGACCTGTCCCCGCTGCGGGGTGCAAAGGCCCTGGGAGGTCAAGTCATGATCCTCTATCAGGAAGGGGCGACCCCCGCACAACACGCCCTCGCGCACGAGGTCCTGGAGATTTTGGGGGTGGCCTACCCGGGCCACCCCTGGGCGGTGCGGGTCTATGGCAACGACAGCGGTGGGGGGGTGTTCATAACCCACCTGGATTTCCCCGGCAATTGGGGCATGAACTGCAAGGGCGCGACGTATTCCTCCTCGGCGTTCAAGCGCGAAGTCATCATCAAGGCCGGCGAGTGGCTGGAGCGCGCCGCATTGAAACGGGGCCGCTACGACGATGACCAGGACCACTACTACGTCGAGGGGGTCCCGCTCAAAGACCAGCACTACAAGGAGAAGGGGTAGTGGATTTTCTGAAGCTGACCCAGGAAGCCTACGAAGCCTCCACGGCCTACATCGAAGCGAATTTCCGGGCCGAGTGGGACTACTCGCTGCGGACCTTCCGCCTGGAGCACGCCCAGGGGTCCAAGTATCTCTCGGATTCGTTCAAAGCCCGCTCGCGCATCGTCAGCCCGCAGACCCGCTCGATCATCCGCAAGAACGAGGCGGCCGGGGCGGTGGCGCTTTTCTCCAACATGGAAACGGTCAACCTGGAGGCGGGCAACCCGGATGATCCGTACTCGGTCGCCTCCACCGAAGCCATGAAGGCCGTGCTGGAATACCGCCTGCACAAGACCATCCCGACCTTCGAGGTCTGCATGGGCGGCATCCAGGACGCTCAGACGCAAGGGGTGGTCGTCTCCTACCAGTATTGGGAGTACGACAAGAAAAAGAAGATCGACCGGCCCTGCGTCGAATTGCGCCCCATCGAGAACATCCGCCTGGACCCAGGGGCCTCCTGGATCGACCCGGTGCGGACCTCGCCCTACTTCGCCGACATCATCCCGATGTACGTCTGCGACGTGCGCGCCATGATGAAGGCCCAGGACGACAAGACCGGGCGGCCGAAGTGGAAAAAGTACGACGACGCGGTGCTGGAGAAGGCGCGACCCGAACCCAGGCAGACGCAAAGAACGCGCCACCAGGACCCGCACGAGGAACCCAAGCCCATCGGCGCGTTCGATGTGATATGGGTCATGCGCTGGTTCATGAAGGACTCCCAGGGGGAGGACCACGCCTACTACAGCCTGGGGACCGAGGCGCTGCTCACCGACCCCAAGCCGCTCGCGGAGGTGTACTTCCACGGCTTGCGGCCCTACGAGATGGGCTACGCCATCCTGGAGACTCACCGGGTCATGAAGACCAGCCTGCCGATGCTGCTCAAGCCGCTGCAGCAGGAATCCACGGACCTTCGCAATCAACGGCTGGACAACGTCAAGTTCGCCATGAATCCCCGCTGGCTCGTCGCCTCGGGCCGGCAGGTCGATGTGCAATCGCTGGTCGAAAATCGTCCCGGCGGGGTCACGCTCACGTCGGACCCCAACACGGATATCCGGCTGGAAAGAGCCCCGGACGTTACCTCCTCGTCCTATGTCGAGCACGACCGCCTGCGGGCCGAGGGCGACGACCTGGCGGGGAATTTCTCGCCCAATACCAGGGTGGCGAACAAGGCCATGAACGACACCCTGGGGGGCTCGCGCATGGCGACGCAGGCCGCTGGGATCATGACCGACTACATGCTGCGCACCATCTTCGAGACCTGGTGGGAGAAGGTCCTGCGGCAACTGGTGCTGCTGGAGGCGAAGTACGAGACCGACCAGACGGTGCTCGGGATTTGCGCGCGCAAAGCGGGGCTTTTTCCGAGGTTCGGCATCTCGCGCATTACCGACGACATGCTGGAGGGCGAGATGACGCTCACGGTGAACGTGGGTTTCGGCGCCTCCGACCCGTGGATGCAGTTGCAGAAGTTCATCGCCGTCACGCAAACGGCCATCGCCATCGTGCAGAACGCGCCCGCCGGGTTCAACGTCGCCGAACAGGTGAAGGAGATGTACTCCAAGGCGGGCTACCGCGACGGCTCCAGGTTCTTCGGCGCCCAGGGCGACCCGCGGCTCATCAAGGCGATGCAGATGGTCGAGCAGTTGCAGGGGGCCCTGAAGTCCAAGGGCCTGGAACTGCAGGCCGGGCTGCAGGATACGCAGATGAAGCTCGCCTCCGCCGAGCGGATCAAGCAGTGGGAGTTGCAAGTGGACGTGCAGCGTATCGGCGGGGACCTGCGGTTGCGCGACGTGGAGAACCGCATCGACGCGCAGCGGCTCTCCCTGGAGCAGTTGCAAACGCTGGTCGAAGCCAAGGCCGGGCAGCAGGAACAGCAAGGTCGCCTGATCGAGCTATCGACCGACATCGAGGCGGCGCGGCTCGCCAATGAAAGGCAGCGGCTCAAGAACGCCGAGGCCGCCATGGAACTCCTGCATGACCAACGATGACCTGATCGACGCCGCCGAGCTTGGCGAGCAGGCGAAGCGCTTTCTCGACAGCGACGTGGGGCTGTCCATCCTGCGCGAGATCGAGCACGACGAGGCCGAGGCGGTGGCGAGGCTCGCCGATACCGACCCCACCAAGACCGGGGAGATCATGAAGTGGCAGGTTGAATTGAAGGCCGCGCAGAAACTGCGCGCGAAATTGCGGTTACTGGTGACCATCGGCGAGAACGCCAAACAAGCATGGAAGGCACAACATGACTCGTAGGACCGAAAGAATGGCCGAGGAAGCAGCCCGGGTGGCCTCGGAGGCCGCAAGGACCCTGCAGGCAAGAGGGCAGGATGTCCGGCAGGAACCCGAACCGAAGGAATCGAAAGAGCCGAAGAAGGACCCCGGGAAAGCAGAGGCGGACGCAAGGGCGGCCCTCAAGAAGCTCCGGGATGAGCCCTCGGAGCGCGACCAGTTGATGCAGGAGTTCTACGGGCGCGCCGACAGGCGGCACGAAGAACCGCCGCCGGAACCGGAGCCGGCCGCAGCCCAAACCACGGAACCCGAACCCGCTCCCGAACCCGTCCAGGAACCCGCCCCGGAACCTACGGTCAAGACGATCCGCGTCAAGGTGGACGGCGAGGAGTTCGATGTCCCCGAGGAGGAGGTCAACGAAGCCGGCGGGGTCCGGGCCTACCAGCGCGAAAAGGCTTCGGAAAAGAGGCTCGCCGCTGCCCGGCAGACGCTCGAAGAATCCCGCCGGATGATGGCGCAGCTCCTGGAGGCGCAGAAGCCCCAGGAAGCCCCGGTATCGGACGTGGAATTTCTCAAGGCGCGGCTGGACAAGGTGCGCTTCGGCACGGACGAGGAAGCCGTGTCGGCGTTCCAGGAGGTCATCGGGCGGGTGGCAAAGCCCGTGGACGTGAACGCCCTGATCGCGCAGACGACGGAAAAGTGGCGCCACGACACCGCCATCGAATCCTTCGCCAAGGCGAATGCCGACATCCTCTCCGACCCGACCCTGGGGGTCCTCGCCCACGCCCTGCAGCAGCAGGGCATGGAACAGCTACGCAAAACGAAAGCGCCCGGACCCGTGGACTGGAACGGGTTTTATAGTACAATCGCAACGCAGATACGGAACGCAACCGGACGACACTCCCAGCCGCCTGGCGTTCCGGCCCCGGCGACGACCGGGACCGCACCGAGCCCCACCAGCCCGGTTTCGGACAAGGAGGCCCGCAAGGCTTCCATCGTGACCCTGCCGACAGCAGCGGCGCGAGCCGTAGCGCCGGCAGAACCGAAACCGGAGACGCGCGAGGACATCCTCTCGGAAATGAGGAATTCGCGTATGCCGACTGGATAGGAGCGTTCCATGGCAGGGCAACTGTTCCTCACCAACTCGCAGGGGGGCTTCTACGCCTCCTTCAACCTCTCGAAAGACCTCCGGCGCGGCGTCCAGGGCAAGGCGAAGTTCCGCCAGTTCTGCGACATCCGCGACGCCTGGGGCAAGGTGACCCGTTCGGGCCAGACCTTCACCTGGGACACCGTGCCCATGATGAGCCGGGGCAACCGGGCGCTGGTGGAGACCAACACCATCGCGCAGGGCAGCCACACCATCTACCAGGGAACCTTGACGGTCTCGGAGCGTGGCTTTTCCGTGCCCTACACCGAATTCCTGGAATCGATGGCGATGATGAGCGTGCGCCAGCCCATCATGCGCGTGCTCAAGTACGACGCGCTGTGCGACATCGAATCGACCATCTGGACGGAGTTCAACAAGACCGCCATGCGCTTCGCTGCCGATTCCTCGGCGGCGGCCCCGTCGCTCACGAGCAACTCCTCGGCCACGGTGACCAATTCGGTGCCGCTGTCGAAGAATAACGTCCGTTCCATCATCGACCAGATGAAGGACCGGGACGTGCCCTACTGCGATGGCGAGTCGTACTACGCCATCGCGCGGCACAACGGCCTGCGCGGGCTGAAGAACGACATGGAGGCCATCCACCAGTACACCGAAACGGGGCTGGAGCGCATCGCCAAGGGCGAAATCGGCCGCTACGAGGAATGCCGCTTCGTCGAGCAGACCGTGATTCCCCGCGGCGGGGCGACCGACTCAACGACCTTCAACGCCTACACCAATACCGGGGACACGTGGAACTCCGGGGCGGCTGCCGGCGATTGGGTGTTTTTCTTCGGCGAGGATACGGTCTGCGAGGCCGTCCACACGCCCGAGGAAATCCGGGCGAAGAACCCGGACGACTACGGCCGTTCCAAGGGGATCGCGTGGTACGCGCTGTACGGGGCCGGGATTGCTCACAACAACGCCGACAATCTCGCCCAGGCGCGCATCTTCAAGTTCGATTCGGCGGTTTAAGCGGGTCACCTCCGCGGTGGTGGATTTCCGTCCGGGAGAGACCCCAGGACGTTAAAGACAAGCATGGCCTTCCCCATGCGTCCCCAGGAAGTGCCGCGCCGGGAGGCGGCGCGGTAGGAGAGAAACATGGCACTGGACCGCAACTACGACTCGCCCGAGTACAACGTCACGCACATCGACCAGTACGACCGGGTGGGGATCACCTCCTCGACGCTGTACTTCGCGCAGTTCATCGCGCGCGCGCGGATGTATGTCACCAACATCGTGGTCGGCATTCGCAGCGTCGCCTCGCTTGCCGCCCTGACGGTCATCGTCGGCCACGGCACGAGCGCGGCAGCGGCGTTCTCGGCAGTGGCGGGGACCACGAATGCATGGATTTCCGCGACCTCGGTGGGCTCCTACAACACCATCACGCTCAACCGCACCCTCGCCTCCGGCGAGAAGCTCGGGCTGGTGTTCACCGACGCCAAGGGCAAGGTCTACGTGTCCTACGAATACCAGTTGCTGCCCGCCTAGAAGGAAGCCGGGGTGTAACCCCGGCCCTTCATGACGTTCGCGGAAGTAGAGAACAAAGACCCGGGCCAGCATCAGCGCTGGCTCGACAAGCACGGCTTCAAACCGGACGCGGCGGGGGCGTTCCCGATAGACCGGTTCGAGGGCAAGGTCGCGGTCGGCGCCGAGAAGATGCTGGAGAACATCCGCATCAACGTCTCGAACGGGTGGTACGAGCCGCTGTATGACCATCCCTATGACGAGCGCACCTTCGTCATGTGCTGCGGCGGGCCGTCGTTGGGCGAGCACCTCGTGGAGATCGGCCAGAAGGCCGCCCAGCCCGAGCGCTATCTCGTCGTGTGCTCGAACATGACGGGGGCGTACCTGCGCGAGCATGGCATCGTGCCGCACGTCCAGTTCATCCTCGACCCGCAGGAAAAAAAGCGCAGGGACGTGGAGAACGCCTCGTCGGAGGTCCAATACTGGATCAATGTGGCCTGCGACCCGGCCGTGTTCAGGACGCTGCAGGAGCAGGGCATCAAGCCCTACGGCTACCTGGCCGACTTCGACGCCGAGGGCAAGGCAATCAAGGCAGTCAGGGAATCCATGCTCCCGGGGCAGGGGATGATGGCCATACAGGGCGGCTCGATGGCGGGCCTGCGGGCGATCAACCTCGCCGATGCCAAGGGTTTCCGCAAGATGGAGTTCTACGGGTTCGACGCCACCGCCCGCATTCACGGTGAACGCGCGCAACTCTACGCCTACGACAAGAAGCGGGGCGAGGCGATCATCGAAGTGCAGTGCGATCGCTGCCCGGCGAGGTTCGACACCACGCTCATCCTGCAGTTGCAGGTGAACGAATTCCTGACGTGGCGCATGAACATGCCATGGATGGACATGCAGATCATCGGCGGCGGGCTGATCGCGCACAGCCTCGGGCACGCCCGCGAAGCGGAAGCCAGGCACCCGAGCGCGAAGTACCGCTACACGAAAGCCTATAAGCACCTGCAGAAGGAACTGCACGACGGCGGCGACTATGGCCATGCCGGGCAGCAGTTCATCCCGACGATTTTCCATGCGGTCGCGCAGCTCGCCAAGCGCCACGGCGCCGTCTCGGTGCTCGATTACGGTTCGGCGTCCGGCAACACCATGAAAAAGGTGCGCGAGCACCTGTGGTTGCCGCCGAACGTCGAGGACCGCTGCTACGACCCGTTCGTGGAGCAGTTCGCGGCCGAGCCCGAGCCGGCCGACTTCGTGATTTGCACGGACGTTCTGGAGCACGTCGAGCCGCAGTGCATTCATGCGGTGCTCGATCACATCCAGGCGCTTACCAGGCGGATTGCGTTCTTTTCAATCTCGCTCGTCCTGGCAAAAAAGACCTTGTCGGACGGTCGCAACGCGCACATCAACCTGCCCGGGGTCGAGTTCTGGCTGAAGGAGATGAAGCGCCGTTTCGTGGTGAGCGAGGCGAAGGTCACCACTGAGTACGTTCTGGTCATTGCACAGGCCATCGAGGACGTGAAGGAAACCCTGAGAGGGCGCAATGGAGCCTGAAGTTGTCGAAGTGCGGGCCGTGGAAGCGCCATCACGAGATGCGCTGATGGCGCAGGCAAACGACATCGGCAACCAGTTGCGCGCGCTCATCGTCGAAGCGAAGCGGCTGCCGCGCGAGAAAGACCTGGAGGCGCACCAGGACCCGGCGCGCGCCCTGTCCATCGCGCAGGCCCATCTGCAAACCGGGTTCCTGTGGCTGCGAAAGGCGATCAACTCGCCGAAGGAGTTCTAGGATGTGGTCGCCTGACGGCAGCCACGAAGCCGGCAGCGAAGTGGGGAAGATGCGTTTCGACATCGTCCCCTACATGCGCGGTCGATGCCTAGACCTGGGCTGCGGGCCGACAAGAGCATGGCCGCATTTCGTCGGGGTGGATTCCGGCAAGGACGAGCACCTGTTCGGGGTGGTCATGAAGCCCAACCTGCGGGCGGATGTGACCGACCTGTCCATGCTCGCCTCCGGCGAGTGGGATTGCGTGTTTTCCAGCCACACCCTGGAGCACGTCCAGTACGAGCAAGTCCCCGAGACCCTGGCCGGCTGGATGCGCCTGCTCAAGGTGGGCGGGTACCTAGTTTTGTACCTGCCCGATGCCGACGAATACCCGCACTGCGACAGGCGCGGCGAATGGGAGCAATGGCACCGCAAGTACGGCAAGCGCTTTGCGACGAAGGACGCCTGCGCCGAGGAACTGGCGAACCTCCGGCGGCGCAAGGGCGCCAAGAAAACCGGCGAAATCTACGCGGGCACGCCCTGGGCGAACCCGGACCACAAGTGGGACGTGACCTACGACAAGGTCCTCGCGGCCATGCCCGAGGGGTTCGACCTGCTCGAATTCCAGAAGCGCAATGAAGGCGTCGAATACAGCTTGTTTTTCGTGTTCCGCAAGACCATGGGCGGGCGGTCCCTCTCATGGAAGAATCCGAAGCCAGAAAAAACCGCCGCAGTCTGCCGCTACGGCGCGATTGGCGATTGCATCATGGCCACGTCCATCCTGCCGGGGCTCAAGGCGCAGGGCTTTCACGTCACGTTCTACACGGGCACGACCGGGGAGGAACTGCTCAAGTACAACCCGCACATAGACCGCCTCATCGTGCAGGAAAAAGACGCAGTGCCCCCGCAGATGCTGTGGGAGTTTTGGGAGCACGAGCGCAAGAAGTACGACCGCTGGGTGAACCTGTCGGAATCCGTGGAGGGCAAGCTCCTCGCCTGCCCGGATCGGGTGGAATTCCGCTGGCCGAACGAGGTCCGGGCGGCGCTCATGGACCGCAACTACCTGGAGCACGCCCACGCGCTTGCCCAGGTGGGAGGGCCTTACCGCACCGAGTTCCACGCGAGCCTCGAGGAACGCGAGTGGGCCAGGGGCGTCAGGCCAGGCCCGCGCAATGTGCTGTGGTCGCTCGCGGGGTCCTCAGGTCACAAGGTCTGGCCGCACGTCGATACGGTCGTCATGGGCATCCTGCACCAGTATCCTGATGTGCATGTACTGCTGGTCGGGGACGAGTCCTGCCAACTCCTTGAGCAAGGCTGGGGGAAGGAACCGCGGGTCCACTGCCTTTCGGGCAAGTGGACGATTCGGCAGTCGCTCGCGTTCTGCGAAGTGGCCGATCTCATCATCGGCACGGAAACGGGACTCATGAACGCGGCCGGCTGCATGGACGTGCCCAAGATCATCACGCTGTCGCACTCCTCCGAGGAGATGCTGACCAAGCACTGGCGTAACGTGCAGGTATTGCGGCAGCCGCAAGGAGTGGGCTGCCCGAAGCAGCCCTGCCGGCAGCTTCACGGCGGGGCTGGTTACGATGCCTGGATCGACTGCCCGCAGGAAAAAGAGCACGGGGTGGCGCTGTGTCAGTTTCACGTCACCCCGGACATGATGTGGCAGGCGGTGATGCGGGTGCTCGGGGTAACGATGAGGAGAGCCGCGTGAGGCTCTTTGTGGGCTATGACCCGAGGGAGGCCGTGGGCTGGGAAGTCTTCATGCGCTCGTTGCTCGCGCAAAAGGAAATCGTGTCCGTGACGACCCTGCAAGGCGAGCAGCGGGATGGCACGAACGCTTTCACCTACGCGCGGTTTCTCGTGCCTCATTACTGCGACTTCAACGGCTGGGCGATCTGGATGGGCGGCAGCGACATGCTGCTGCGCGCGCCGTTGCGCGATCTCATGGAGGAGGTCAGCGCCCGCGACGCCGTGACGGTGGTAAAGCACGACTACCAGACGAAGCACCCCATGAAGTACGTGGGGACCCCGATGGAGTCCGGCAACCGGGACTATCCTCGCAAGAACTGGTCCTCGGTCATCGTGTGGAACTGCGCGAACCGCATGAACTGGCGGCTGACCCCGGAGTACGTCGCCAGCGCCACGGGCGAGCATCTGCACCGTTTCGCCTGGCTGCCGGATGAGCGTATCGGAGAGTTGCCGAAGGAGTGGAACTGGCTTGCAGACGAGTACGGCCCAAACGACGGGGCCAAGCTAGTACACTGGACGGCGGGTATTCCCGGTTTCGAGCGCTATGCCCAAGCGCCGATGGCGGCACACTGGCACAGGATGAAAAATGGCGACCTCGGGCAGCTATAACTTCTCTCTCACCGCCGCGCAGATCATTCAGGCGGCGTGGGAGGATTTGGGCATCCTGCAACCAGGCGGGACGATAGTCACCGCGCACCAGACGATGGCGCTTTCCCGCCTGAACATGCTGGCGAAGCAGTGGCAGGCGAGGTCGGACTACTCTCCGGGAATGCCGGTCTGGTCGAGACAGCGGGTGTGGCTGTTTCTCGCGTTGCAGCAGATGAAATACCACATCGGCCCCGCCTCGGGGGATTCCAGGGCCACTACGGCCCCGGGCAGGACGACGATCCGCGCCGATGAAGCGGCGGGCCAGACGGTCCTCGACGTAACTGCCCGGACGGATACCGCGACCGACCCGGGGACGACGGTGACGATGACGGATGCCGACATTATCGGTGTCGTCACGGACAAATCCGGGGGCGATGACATCCACTGGTCCACGATTTCCAGCAGTTCCGGGACCGGCCCCACGGTGACCCTTGCGAGCGCCCTGCCAACAGGGCAGCCCGCCGGCACCGGGAATTACGTCTATTGGTTCACAGCAAGAGCGCAGAGGTTCCCACACATCGAGACGGCGGTGCTTCGGAATTCGTCCTACAACGACACGCCGTTGGCGATCTACCGCAGCGTCGATGAGTACGAGGAAGGCGTGGCGGACAAGTATTCAAACGGCGACCCGAGCGCGATGCTGGTCGAGCCGCTCGTCACGAGAACCCGGGTAACGCTCAATTCCCGGCCTACCGACGTGACAAAGCAGATCGTCATGACGGTGCTCTACCCGGCCGAGGATTACGATGCGACCACGGACGATATTGCCTTCCCGCAAGAGGCATACGCCGCGTTGTCGTGGGAACTGGCCTTTCGGTGCGCCTCGTCGATGGGGGTGAACTGGACGCCGCTTATGGCAGCGAACCACAAGAATGCTGTCACGCTGTTCCGGGGAATGAACCCGGAAGTCTGCAACTTGTATTTCCAGCCCGGAGGGGTTTGACGTGGTGACGACGAACTTCACAGACGATGTGACCGTGGTCCCGGCCTCGTGGCTGGACGATGTTGACACCGCGGCCTATTCGCTGCTGACCTCCCCGGCTGGGACAAACACGATAACGGCTACCGGCCCTGCTTCAATGGGGGCCTATGCGTCGGGGCAGATATTCCGGTTCCTTCCGGCGAATACGAATACCGGGGCGACCACGATCAACATTACCCCGTCCGGTGGTTCCGCTCTTGGCGCGAAGAGCATCTTCTGGAATGGTGTGGCGTGTGTTGGTGACGAGATAAGGCAGAACATCCCGTGTTTGATTGTTTATGACGGCACGCAGTTCCACATCATAGGCAATGGGTTCAACGCCCCGTTCCTTGACTCGCATCCTGTTGTTGTGGGAGACACGGACCGAACCAAGAAGGTCCGTATCGAGGCGGACGGAATAACGACCGGGACGACCCGGGTTATTACTGTACGTGACGCGGATTTCTCTATTGGCGCGGCAACGCAAGCAGAACAGGAGTCTGGAAGTTCTGTTGTCGTATCAGTAACCCCAGGTCGCCAACAGTTTCATCCCAGCGCCGCGAAGGGCTGGGGCTACTGGCAGAACAACGGGACCCTTAACAGCAGCTACAACATCACCTCCATTGCGGATAGTGGCACCGGCGTTCACGGCGTCGTGTGGGCGACGGACCTCAGTGCCTCTACCGCCGGTTCGGTGGTGTGCGGCGGAGAGCTGAATGCCGCCGACACTGGGAGCCTCGTTATCGTCTATGTCGATTCATACATCGACGCCACCACCACCAACTTGCAGGCGCGTCGAGTGTCCGACGCAGCGCAGACCGACCCGGGTTCGGGCTGGATGGCGGTGCTTTTCGGAGACCAGTGATGAAGATCGTCTATACGCGGCCCGATGGGGGAATTTCCGTGGTGAGTCCCGCCGAAGGGGCCCGCCTCGCGAACTCCGTGACGCTCGCGAACGGAACCGTCCTGAGTGGCGGCCCGCGCTCGGTGGACCAGTTCCTGCGGCGGTGGCCAGTCGCGGGTGCTGTCGCCCAATGGGCGGAAACCGAGGACGAATTCCTCGCCCGCGTCCGCGCGCGCTCGGTTCCGGCCAATGCAAGCGGCGTGCGTATCGTCAACGACACTGACATCCCGACCGACCGCACCTTCCGCAACGCCTGGCAAGACCCGGGTAGCGGTGCCGTGAAAGTGGACATGCCGAAAGCGTGTGAGATCCACAGAGCCAGGCTGCGTGAACTGCGCACGCCGATGCTCGCGGCGCTCGACGTGGAGTGGATGAAGGCGCTGGAGACGGGCGACGAGCAGAAGAAGACCCAGGTCGCCGCAAAGAAGCAGGCGCTGCGCGACGTGACTGCCGATCCCGCAATAGACGCAGCCGATACGCCGGCCGCCCTCAAGGCCGTGCTACCGACCGGGCTGACGTGAAATACAACCTCCCAATTCACGGCTCCCCGTACAACACAAGGGTTTCGCCGACCGCTGCCGACACGTCGTCCGCCTATGCCGGCATCGGGGTTGCGGGGATCATGGTCGCCGGCAAGACGGTGACCACGGTCACGAAGGATGCCAGGCTGGTGAATTGCTTTATCGACACCGTGACCGAGCCGCACGGGGAGAAGAAAGCCTATCTCGTCAAGCGACCCGGGTTTGCCACCCATGCGACCATCGCCTCCGGCCAGAAGGGCATGGCCGTGCTGGTCTGGAAGGGCCAAAGCTCCAAGGTCATCACTGCCTTCGGCGAGTCGAACACCACGATCTACGACAGCGGGACGAGCGTCGGGTCGATTACTGGGCAGTGTACCGGCCTCACTGAGACTTTCGTGGGGACCCAGGCGACGGTCGCCATCACATCGAGCGACAATACCGCCTGGTACTACGACACCGCGGTAGGGGCCGTGACGAAGATTACGGATGCAGACTTCCCGGGGAACGCGGGGTACACCCTGGCGGGGACCTTCGCTCACCACAACGGCTACGCCTTCATAGCGACCACGGACGGGAAACTGTGGTCATCCAACCTGAATAGCCTCACGGGCTGGACCGCGAACAACTACGACTCGGCCAATGCGTATCCCGACCTTGGGGTAGCGGCGGTCAGGTGGCGCGAGTTCATCGCCATCTTCGGGACGGAGTCCATGCAGTTCTTCTACAATCGCGGGCTGTCGCCGTTCCCCTACGACAAAGCGGTGGCGAAGACGCAGAAGGTGGGACTGGTGTCCGCGAAGGCGATGACCTCGATTGCCGACACGCTCTTTTGGTGCGGCTCAACGGACCAGGGCGGGATATCGGTCTTCCAGTACGACGGCGACCTGAACCGCATTTCGCCGCCGGCCATAGATGCGGCGCTGATCGCCGTGGCGGGGAAGGTGAGCCTGTCATCCATCCGGCTCTACGGGCATTCCTTCGTGCTCGTCTATACCGGGTCCATGACTTACTACTACAACATCGAAGACAGGCAGTGGGGGGAATTCTCATCCAGCTCCCCGCTCTGGACCTCTGTGGCGGCGGACTCGGCTGCTGGGACGATGGTGAATTACTCCGTCTCCAATGTGGCGACAGGAGGAAAGCTCTATATCATCAATCACCCGCTATTGACGTTCCAGGATGACGGCGCGGCCTTCACGGCGACACTGCAGACACAGAACGACGATCACGGCACGAACAAGAGGAAGTTCTATAACACCCTGGAAATAGACGCGGACACGGAATCGTCAACGTCCACCCTCACCGTGGCGGCGAGCGACGACGACTACGGCTCGTTCACGACCTTGGGCACCATCGACCTGTCTGGCACGGCAAGGAAACTGACGGCCCTGGGGTCGAGCCAGAAACGGGCGTGGCGGCTGACGCACGCGGCCAACACGCCCATGCGAATCCGCAGGGCGGGCGGCGACATGACGATAGGGACGGCATGAATGCGTTCGATGACATCGAAATCGACAAGAAAAGTGCCGCCTACGAGGAACTGGTGGGTCTTGATGCGTGGCGAGAGTGGACGCCCACGCGGACAGGATGGACGGATACCGGGACCCCTACGGTGTCGGGACGGCTCAAGTTTCTCAGCCGACTGTGTTTCTTCGAGATCAAGGTCGTCCCTGGAACTAACATCGCAACGACTGCGGGAACGAGCTACACGTCTCTGCCGGTACCGGTTAAGGGGGGGATCGGCGGGATGGCAACGATGATGAACGTGACGACGAACGTGGCCGTTGGGAATTGCGTGATCGACGCGACCAATTCCCGCTGCTACGTCCCGACTCAGGTGGCATCTGGAAACACGTTTGCGATTTGCGGCTGGTACGAGGTCTGAGCCATGGCATACACGAGACGCGAAATCCCGTTGGAGATGCAGGAATTGCTCGGGGCCGGCACGCGCAGTGCGATTACCCGCATGCCCAGCGCCAACCCGAACGAGCCGCCGGTGTTCCTCATTGCCTACCCGGACGGCCGTTCTGAGTACGCGAGCGCAAGCGAGATCACCCCGTTTCTCGGGCGCGATTGGGGCTACCGCAGCATTGACGAGATTCCGATGCATCGCAGCGAGGAGACTGGTGCGTTCGGCGAATTCATGCGGGGACCGGCGATCCCGCTGCTGCCGGCGGCTCTGGCGGCGGGCCTCAATTACCTCAACCCCGGATTCTTCGGGGGGCCTACCACCAGTGCTGCAACCTACAATGCGCCGATGCAGTTCGGCGGCTGGAATTCTTCCCTCTACGACCCGGTCCGGGAGGCATCGCTTGCAAGGCTTGCGTCGGCGGCCGACCCGATAGAGGCGATTGCCATGTCCCTTGACGCGACCGGCGCAGGCACCGCAACGGAAGCCGCGAAGGCGCTGGGCTACTCGACGCCGGAAGCGCTGCTCGGTGCGATCAATCCGGGATGGGTTTCGGCGGGCTCCTCCGTGCTGAACGCTCTCAAGGAATACGGCGGCGCGGCGGCTGGTGCAGTGAAGGCCAGCGGCGGTAATGCGAACATCGAGGCGCTCAAAAAAATCCTCCGGGGCGAAGGCGGTTGGGAGGACGCCTTGCAACTCGGTGGGGCTGTCGCTCCTAGCCTCCTCGGGGCCTATGCCGCGAGCGAGCAGGCGGACAAGTTCGCGTCCGTTGCGCGGGAACTGTCCGACCGGGAGGACATGCGCTATCAGGACTTGGTGAGACGTGAGTCAGAACGGTACGCGGACATCAAGGCGAGAGAGGATGCGGCTATCGGCCGGCAGCAGGATGCCATCCAGTTCGGCCGCGGCGTTACCGAGCCGTCGAGGCTTCGCTACGAGGGCTCGTTCGCACCGGGGTTTTCCATGGGGAACGAACCCGGCTACCGTGACGCCTTGGACCAGATAACGCAATCGATGCTCAGGGGGCTGTCTGTCTCGGGGAACCCGTTCGACTCGCCGAACGCCTGGGAGCAAACGCTGACCGACGTGGGGGTGAAGTTCGCCTTTCCTGCCTTGCAAGGCTACCGTGCGCAGAACGCGGCCACGGGTGGCTATTCGAGCTTCGGCGGGGCTGGGGCTTCGGTCCCGGGCATCACGACTCTCCTTCCGGTAACGGCAAGCGCGGGGTCGGGGGTCGGGACGCAGGCCGGGGCAGGGGCGGCGACGGGGGCTATCGGGGCGGATGCCAATCTCTACAACGCCATCGGCTCGGGGATCAGCAACGTCTTCAACCCGCCGACCTCGATTGCCGACCTGGTAAAACTCTTGAAGGCGGCGCACTGACATGGCCTCGGTTCTGGACAGCATCCCCGGCCTCGGCGGCTACGAGGCGCAAAGGCGGGCGAACGAAGGCAGGACCCTAGACAACCTCAGGCAAGTGGTCGGGGTGCAGGCCCTCATCGGCCAGATGCAGGCGCAGGCGGAAAGAGCCCGTCAGATCGAAAGGGCAAAGGCATACGAAACGGCCGTGCAAGGATTGGGACCGAATCCGACAGCGGAACAACTAGAAGGTGTCGTCGTGCAGCACGCCGGCCCGGAGGGATTGCTCAGGTCATTGGATCGTAGGGCAGTGAGCGCCGACAGGCTGGCCATCGCCAACGAGAACCGCGCCCAAGCGGCGCTTCAGTTCGCACAGAACCTGCAACTACGGCAGGACATGCTGGAGCAGCGCCGTACCGAGGCGGAAGCGCGTATAACCGATGCCAGTGCACGAAGGCAGTTCGATGAGTGGTATAAGCGCGAGTCTCTCGCCAACAAGCAGCAGCAGGCGCAACTCAATTCCCAAATGCGCATGATGGGTTTCGAGATTCAACGCCAAGGGCAGCAGCTTCAACTGGCGCGGCTTGACCAAGCTAAGGAACAGAAAACGGGCCGCGATGTTCAGCAGCTCGGGGCGGCCCTGGAGAAAGCGAATCTTCCCGAGGCCGATGCCGTTCTCGAGGAAGTGGAAACGGCGTTGACTAGGACGCCACAGCTTACCGAATGGCTCAGTGGCCCGAAATCAGCAGTCCCGGACAGGCTGGCGCCCGCAGAAATTCGTGCTGGCCGTCAGGCGTTCCAGAAGCTTTTCAACATAACCCTGAAGAACCGTTCCGGTGCGGCGGTAACCATACCCGAGTTCGAGCGGCTGAAGTCTGAATTCGGGTCGGGATTGTTCAAGACGCCGGACGGACCACAGAACGCCGTCAACCAGGCAAGGACCATCATCAACAAGCACTATGCCTCGGTAGCGTCGGGCTTCGGGAAGGATGTGCTGGACCGCTACAACGAGTCGGTCAGGCAGTTCAGGGGTCGTGTCGTTCTTGAACCGAGTGAAACGAGCGTGGGGCCACAACCCCCGCCTCCTCCGGGATTCAAAGTCAACCCATGACGCAAAGCGCGACCAACCCGCAGACTGGCGAGACGGTCTTCCTCGTCGGAGGAGAATGGCGAAAGCCTGAGAACGTCGCCACGAACGACAAGGGCGAGAGGGCCTATCTGGTTGGCGGAAACTGGCTGACCGTGCCAAAGCAGAAGGCGCCTGATCCGACTATAGGGGAACGTACGAAAGCTGCGATTGCTGGCGTTGGCGAGGGGATGTCGCGGCTTGCCGGGCTTCCGGTCGATACCGTCGAGAACATCATCAACCTCGGGATTGCGGCTTATGGAACTGGCAAGCAAGCCCTGATCGGGCAGCACGGCCCCGACCTCCTCAAAGGCTCTATTGGCGGGTCTCAGGACATCCTGTCGCGGCTCAAGTCTGCTGGTATCAATACAGAGAACCCCAGGCCGGACGACCCCGTAAGTCGGATGCTGCATACAGGAGGGACCTTTGCCGGCGGCTCGATGGTGCCCGGTGCGGCAGCGAGAAGTACGGTTGCTGCCGCCGCTGGCGGGGCGATAGCTGGCGAGGCATTGGGACCGGAATGGACTGGCGTCGGGGCTATGACTCCTGCCGCCGCTACTCAGGGGGCAGCAGGCGTAAAGAATGTCGCAGCGGCGAAAGCAGCCCCCAACGTCGAGACTTTCAAGCAGGCCGGGACCATGCCCTCTGTGGGGCAGGCCACCGATAACGTTTTCCTGCACGGGCTGGAGAACCTCGCTGCCAAGTTCCCCGGTGGGGCCGGTGTCATGAAGCGGTTCATCGAAACCCAGCAAACCAAGATGGGAGCGAGAGCGCGGACGGGTACACCAACGGAAACTGCTGGCAGAGCCATAGAAACCGGCATCAAGGGCGAGGGCGGGTTCCTCGAACGAACCAGAGCGACATGGCAGATGCTTGATGACGCTGTTGGTGCCAAGGTTCCAAGGGACTACTCCACAACCCCGACGAATACTATCGCAGCCCTTGATGACCTTGTTGCCCCTGTTCCGGGGGCAGAAAAAACGACGGTCGCATTGGTGAATCCAAAGGTAGCGGAGATTCGCAAGAATCTCATGGATGATCTACAGGCCCGTCGTGGCTTTGCCCAAATGACGGGCGAGATTTCATTCAATGGCTTGCGGGCACTGCGGTCAAAAGTGGGGTCAATGCTTGATGATGCGCTGGTCTCGGATATTCCTCGCGGGCAACTCAAGAAGCTCTACGGGGCGCTTTCCGATGACCTGAGAACAGCAGCAGAACAAGCGGGGGCTGGGCAGGAATTCGCCCGCCAGAGCAACTATTACCGCGCCCGCATGGACCGCATTGAATCCGTGCTGGAGCGTGTGGTGGGTTCTGGCAAGCAGCCGGAGGACATCTTCAAGACTTTCTACCCAACCGACCCTGATCAAGCCAACAAAGTCCGCGCGGTCATGCGCAGCCTGATGCAATCGGAAAGGCAAGTCGTATCCGAGGCCGTAGTCAACCGTCTAGGAAGGGCGACGCCGGGAAAGCAAAACGAGATGGGCGAAGTGTTCTCGTCAGAGACGTTCCTCACGAACTGGAACAAGCTTTCCCCAGGAGCAAAAGCGCAGTTGTTCCCGGATTCGCCCATGAGGGAGAACGTCGAAAAGATCGCCAAGGCGGCGGGAACGATCAGAGAAGGACGTGGCATCTACGCCAACCCATCGGGCACGGCCGGGTCTTTTGCGGCGTACAGCATATATGCTTCTCCGATTGCGTCGATAGCGACCGGTTCCATCGTTCCCGTCGCGGCAGGAGCCCTGTCTTCCGGCACTGCGTTCGTCGGTGCCAAGATGCTCACCAATCCCAAGGTAGTGCAGTGGTTGGCGACTCCGATAGCGCCATCAAACCCGAACGCCATGCAGGCGCATCTTGCGAGGCTTGGGGTTATCTACAACGAAACCAAAGACGAGGCGCTAAAGCGCGAGCTGACGCATTTCGTCCAGCCATAAATTGCTTGCCCGACGCACAATCGCCTGGAGTCTTGCGTGGGCGTCAGGGCTCGTCGCGGGGAAACTCGCCTTTCGGTGACGTGAGGTGAGGAAATGAGCCATGGAAGATTTTGGGAAAGAAGCCGCTAAGTGGCTTTGGGGGCTTCTCGTCCCTGCTGCTTGGTGGATGTGGAACAAGCAGGACAAGAGGCTCGACGGAAAAGCCGAGGCCAGAGATGTAGCTGACCTGAAGGACGTGCTGGACCGCCTGCGCGGTAGCGTTGTGATGCAAGAGGACCTCAAGGAGCGGCGGCGCGAGATAGACGCGACGATGGAAGCCCGCCGCCAAGGCGAACTCGCCCTGCACGAGCGCCTGAACGACCACATCGAAGCCGACCTTCGGATGCACGCCGAGATCATCAAAGGCCAGGGTGAATTGAGTTCTGCCCTTGCCCGGATCGAAGGGAGGTTGTCCAAATGAGCAGATGGCGCATCCCCAACACGACGGCGCGGCTCTCTGAGCTTGCGCTGATTGCAATGCTCGCGGACGATCAGCCGCCCAAGGCAATCGCGGCGGCCGTGGGCTGCGAGCACAAGACCATCGACCACCAACTACACCGGCTGCGGTTGCGGCATCAGGTACGGACGAACACGGGCCTGGTCGCCAAGGCGATCCGGGAAAGGCTGATCAAATGAACGAGCCCCTGTGGTTACGCATCCTGACGACGGTTCTGGTTTTCACCATCGCTGTCATCGCCCTGCTTCTGCTGACCTCCTGCGCTGCGGTGGACAAGTTCGCCGGCATCTGCGTCCTTCACCCGATAGGCCAGACGCAGCAGGGGCAGGCGGCGTTTGTGACGTACTGCGAACGGAGGGATTGATGCAGCTCACGGATCATTTCCACCTGTCGGAGTTCACGGCCTCCGAGACAGCCGAGCGCCGCGGCATCGACAACACGCCCAGCGCGGAGATCATCGAAGCGCTCAGGCGAACAGCGCAAGGACTGGAGCGCATCCGCACGCTGCTGGGCAGGCCGATACACGTCACGAGCGGCTATCGCTGCTTGGAACTGAACCGGGCCGTCGGCTCGAAAGACACCAGCCAGCACCTCCTGGGCGAGGCGGCCGATTTCATCTGTCCGCAGTACGGGACCCCGAGAGTCGTGGCCGAGCGCATCGCCAAGAAGCTCGTCAGCCTGGGAGTGGACCAGCTCATCCTGGAGTTCGCGAGCAAGGGCGGGGGATGGGTCCACGTTTCATTCAGCAGCAAGCCCCGGCACGCGACCTTGACGATAGACGCGAGCGGGACGCGGGCGGGGATCGTATGATGGACCCCATCAGCATCGCCCTCGGGCTCGCGCAGTTCGCCCCGTCGCTCATGCGGTTCTTCGGGGTCGGCGAGAAGCCCGCCGAAGTGGCCGAGAAGGTCATCGGCATCGCCCGGCAGGTCACGGGGGCCTCAACCCCCGAGGAGGCCCTGCAGAGCATCCGGGAGAAGCAGGGCCACGCCCACGAGTTCCAGATGGCGGTGCTCGCGGCCAATGCGGACTTGGAGAGGGCGTATCTGGCAGACACGCAAAGTGCGCGGAATATGCAGATCGCGGCTATCGGTAGCGAGGACCCCTACGTGCGACGGTTCGTGTACCACCTTGCGGCCGGCTGCCTGCTGTTCTCGGGGGTGTACATCTTCTGGATAACGTTCGGCCATGTACCGCCGGAGAACGTCCGCGTCGTGGATACGGTGCTCGGATTCCTGCTGGGCACCGTCATTACCTTGGTGCTCCAGTTTTTTTTCGGTAGCTCGCAGGGGAGCGTCAAGGCGTCGCAGATGCTACGTGACATCGCCCGCAAGGTGACTGGTTAAGCCTGCCGTCCGCGCCGGTACTCGGCCATCTTCTCTCACAATAGGGGGAACTCCTGTATGCGAAAATTCTCCGGCCACTCGGCTGGGTCGGCTCCCGCGCGGTCCACTAGATGCTTGCGGAAGTAGCCCTTGCCAGTGTCTAGCAATCCGGTCTGCCGGGGCCACCAATCGCCCGCATCCTGAATGCCGTTTGTGATGACGTGCGCCCCGAGCTGCTTCACGAAACACGCTACGCCAGCGGCCCTGCACTGCGCGATGGTGTAGCGCGCCCATGCGATATTGAATGGACGCGCATTCGGACCACTCTCGCCGCCGACGATGATCCAGTCGAGCCGCGGACGCCACGTTCCACGGTCCAGTTTGTCCTTCTCGTGCAGCGCATCGAAGGTGACAGTCGAAGACGCGGCAATGCGCTCGGTGATTTGCGTCCAGTCAACCGGCTCCAGCGCGGGCTCGTAGGATACAAACCTGACGCGCGCCGGAGTCGAGAGCAATTTCGGGATGTCCCGATCCGCCTCCTCTTGGTTGACGATGGTCGCGCCCAGCCAGACGTTCGGCAGCAAGGGTAAATGCCCGCCGCGAGCGCGGAACATCATGTCGCTGGCGTTACCGATGCGCTTCGTGAGCAGCAGCCACGTCAGCGCAGGCGTTTGCTCGATCAGGCGAAACAGGTCCTCCCGCACGCCGTCCGGCCATTCGTTATCGAACACGTCAGCGAGCGAGGCGCAGAAAACGCGCCACGGCTTACCCGATGCAGCCGCCTTTCGGTTCCACGCGAGCGGCTGTTTCCAGTTCGATGCGCTGGTGCGCTGTCGCGGCGTGCCCGGCCCCCAATGGACGACGCCGCCCCAGCGCTTCCGCGAGTCCATCGCCTCCGCATAGCAGTGGTCACAGCCCGGTCCGACCTTCGTACAGCCGATGACCGGATTGAACGTGCTGTCCGTCCACGCGATCTTGCTGGTCTCCGCCATGTCAGATGAGCACCCCGGAGCGTTCCCGAGCCAAGGCTTCGGAATACTCTTCGTGTGTTTTTGCGCCTTTCTTCATGTTGCACGTAGGGCAAAGCCATTGCATGTTTTCAAGCTCGTTCAAACCTCCCCGGCTAATTGGAGTTTTGTGGTCCAGGTGCTTCCGGTCTGGCAGCATTTCTTTGCAATATGTACAGCGGGCGTCTTGGTGACAGATGAGCCAACCCAAGTCCCAACGATCCGGCCCATCCCCGGCGGCGCGCTTCCGATGAATCCTCAGTTTGTTCCAAGCGAGAACTTTCCCCATGTTGGCTTTGCGCCATGCTCGCGTTTTGGCGTTTTTCTCGGCCCGTTGCTGTGGAGATAATTCACGCTTCTTGGCACGGTGTTTTTCTGCATCGCGCCAATAGAATTGGCTCCTATGACGCTTCTTCGCCTCTGGGTTCTTCAAGGTCCATTCATTGCTTTTCTTCAGATTGCATGGCGAACAGTAGGCTTGACGACCGTGCGATCCAATTGCTTTCCGGTTGTTGGCGTGAGGAAAAGCGTCCAGCGGCTTCCATTTCGAGCACATTGCACAACGCTTCAACCCGCGTAACCTATCAAACGTTAAGGCTTCGCGCGCGAGCCAGTAGCACCGCCATGAGCAATACTGATATCCGCGCTTTAGTTCGGATAGCGCACGCCATTTTTCAGCGCCACATTGAGGGCATTGAACAAGCGCCCCGCGTCTCATCTGTGGTCTAGGATCGGTCCGTGGCATTTCTAGCAAGATCCTCATTGACCCATTGCAAAAGCCCCCATTCCGTCTCTCCGGGAACTCGATAGAGCGCACAGAATGCTTTTGTGCCGAGACGGTGAAAACCTGCACCGCCTGTTTGCCGCCCGTCGTGGTGATCTTCGTAGTTGATCCCGCAGAGTGGGGCAACCGCAAAGTTGGACCGCTTTCCGCTATGTTCGGCTACATGGTGGAGATCGGCTGGCGTAAAGCGCCCGTAAAGTCGGCGGCAAACGAGGCAGCCCAGCGAAGCTACGCGGTCCATATATCGGCGTTCGGCGGCGGTCTTGTGGCGTGTCACTCGGCCTCCATTTCCGACAGCCAAACTCCGAATTCCTGACCGTAGAAAATCTCGCACGCCTCCATGAACTCCGCGAACTCCTTCTTGTCCCTAGTGCTGGAGCGCTTGAGCGGCACGCGCATCATGGTGAGTTCGCCTGTCAACAGGTCAGGCCGCTCGACCTCGGTGAAGCCGAAGTGTTTGCAAAGCATCAGCTCGTGGAGTTCCTCCGGCTCGTAGCCAGTCACCTTGCTCGCCGCAGTGTGCAACAGCCACAGGCGGCTGTTCGCTGAGTTGGAGCGCCGCTCACGGAACGGCCCGAGTGTCGCCTGAAATGGTATGGGCTGGCGCAGCACGAACTGCGATAGCATCGCGCGCTGCGATTCCGTCTGCACGTGGAAGGAGCGTTCTTTCATGGGTCAGAACGGTATTTCCTCTTTGCTCGTCGGCGGCTTGCGCTCTTTGCGCCGGTCCGTTTCGCTCATCTGCTTGGGCTTGAAGGAAAGCGACTGCCACGGCTCGCCGGTCTTCGTCTGCTTCGTCCACGCAGAGATTTCATAGACCACCCCGCCGATCAGCGCCTCGCCGCGGGCGTTCGGCTGCGTGTCCTTGTCGCGACGATGATTCTTAAAGAGCGTCCCGGAACCTTCACGGTGCTCGTAGGCCATTACGAGACCTCCAGACATTCGTCGATGGCTTCAACCACGGCGGCGAATTCAGAACGATGCCCGAAGCGTTTCTTGAACGTGGCTAACATGGCGCAGGCGTCGAGGAGTTCCTCCTGCTGGCGGCGAATCTCGCGCTCTTTCGCTTCCTTAGCCTCGCGGGCAGCGTGCGCCTTACGCTCCTCTTCCTCGCGGACTTTCCGCTGCCGCTCGGCCTCCGCGCGCTGCTCCGCTTCGACCTTCTCGCGCTCGGCCTTGAGCCGCGCTTCTTCCGCATCGCGGACCGCTTTGGCCTTGGCCTCCTCGGCCTCACGCTCCTGCCGCGCCTTGCGGTCGGCCTCCTCGCGCGCCATCCTGGCAGCACGTTCCTCTTCCTCGATCTTGCGCCGTGCCTCGCGGGCTTCGGCTTCCATTTTCTCGCGGGCCTCGCGCTGCGAGCGTTCCAGTTCGGCCTTTTGCCTAGCGATCTCTGCGCGCTCCTCAGCCATGCGCTGCTCCGCGGCTTCTCGCGCTGCACGTTGCTCAGCCTCGATGCGCTCCTGCTCCGCCTTGACCGCCGCTTCGCGCGCGGCCTGCTCGGCGCGTTCCTTGGCCGTGATCTGTTCGGCGATGGGGTCCTCCAAGGCCGAGAGTGCCGAACTGATGCGCCGGGCCTCGGAGTCGATCAACTGCGCCCGGCGCAGGGCGGGGGCCTTGATTTCGACGCGCTTCTTCTCCAAGGCGATCCGGTAGCCAGCGAGCTCCTTCTTGCCGTCTTTCGCGGCCCGCATCCCGTCGATGGTGCTCACGTCGTAGACCACGCCTTTGTAGCGCGACGCAAGGTCCGCGAGCGCAGCTTCTGTTGCGCTGTACTCCTGTATTTCAGTCGTCATCATTTCACCTGCGAAAGTAGGGATTGGTAGTCGCGCTCGACTTCATCGAGAAACACCTTCACCGATGCGGCGAGCTTAGCAATGTAGGCTTCGTCCCGCTTTACCCGCTCGACGTACAGCCGGAGCTTCTCCGGCATCCTCGGGTCGAACGAGACGAAATCGACCCAATCGAATCCGCAGCACCATATCTGCCCCTGCACCTGGGCGACGTGCTCGGATGGCATCCCGCCTTGCAGCGTCATGACGTGGATGGTGGACTGGAATGGACACTTCAGTTCTAGCCCGCCGCGACCGATGACTCCGTCCGGCGATGCACCCGCCCACGCAACATCGGGATGCTTGATAAACCCGACCTGCTCGACAATCTCACCAGTTGCGACCTCGTAGGCTTGCCTAGCAGCGGCTTCCGTTGCGGTGCCCCAGGCCATCGCGGCGTTCTGATAGGTGTCGCAAGGAAGGCCGGTCAGCCGCTCGGTGACGAGTTGGAGTCGGTAGTTCCGGCGGGTCGCCGCCTCCCCGGTCTTGATCGTGGCCAGCACGTCAGCGAACCGGGAAGCGGTGGCGTGTCCGGCGCGCTCGGCAAACCACTCGACGGACCCTTGAGTGTTCATGATGCCCTCCAGAATCGTTCTGCCAAGGTTCGGCAACGAGATGTCATCGGCGCTGACAGGTCTTGTCCTGACCTACGCCCGCACAACGGCAAACGGCACCGAGCAAGCGGTCATGGTTGGCTCGCCTCGGCCTCTGCAGCCTTTATGTTTGCTTTGCAGCGCTCCTTGACTTCGGCGAGGGTCTTGCGCTGCTCGGGCGTCAGTGCCTTCCAGGCGTCCTGTAGGGCACTCAGGGAGCCGCACGCCTCTAGGGCTTGTTTGCCGGCCGGGTCGGGCACTGTAGCCCCCTTCCCGCCGCCCCCGTTGGTATCGTCGCCCTGCTCCGCCACCCCGCAGACTGCCTTCAGGGTGTAGCGCTCCAGATAGCTGACCGTGGAAGCGCGGGCTTGGATGGCGCTTTTGGCGCCCCCGGTGTCCGGCGGTCCGCCCATCGCCACGCACTCCGAATGCCCGAGCCGGTGCTTGAGGCAACAGGTGACTTCGATCCAGTCCTTTTCATCCTTGGTGAGCCGCCAAGCCGCCGACAGACCGTGCTTGGAGAGCGCCGGGGTGACAGCATCGACCACCGAGAACAGTTCGGCGTAGGACTTGCCAAGAAGCGGCCCGGCGTCCACGGTGCGATTCTTGATGACCTTGACCGCCTCCGCCTTGAAGGCGGCGAACGCCTCGTTGAACGCCTTGCGCGCCTCGTTCGCCTCCCATTCCTTCTGCAAGGCGAGCAGGTCCTTGATCGTAGCCGGGTCCATCCCGCGCTGAACCGCGACGGCCAGCATGGACATGGGGGTGGCGTCGGCTGGCGGAACAGTCGCTAGTGCAGCACGCTCCTCGCGGCGGGAAAAGCTTTCCGCCGGCAGTTCAATAACGCCCTTCGCTTCGGTGCTCATGCTGTCTCCTTCTTTCGCGTCTTCGCCAGCCTAACTCGGCCGCAGCGCGTACAGATTCGGTTGTATCGAAACCCATCGTCGAGCGGCTGCTGTTCGGGAGGCACGCGCCGTTCCCTGTGCCCCTTCCACGAGCAGACGAACCAGCGGACGAGCAGCATGAACGGCTCACGAAAGCCATAGGCAAACGCGCTCACGCCCGCTTCCTCAGTTGCACCGGCTCCCGCCTCGCCGCCTCCTCCCGGAGTTGCTTCGCCAGTTCCATCTGCTTCCTGACGCGGCGGAAAGTTGCCGCCACGTCGGTTTTCACGCTGGGCGTGTAGCGGAAGGACGGGTCTGTAATGCGCTTGGGCGGTGCGGTCATTTCCACGTCTCCAGCGCCTTCTGTGCGATCATGTAGATTGCGTGCAACTCTTGCATGTCAGGTGCGTCGTGGATATAGACGGGGTCACCACGAAACAAGCGCAGTTCGCCGGATGATTCGTACCGGCGCAGTTCGTACCGCGCGAAACCAGCCACGTAGGGACCGCCGCCGGCCCAAGCTTCTACCCACTTCGCATCGACAGAATATATTTCGCCGCTCATGATGCCCGCTCCTCCGGCCGTCATGCGCGCTCGACAACTGCTTGCACGGTTTGGATTTCCGGCACGTCAAGCGCTGCCTCTATCCAATAGCGAGCCTCGCCGTCGAGCAGGGTTTCGCAAGCGAGGTTCATCATTTCCTCGTCGTCGCCGCCGGAGCTGCCGTAAGCGCACCATGTGCCTTCGTGGTCCACGGCGACAGCGATGCGAACCTTGATTTTCATGTCAGCCTCCGAGTACGAGGACGATGAACGGCGCCACCGCCAGGGCGAGCAGGTTAAGAGCGTCGGGGTCGGAGAGGGACGCGAGGACGAGCACGGACGCTCTCCGCACCAGCTCCCACGTGGGAGATAGCAGGGTCCACTGCCGGCGGCGGCGCTCGCTCATGGTTCTTCGTCTTCCGCGATAGCCGCCATGAAGCACAGGGCGAGAACGCGGCAGGATCGACGTGTCTTGTCGTCGTCGCCCCACTCCTGACCCCAAAGCCCGAAAGCACCTCTGCGCGGCTTGAACAGTTTGATGAAGAGGTCGGAGTGGTAGTTGTCCCACCAATTCACCGCGTTGATTGCGTAACAACTAAAGGTATCTCGTCCATCATCTATCCTGCGGGCCGCTTCCAGATAGACAGCGCTCGCTCTCATTGGTCTCATGGCTTCCTCGCCAGGCCGCGCCACGGAGCCTTCCAGTAGCTCAGCAGGATGCTCTCGGAGCGCGCTGCCTTTTCGGCGGTTGTGGCACCGTTTCGCCAGTTCTTGCCGTCCCAAAACCGCCACCAGAGATGTCGTCCAACATCAACTTCATATACCCCGATCCGCGCAGGCTTCGTGCTGGCGGGAAACCACGGCGTCAGACGGCGGCTCATGTCTTCCTCGCGACGCGCATGGCTTTGCGGATGATGCCGATTGGGGAGTCGTCAGGAACGATTGTGTCGGAATATACGTCGTCAGATATGCGCGGTTGCAGGTAGCGACAGGCCATCATGAACGCATCGCTCAGTTCGTCCCGCTCTCCCTCCAAGCGCAGGGCGAGGGCGACTAGTTCCTGCACTTGGCGCAGGGCCTTGTCGCGCGGTAGTGGAGTCTCGGCGGTGTGGCGCGCTATCAGGTCGCGGACTTCGCTCATTGTCAGTCCCCTTCAAACACGCCGTCAGGACGCATTTGTGCGAACGCTAGCCGCCGATGGCATGACGCTCCTCGAATTCGATGATGGTTTTGCTCACCGGATCGCGCAGGTAAATGTCGTAGCTCATGCCTTGTCCTCGTGGTCGGCGAGTTTCTGCCGGTAGTCCTCGATTGCCTGCTCACGGGTTTTCCCGGTGCCCATGACCACGCGGTAACGGCAGTCCTCGCAGAAGCACTGCTCCTCGTTGTAGCAGAGCCACAACGCCGGAGTGCTGTCGTATTCGACGGTGAGGCCCATCACGGAAAGCTCAAGAACCTGGTGCCGTTGATGGCGTCGGCCTGCCCGCGGCGCTCGTCGTCGGTGTAGTAAGGATCGGGCTCCGGCCACGGCTCGCGCATGATTGTTTCGTCGGGCAGGTCGGGCAACTCGGGGTCAAGTATCTCCGCCGCCGCCAGGGCTTCCGCGGTGAGCCGCAGCGCCCGCTTCAAGTACTCCCGGCAGGAGTGCGGCGCAAGGCTGGCGTTGCCAAGCTCCAAAAGCGCCTCGACACAGCGGGTTTGTACCGTCTTGACGAGTTCGGGCTCGTCGGCGATTCGTGCCGGAGTGTTCAGCGCCTTCAGAGTGGCGTCCATCAGGGCCGTGGCGGGGTGCAGTGCGTTCTTCGACATCTTTTTCATCCCGCTGGCACGCGCTTGGGCGGCAGTTCGGACGGCGAGCGGTACGTGCGCGAATTCAGTCCGTTGCGCTCCTTCGCTTCGCTTATGCTTGAGAACTGTTGCTCGTGCCAGTCCGACCTGTCGTCAAAGCGGGTCCAGATACTTTTTTTTGATTCGTGCGTGTTCCATGCCATCCTCCCCTTGTCAGACAACCAGCCAAAGCCACTCACAGCCTTTGGCCCTGACCTTGATGAGCGCTTGGACGGCAATCTCTGCCGCGAGTGACAAGACTTGGTCTCGTCGAGTGTAAGCGGCGTAGGCGGCGGC
>Ga0194121_10002419_pt1 | contig 29693 bp, 33 predicted proteins | sample TA2MahCa50mmetaG_FD_148609 | JGI IMG/M metagenome (GOLD analysis project Ga0194121, IMG submission 148609) | Freshwater microbial communities from Lake Tanganyika, Tanzania - TA2015020 Mahale Deep Cast 50m | ecosystem: Environmental > Aquatic > Freshwater > Lake | place: Tanzania: Lake...
ACTGGATCATCTGGGATAACATCACTCCCGGCGTCGCCCGTTTCGTCAAGCTGGTAGATGATGAACGGCTCGCGGTCGTGCGCCGCTACGGCACGACCGAAATTCCGGTCGATCAGTACTTCCGCCAATCGTTCGGGGTGTTCGGCGACGACCTTAATCAGATTTTCCGGGCGGTGGCCGAAAAACTGAAGGGGCCGATCGGACCGCAGGAAATGAACCATCGGTTCATTCTCGAGGACGTGCCCTACGCGCTGGTCTTTTATCATGCGCTCGGCCAGGCGGCCGGCATCGCCATGCCGGTCACAGAAAGCCTGATCCGCATCACGTCGGCACTCTACGATCGCGACTTCTTCGCCGAGGGGCACACGCTCGAAAAACTCGGATTGGCCGGGCGCGATGTCGCCGGAATCCTGCGCCTCGCCGAAACCGGGTTCTGAGGGGCTCGCGATGCCGACGCACCCGCCCGCGCCGCCGGACCGGATCAAGGTTCTGCGCAGCAAGAACGCCGGGCCGTATGCCTTGACCTTCGACGTGGTGTTTCGCGATCCGGCGGATTTTCGCGCGTTCGCCGCCCGCGTGCGCCCCGATGATGTGGCCCGCGCCTATGGTCGGCCGGTCACCGACGTGATCTCGACTGAAACGATCGAAGCGCTGAACGCCTTCAAGGTTTCGCTGGTCCGGGATCAACCGGCGGGCCATCCGGGGGATTCCGATTGCTATGGCATGAATCAGGAAGAGCCCTTGGCGCGCCTCGTTCGCGCGGTGCTGGACTATGAGTGACGCCACGGCGATCACCATCGTCACCCCGACCGGCTGTATCGGCAACCGGGGCATCGATCGTGCGACGTTCGCGGCTGTGGTTGCCGAAGCCAAACCGGATGCGATCGCGGTCGATGCGGGATCGATCGACTGCGGTCCATGGTATCTGGGCGCGGGGCGGGAACACAGCCCGCTCAGCCATATCGAGTGGGACATCGAGACCATCCTCGCCGAGGCGGTGCCGCGCCGAATCCCGGTCATCATCGGCAGCGCCGGCGGTTCCGGCGCGCGCGCGCACGTGGACCGGACGCTCGACGTCATTCGCCGGATCGCGCACACGCACCGTCACCAATTTCGCTTGGCCGCGATCTATTCGGATGTCCCGCCCGCGTTCCTGCTCGGTCGCGCCAAGGGCGGGGTCATCGAAGGCGCCGAGCGCGTTCCGGACGGCGCGCCGTTGTCGGTCGAGGCAGTGAAGACAAGCGACGTCATCGTCGGCCTGATGGGAGTCGGACCGATGATCGACGCCTTGCGTGCGGGCGCGGACGTAATCGTCGCGGGCCGGGCGGTGGATGCCGCCGTCATCGCCGCATTCCCGGCCTCGCGCGGCATCGACCTCGGGCTCGCCTACCACATGGGCGATATCATGGAGTGCGCCGAGACTTGCGCCGAGGAAATCACGCCGACGCTTCGCGCCATGGGGCGCAACCGTATTCCGATCGTCGGCCGCATCACGAACGAATCATTCGAGTTGAAGCCGGGATTGGCGAGCATGGCATGCACGCCGGAATCCTGCCTGATGCACAGCGCCTACGAACGCACCAGTCTTGACCGGATCAAGGTGCCGGAAGGCACGGTGGACCGGAGCACCGCCCGCTACGAGCGCGTCGATGCGAACACGACCCGGATTTCCGGGACGCGGTTCGTGGCCGAGCCGCATTCTATCCTGTTCGAAGGCGTGCGCCGGATCGGCTTTCGCTCGATATTTCCGTTCGCGATTCGCACGCCGCGCATGATTGCCGCGATCGATGGGATTCTCGCCGACGTGGACCGGATCGAGCAGGCGGTGTTCGGGCCGATGGGGCGCTTCCGCATTCACTGGCATCACTACGGCCGGAACGCGGTGCTGCGCGACGCCGAACCGGAAGGTGCGGGCCACGAAATCGGACTGTTCGCCGACGTGGTCGCCGACAACCAAGCCCTCGCGCACGACGTCGCCTACGATCTATTTACCCGCATCGGATTCTGGCGTTATCCTGGCCGCACCACTACCGCCGGAAACGTCGCCGTAACGCTCTCGCCTGCGGTCTTCGATGCTGGAGCCGTGTACGAATTTTCCATGTATCACGCGATGCCCGTTGCCGATAGCCGCGCGATCTTCAAAACCGAGATGTTCGAGTCATGACCGAGACGTTGATTGAACTCATTAACATCGAGAAAAGCTTCGGCCCGCTCAAGGTGCTGAACGGGATTTCACTCGCGATTCGGGCGGGCGAGGTGGTGGTGGTGTGCGGGCCGAGTGGTTCGGGCAAAAGCACGCTGCTTCGCTGTATCAACGGGCTCGAACACATCGACGGCGGGGAAATCCGCATCGACGGGCAGGCGGTCGATCGGACGCCGTCGCCGACCCGGCGCCTCAGTCCCAAGGTCGGCATGGTGTTCCAATCTTTCAATTTGTTCCCGCACCTGACTATTCTTCAGAACCTGATCCTGGCGCCGGGTTTGGTGCGCAAGGTTCCCCGCGACGAGGCGGTCGCGCGCGCCAGCCGTCTGCTGGAGCGGGTCGGCATCGCCGAAAAGATCGATTCCTATCCCGACACTCTTTCCGGCGGACAGCAGCAGCGGGTCGCCATCGCGCGCGCCTTGTGCATGGAGCCGGAGGTCATGTTGTTCGACGAACCGACCTCGGCGCTCGATCCCGAGATGATCAACGAGGTTCTCGACGTCATGCGGACGCTCGCGCGCGACGGAATGACCATGATCGTCGTGACCCACGAAATGGGCTTCGCCCGCGAAGTCGCCGACCGCATCGTCTTCATGGACGAGGGCCAGGTGGTCGAGGCCGCCGACCCGGCTGGATTTTTTTCCAATCCGCGGAACGAACGGACCCGCCGTTTCATCGGCAAGATCCTATCCCATTGACTTTCGCCGGGCGGAGGTGCGGAATTAAGGCTCGTTCAATAGGAGAAACCAGGGGGATGTCATGAAGAAAACTTGGATGTTGGGTGCGTTGGCGGGGTTGCTCATGGCGCCCGGTTCGGCCGCGATCGCGGCGGACAAGGCGATGATCGACGAGGTCAAGGAGCGCGGCGTCCTGCGCGCGGGCGTCAAGAACGACGCGCCGTATCTCGGGTTCGTCGATGATAAGGGCCGATACGAGGGATTCGAAATCGATCTGCTCAACGACTTGGCCCGACGCCTCGGCGTCAAGGTCGAATATGAGCCGGTCAAGGCGTCGAACCGCGTGCAGCTTCTGCAACAGAAGCGCATCGACCTGATCATCGCCACGGTCAGCCATTATCGGGCGCGCGACCGGGTGGTCGATTTCACGATCCCGTACCTTTATACGCCTCAGACCCTTTTGGTGAAGAAGGGGAGCGGAATTGCGTCGATAGCGGATATGGCCGGCAAGCGGGTCGGTGCCGACGCCGGGGCCGGCGCGGTCAAGAAGGTGCCTCAGGTTCAGCCGAAGGCCATCATGCAGACGTTCCAGAATTGGCCGGAAGCATTCTTCGCGCTCGAACGTGGCACCGTGGACGCCGTCGCCACCGACAACATCCTGCTGGCGGGGTTGCGCGCCGGCTCGCCCAACCCGGAGAAATACGAGCTGCTCGGCAGCAAGGCGTTTTACAGCGGCGGCTATTATGCGATCGCGCTCCGCGAGAACGATTCGAAGTCGCGCGATACGCTCAATTTTCTGCTGCAGGATCAATGGTTGGACGGCACATGGCAGCGGGCGTTCGACAAATGGCTCGGCAAGGATTCGAAGCTCAGGATGACGCTCGCCGATTTCGACGACTTCAAGATTCCGGTATGGGACGAATAAGTCGGGGATCTTTCGGGACGTAACCCGGGCAGTCGCGCGTCGTCCGGTGTACCGATGCGGGCGCCGGTATGAAGCTCGATTGGACCATTCTGTGGGGTGATCCCGGCCTGCTGGTGCTTAAGGGATTGGCGGTCACTCTTGAGTTGGCGGCGTGGTCGCTGTTCTGGGCGTTTCTGGTCGGCTTGCTCTTCGGCATCGTCCGCTGGCTCGGCTTTCGTCTTACGGAACCGATTTGCTGGTTCTATATCGAATTCGCGCGCAACACCCCGCCGGTGGTGCAAATTCTCTTTTGGTATTTTTCGGCGTCCTACATTCTGCCGGAGTGGATGTTCCGCGAGCTGCGCGACATCGGTTATGAATTCGGCGCGGCGGTGGTCGCGCTTTCCATGTATCATGGCGCCTTCATCGCCGAGGTGATCCGCGCCGGGCTGAACTCGATTCCCAAGGGTCAATACGAAGCGGCGCGTGCCTTGAGCCTATCATTGCCGCAGGCCCTCGGCCGCGTCATCCTACCGCAGGCGCTACGCGTGGTGATCCCGCCGCTGATCAACGAAGCGACGGCGTTGACCAAAAACACGTCGCTGGCGATGGCCATCGGCGTCACCGAACTGACCTACCAATACAAGCACATCGACAATTTCCTGTTTCGCGGGATCGAGGCGCTCGCGGCGGTGACCGTCATTTACTTCATCTTGTGTTTAGTGCTGGCAGGGATCGGCAAGGCCGCGAATACCTTCCTTTCGCGCCACATATCGCGCCGTGCCGCGACAGCAACCATCATCAGCGAGTAGCCGCCATGCATTGGGATCGCGTGTGGACGGCGGCGAACTGGGAGCGGTTGCTGGTCGGCGATTTGTTCAACCGGGGCGAATGGGGCGGATTGCTGCTCACGCTTACCCTCGGCGTGCTTTCCATATTCTTATCGACCCTGCTCGGCGCGATCCTCGGCGTGATGCGCAGCTCCGCCCGCCCGGCCCTTTGGGTGCCGGCGATGCTCTACATCCAGGCGCTCCGCAACGTGCCGCTCTTGATCCTGGTATTCTGGGCGTATTTCGTGCCGCCCGCATTCGGCCTCAATACGTCCAAGTTCACGAGCGTGCTGGTGGCGCTAACCCTGTTCACCGGCGCATATCTTGCCGAGATCATTCGCGGCGGCATTCGTGCGGTCGCGTCGGGTCAGTTGGAGGCCGCGCGCGCCCTCGGCATGGGTCCGTTCGAAACCCAATTGTGGGTGGTCCTGCCGCAGGCGTTCTTCAACATGCTGCCGGCGCTCGGCGGGCGCTACGTGGTTTCGATCAAGAACACCTCGCTCGCGTTCCTGATCGGGCTCGCCGAATTGACCGAAATCGGCAAGCAGATCGGCGCCCGGCTGATGACCGCGCCGATCGAGGTTTACCTGACCCTGCTGATGATTTATTTCGTGGTCAACCGGGGCATCTCGTCGGCGACCCGATTGCTGGAAAACCGGTCCCGCTTCAACCGCCTGTTCCTGCGCGTCTGAACCGGGATCCGCGAACGCTCAACGGCTCTAACGGAGATCGAACATGAATCGCAACCAAGCCCGCCGGATCGTCGAACAATGGATGTTTCCGACCGTCAAGACCAGCTACATGGGGGGAATCGAGGATCGTCCGATCCTCGCCGAGTCCCACGGCTCCACCGTGATCGATGTCGACGGAAAGAAATATCTCGATTTCCAGTCGGGACAGATGGGCGCCGCGCTCGGGCACCAGCATCCGCGCATCGTCGCCCGTATTCAAAAGACGATTAAAACGCTGCTTCACGCCTCCAACACCATGCTCAACGTCGAGCGCCTCAAGCTGCACGAAACCCTGGGCAAGCTGTTGCCCAGGCCGTTGCAGAAATCCCTGTTCCTGGTCAGCGGCAGCGATGCGATCGAGGCGGCGGTCGATCTCGCGCGCAAGGCGACCGGTGGCCTCGACGTGATCGGCATGCACGCCGGCCTGCACGGCTCGACGTCGTATCTGACCCGGTCGCTGTCGTTCACCTGGAGCCGGCAGAAGCACACCATCGTCGCGCCGGCGACGACGGCGGTGCTGGCGCCCTATTGCTACCGCTGCCCGGTCGGCATGACGTTTCCCAAGTGCCAGTTTCAATGCCTGAAGACGAGTATGGATTTAGCCGACGCCAATTTCACGTCGCGGCCAGCGGCATTCATCGGCGAACCGATCCTGAGTGCGGGCGGGGTGATCGTGCCGCCGCCTGGGTTCTTCAAGGCGATGCGCGAGGAAGGCCGCAAGCGTGGCATGCTGATGATCGCCGACGAATCGCAAACTGGCCTCGGCAAGACTGGCAAGCTGTTCGGCTTTCAGCACGAAGCCGGATTCGTGCCCGATATCATCACCATCTCCAAGCACTTTGGCGGCGGGCTTCCGATCAGCGCCGTGTGCACCACGGCGGACATCGCCGCGCGCGCGGTCGCCAACGGCTATTTTGCGACCCGCTCGCACGCGACCGATCCGCTGCCCTGCGCGACCGGCGAGGAGAGTCTGCGGATCGTGGTCGAGGAGAAAATCCCCGCCAAGGCGGCCCGCATCGAACGCCGGATCAAAAAGGCCTTTTCGGACATGGCCAAGGAATTCGAGTGGATCGGCGACGTGCGCGGGCGCGGCTGCCTGCTCGGGATCGAGCTGGTCAAGGACCGCAGGACCAAGACTCCGGCCAACGAGGAAACCGCCGCGATTGCGCGCTTCTGCCTTGATCGTGGGTTGATCTTCCAAATTCGCGGCACCGGCAAGGCGCTGAACGTGATCCGCCTCGTTCCGCCCATGACCACCGCCGAAAAGGACATCGACCGGGCGATGTCGATCATTCGGGACGCCTTCAAGGCCGTGCGGCAAGGCGGGCGCGCCACGCGCCCCGTCGCGCGCGCGGCCGAGTGATCGTGTGATGGGTACGGCACATATGGTCGGCGGTAACAAGTGCGATCGGTTCGGCCACCCGCTCGACCCCACGGTCGGCTACGCGCGCGGCGCGGTCATCACCGACGAGATCGCCGAATCGCTGCGCCAGGCGCGGGCCTACGGCATCATTCGCGACCGTTACGCCCGGTACGGCGACGACGGCGTCTATAATCTGACCGGGTTGATTCGAGCCTTTCCCTTCGCCCCGGGTGACGACGGCGCGATGCGGTCTTATGTCCACTTCATCGCGCGCTCGCACGGCGAGTTCGAGGCCCTGGCGATCGAGCGTCTGGGCGGCCGTCGCGAAACCCACGACGGGTTCCTGGCGACGCGGATCACCGCCGCCATGCTCGCCATCATGCTGGCGCTGCTCAAACCGGGCGAGCGGGTGTTGTCCCTGGTCGCGCGCGACCGCTCGCATCCCTCGGTCAAGCAAGGCGTCACGCTCGCGCGCGCCGAATTCGAGGAAGCGGTCGGGATCGACGCATTCGCCGAGGCACTCGGTCGCGATCCGGCATCCAGTTTGGTCGTCATCACGACGATTTCACCCTCCAAGCACCATCTGCCGCTCGCCGATCTGATCCGCGCGATCGGATTGGCCCAGGCACGGGGGGCGTTGGTTCTGCTCGATGATGCCCACATGGCTTCGCGCCTCTCGCTCTACGACGAACCGGCGGCGCTGGCGATCGATCCCGCGCCGGACGTCACGATGTGGTCGCTCGACAAACACATGGGCGGGCCGCGCTCCGGCTTCGTTGCAGGCAATCGCGAGCTGATCAAGCGGATCAAGGCGCGGGCGCTCGGGCTCGGGGTCGAGGCTCAGCTCGGCCAGATCATTGCCGGTTATCGAGCGGTGGAAGCGTTCGACCCCCGGCCGGTGCGGCAAGCGGGCGAATCGGCGAAACGGATTCTCGCCGCACTCGGCAACGCCACCCACGGCCTCGGCTATCTTGCCGGAGCCGGGGTCGCGGTCGGCGGCGAAGACTACCTCGGTATCGCACTCGCCCGCGCCGGCCGCGAACGGACCTCGCTAGTGCCGATCGAGGCGGTGGCGTTCGGTTCCATGACCATTCTCGAGCGCATGGGGGCGGTCACGATCCCGGCGGTGGGCATGCCGGGGGCTTCCTGCACCTTCCGTCTGATGACCTATCCGGATGGCGCGCGCTTGGGCGAACGCGGCGTCATCGATGCCTGGAACATGGCGATCGAGGCGACCACGGCCGCGCTCGACGACCCCGAACGGGTGCGCGCGGCGCTGCTCGGCTAAAAGCCGGTTCATATTACGAAACAACGTTTAGGTCGGCGGCGGCGCGGCGGTGCGCGCGGCGCGCTCGCGATAAGCGATGTAGGTTGCCGCCGTGAAGATCAGCGCGCCGCCGATCCAAATGGCGGTTTCCGGCACTTCGGCGAAGATGACGAAACCAAGGATCGCCGCCCAGATCAATTTCAGGAAATCGAGCGGCATCAGGGCGGTCAGTTCGGCCTGCTTTAAGGCCTCTGCGAACGCGAGCGAGCTGACGGCATAGGCGAAACCGATCCCGGCCAGCCAAAGGAGCTGCTCCGGCGTTGGGGTTTGCCAGAACAGCAACGCGCCGATGAACACGAACGGCGTACTGATCACGGACGTCAAAATCGTTGTCGTCAGGCTGGATTCGCTGCGCATCAAGATTTTGACGACAATCATGCCGATTGCCCACAGGAACGCGGACAGCAGGATGTAGGTTGAACCGGGATCAAACGCGATCTCCCAAGGCCGCAACACGACGAGCGTTCCGGAAAATCCGATGGTCAAGGCGACGGTTCGTCGCAGGCGAACGGTTTCGCCCAAAAAAGCGACCGCGAGCACCGAAGCGAACAACGGCGCGGTGAAATTGAGCGCGGTCACCTTGGCGAGCGGTGCGAGGGCGAGGCCGGCGACGAATAGAAACGCCGATACCGCCTGCAACAACCCGCGCGTCAGTTGCAGCCCCGGCCGGTTGGGCTTGAGACCGGCAATTCCGGTACGTACAAGGAGAGGAAACAGAAAGACAACGCCGATCAGGTTTCGGAAAAAGGTAACGACGAACGGATGCAGTTCGGTCGCGACGTGATGAATACCGGCATTGGTGACAATGGCGGCGATGCCGGATACCACCATCAATGAGAATCCTCGGCCGAGGCTTCCGCCGGCCTTGGACGCATACCAGGATCGAAAGCGAAGGCCCATGGCTCAGAGATCGGGATAAGACATCGAGCGGGCAAGTGACAGGGAAGGAGCGACGCTTGAGGGAGGCAAGCACCCCGGCGCGAGCCGGGCAATGTCAAGATAATAGCGGAAAATTCGTACGTTTCTGATCGGAAAAATTGGATTTTTGTTCGCGCTCTGTCGCATCATGGTATATCCCCTGTCCGGGTACAGGCGATCCGGTAAGGGAGTTCGGTACCGATTGTCGGGTGATTCCGGAAGCATACTGAAATAAGATGGAAGCCCGTCGGTGCCAGGCGCACGCACGGGTCGTCGGGGGGCGGATTGAATCAGCAGAGCGGCAATCGACGGAGCAGCGGTTTTCTCGCCTCTTTGGTTCGCGCGATCGACCGAATCAACGAGGTCATCGGGCGTTGGACCTCGTGGCTGGTGCTGTCCATGGTGCTGACGACGTTCGCCGTCGCGGTACTGCGCTATGGGTTCGATGTCGGCTGGATTTGGCTCCAGGAAATCTACGTCTGGATGCACGCCGTGATCTTCCTGGTGGCCGCCGGGTATACGCTGCTGCACGACGGGCACGTTCGCGTCGATATTTTCTATCGCACCGCGTCGGAACGCGCTAAGGCGTGGATCAATCTGCTTGGTTTCGTATTTTTCCTGGTGCCGACCATCGCCGCGATCTGGTGGTCGTCCTGGCCTTACGTGCGGTTGTCCTGGCAGCGCCTCGAGGTCTCGCGCGAGGCGGGCGGCATGCACGGGCTTTTCCTGCTGAAGACGGCGATCCTGATGTTTTGCGTCCTGCTCGTTCTGCAGGGCCTCGCCTTTGCGATCCGCAACCTCTTCGCCCTGGTGCGACGTCCCGACCCGGACACCACGCCGCACGACCGCGAGATAGGGCCCTGACATGCCGCTCGGCGAGATCCTCAGCATTCTTCTGCTCGTCGTGCTGTGCGCGACCATGCTGCTCGGCTATCCCGTCGCTTTCACGCTCTCGGGTGTTGCGGTCATCTTCGCCTTGGTTGGCGCCTGGCTCGGCGCCTTCGACATGATCTTCTTCAATGCCATCCCGTCGCGTCTGTTCGGCGTGATGAGCAATGAAGTTCTGGTCGCCGTGCCGCTGTTCGTGTTCATGGGCGTGATGCTGGAACGCTCGCGCATCGCCGATGAACTGTTGACGACCATGGGCCAGTGCTTCGGAAAAGTGCGCGGCGGACTCGCGATTTCGGTGACCCTGGTCGGCATCCTGCTTGCCGCCTCGACCGGCATCGTCGGTGCCACGGTCGTGACCATGGGGCTGCTCAGCCTGCCGACCATGCTCAAGGCCGGTTACGACCCCAAGATCGCCTGCGGTACGATCTGCGCATCGGGCACCTTGGGCCAGATCATCCCCCCGTCAATCGCGTTGGTGATTCTCGGCGATTCGCTGGTCGGGGCCTACACCGAGGCCCAACTCGCCAAGGGCAATTTCTTGGTGGAGCCGCTCAGCGTCGTCGATCTGTTCGCCGGTGCGATGATCCCGGGTCTGATACTGGGCGGCATATACGTGGCTTGGCTGCTGCTGGTCGCGTTCTTCCGGCCGAAGCAAGCACCCGCGTTCTATGAGGAAGGCGTCGAAATCCGCAAGCTGATGATCCAGGTCGTGAAAGTCCTTATCCCGCCCGTGTTTTTGGTCGTCGCCGTGCTGGGGTCGATCCTGGCCGGCCTCGCCACGCCGACCGAAGCCGCGTCGTTCGGTGGCGTCGGCGCCATTCTGTTGGCCTTGGTCAAGCGTCAATTGACCCTACGCATCGTCGAGGAAGTTACCCGATCCACATGCCGCATCAGCGCCATGGTGTTCGGCATCCTGATCGGCGCCTCGCTGTTCTCGCTCACGTTTCGCGGGCTCGGCGGCGACAAGATGGTGCACCATTTTCTGACCGACCTGCCCGGCGGCTTTTTCACCGCCATGTTGATCGTGATGCTGGTGATGTTCCTGCTCGGGTTTGTGCTCGATTTCATCGAAATCGTCTTCATCGTCGTGCCAATCGTCGCCCCCGCCTTGTTCGTGGCGGACATCAGCCCGATCTGGCTCGGCGTGATGATGGCGCTCAACCTGCAGACCAGTTTCTTGACCCCGCCGTTCGGCTGGGCGCTATTTTACATGCGCGGGGTCGCGCCCGACCACATCAGGACGACCGAGATTTATCGCGGCGTCGCGCCGTTCGTGGTGCTGCAGTTGGTAGCTCTGGCCGTGGTCTGGAACTATCCCGATCTCGCCACGTGGCTGCCGAAGGCGATTCTGTAGGCACGGGTCGCGCCGGTCACTCGGCGGCGGCGAGCTTGCGGGATTTGTCGAACGTGCTGACGTCGCGTGCCAGCTCGGCGATCAATTCGGTTAGCGGCTGAACCCCGGTCATGGCGACAATCGCAGTAAACTCGACCGGCTCGATCAGCGGATCGGATTCGATAATCCTCAACCGGCCGTCGTCAACCCAGTCCTTGTACTGATCCTTGGGCAACAGGGTGACGCCGAGTCCGGCAGTGGCCAAAGACGCGGCCACGCCAAAGCTATTGCAAGTGTAAAGCCGGTGGCAATAAGCGCCGCGCGAACGGAACCAGTCCTCGATTTTGGCATGGTGAACCGATTGCGGGGAAAGCGCGATAATTGGAAAGCGCTGCAATTCTTCCGGGCCGAGATGGCCCTTCGGTACGTCGAATGAGGGGCTCGTCATCCACGCGAAATCGACGAACCCGAGCGACCGGGTCGCCAAGTTATAGCCGGGAATACGTCCGGGAGCGAGGATCAGGTCCAATTGCCCGGCGCGCAGGCGTTCATACAAATCTCCGGTCAGCGCTTCGTCCAGTTTCAGGACGATCTTGGGATGGCGTTCGTGCAAAGTGCGAATCAGCGCCGGAAGCCAAGTAACCGAGACCATCTCGACGACACCGAGGCGCACGGTGCCCGGTATGGTGTCCGGCGCCGAGATGCGGTCGCGGATTTTGGCCGAAAGATGCATCATCTGCTCGGCATAGCGGATCAACTCGAGGCCGCGAGGGGTGACGCGCGCCGTCCGCTGCGAACGGTCGAACAACTCGACGCCGAGATCCCGCTCGAGATCATGAATACGCATGGAAACCGTCGACTGGGTCGAATTAAGGCGCTCGGCCGCCGCGGTGAAGCTGCCCAGCTTGGCCGCCCAATAGAACGTTTCCAGCTGCTTGATGTTCACGATGATCTATCCGCTCGAAAAGCCGTCGCCGTCAGCGCGTGCGATCGTCGCCGGCCGAAGGAAGGCCGATGCGCCGCTCCCGCGCCGCAGCTTCGACATCTGGTTCCAAGTCGAGGCCGAGCGCCTGGTTCAATTTGTTGAACAGAATGCAGATACCGATGCGCACGGTCAGTTCGACGATCTGTTGGTCGGTGAAATGGCGTTTTAGGTCCGCGAACACCGCGTCGCGGATGCCCCAGGCGCGCTCGGTGACCAAGCGGGCGTAGTCGCGGACCAAGCGCTCTTTCGTGTCGAGGCCCGGCGGCTCGGGATCGAGTATCTTGTCGACAGTTTCCGCCGGAATGCCGAGGTCAATCAGCGCCGCGCCATGATGGCCGACGCAATAGGCGCATTGATTGACCCGGCTCGCGGTGACCACCGCAATTTCCACCAGCCGACGAGGGAGCGTCCCGGTGCGGCGCCAGTCGTCGATCAATCCGTAGAGATGCCGAAACGCCTCGGGCGAATGGGCGACGACCCGCACTTGGTTGGTGAAATCGCCGTAGTCGCGGGTGAATTTCCGATAGAGATCGCGCAACGGCTCGGCGACCGACGACTCTGGGATATCACTGACGCGGGCCATCTGATGCGGGCGATTTAGAACGACACCTCATTCATAACCATCAGATTACTTGATCATAATTCATTGGTAAATATCACTTGTTATGAAGTTTTCTTTGGAATTACCATACTGAACCCGTTGGGTAATACGATGCGAGGGAACTTATCCGGCGCCAATGATGAGTCCGTGACGGTCGTCCGCATGGCCCCGCGGAAAGCACACTTTCAGGTCGGGGCGAAACCCGGCAACAACGAACTTCAGGGAGAGAACCGATGAATCGCAGAAAACTTCTGACAACGGCCGCCGTGACAGCCGCCGCCGCTGCCGCCGCATCATTCCCGAGGCCAGCCATTTCCCAAGGCCGCAAGGAATGGCGGATGGTCACGACCTGGCCCAAGAACCTGCCGGGCCTAGGCACGGGCGCGCAATATTTCGCCGATCAAGTCACCAAGTGCTCGAACGGTCGTCTGACCGTCAAACTGTTCGCCTCGGGCGAAATCGTGCCTCCGTTCGAATCGATCGACGCGGTCGGCAGCGGCACGGTCGAAATGGGGCATGGCGCTCCCTATTATTGGAAAGGGAAAGCGCCGGCGAGCGAATTCCTCAGCAATTTTCCGTTCGGCCTCACGGCGCAGGAATACAATGCCTGGTACTACTACGGCGGCGGCAAGGAACTCGCGGACGAAGTCTACCGCGAGCAACTCGGCTGCAAATTCCTCGTTTGCGGCAATACCGGCGTGCAGCATCCCGGCTGGTCGCGCAAGGAAGTGAACACGCTCGCCGACGTGAAGGGGTTGAAGATCCGCATTCCCGGCATCCCGGGCGAAGTGATGAAGCGCGCCGGCGCCACCGTGGTCAACCTGCCCGGCTCCGAAGTCGCCTCGGCGCTGGCCTCGGGCGCGATCGACTGGGTCGAATGGAACAACCCCTACGGCGAGGCGGCGATGGGTTTCTGGCGCCACGCCAAGTACTATTACACCCCCGGCTGGCACGAGAGCGGCACCTCGCTCGAACTCTTCGTCAACGCCAAGAAGTGGGACGCCCTTGAGGACGATCTCAAGGCGATCGTCGAGCAATGCGCCAACTCGACCAATGTCGTGATGCTGAGCGAGTTCCAGTTGCGGTCTGGCCCCGTCCTGCAGCAATTCATCAATCAGCACGGCGTCATCATCAAGAATCTGTCGGACGAAGTCCTGACCAAACTCGGCGAAATCACCGGCGAAGTCATCTCGGAACTGATCGCGAAGGACAAACTCAGCGCCAAGGTGTTCAAGAGCATGGCCAAGGTCCGCGCGGAGCAAATCGCCTACACCGACGTGACCGAGGCGTCCTTCATCCAGGCCCGGAAGCTGAAGTACAAATTCCCCAGCTGATCGCCCGAATCGCCGACCTCGTTCCCGGACGCGGCCGGCCTTTCCGGCCGCCGGATTTATCGTTGGGGACACGCGCCGCTCGGAAGCGGGATATCGATCCGGAATTCTGCGCAGTTCGCGCAACAGTTTTGTTGAGCAGCAAACATCCGAATTTATCGCTTGATATGATAAATGCGCTTTCCGGATTGAGCCGATCGCGTAAGTCCGCTCTTTGGTCAAGCCAATCCGGCATGGATGGACGAAAATCATGAACTGGTCGGGCAACCGCATCGATTCCCATACAGATGAAGAAAAAGCCGTGACCGCCGTTTCACCGATAACGACGCTCATCGTTCGCATCCAATCGGTGGTTAGGGAAACCGACGACATTCTCCGGCTCGAACTCGTCGATCCATCCGGCAGCGAATTGCCGGTATTCACGGCCGGCGCTCATCTCGATGTTCATATTGCCGACGGGCTGATCCGCCAGTATTCGCTAAGCAGTGATCCGGCCGATCGTCACCGCTACGAAATCGCGGTCTTGAACGAACGCGCGGGACGCGGAGGCTCGAAGGCCCTGCATGAAACTGCCAAGCCCGGCCTGACGTGGACGGTATCCATGCCGCGCAACCATTTTCCTCTTATCGAGGGCGCCAGCCGCCACCTGCTGATCGCGGGCGGGATCGGTGTCACCCCGATGATGGCGATGATCGCGACGCTCGAGGCTCGGGAGGCCGACTGGCGGATGCATTATTGCACGCGCGCGCCGGAAAAAACCGCGTTTCTCGCCCGGCTGAAGCCGTTGATCGACGCCGGCAAGGTAATCATGCATCACGACGGCGGCGATCCGAGTAAGGGACTCGACATCCCCGCAACGCTGAGGTCCGTTGTTCCCGGTACCCATCTTTATTATTGCGGCCCCCCCGGGTTCATGGCCGCTGTTACCGAGGCCGCGTCGCACTGGCCCAAGGATTCGGTGCATTGCGAATACTTCACAGCCCCGACGGACCGTCCGGCCGTCGCGCAGGCGAACGAGCCGTTCCAGATTAAGCTCAAGAGTAGCGGTAAAGTGCTCGACGTTCCCGCCGATAAGACCATTGTCCAGGTGCTGCGCGATAACGGCATCGACGTCGACACCTCCTGCGAGGAGGGATACTGCGGGACGTGCCTGACCCGTTATCTCGACGGCGAGCCCGAGCATCGGGACACCGTTCTGGATGACAACGATCGCGCGCAATACCTGATGGTTTGCTGCGCGCGTTCGCGTTCCCCTTTATTGGTATTGGATTTGTGACGGAGGAGACCATGGCCGCTCTCGGATACGTTCGCAATTGCTGGTATGTCGCGGGAATGTCTTCGGAATTTCCCGTGGAAAAGCTGACCGGACACAAGATTGCCGGGCGGCTCATCGTCGTTTGGCGCAACAAGGCGGGCAAGATCGTTGCCCTCGAGGATCGTTGCGTGCACAAGCGCTTTCCGCTGTCGCAAAGTCGCTTGCTGCCGGACGGTCGGTTGGAATGCGGCTATCATGGGCTTTGCTATGACAACGAAGGCAAGTGCGTCTTCATCCCCTCGCAGCAGGACATGCCGATTCCGCCGCAGGCGCGGGTGCCGCAAATCCCGGCGATCGAGCAGGACGGAATCGTCTGGGTATGGCCGGGGGATCCGGCGAAGTCGGGCGAAAGCAAGCCGCCGCGCACGCCCGAGGTGACCGATCCGGCGTGGGAAACGATCCATTCCGAACCGATGCGCGTCGGCGCCAACTATATGCTGCTGATCGAGAATCTGCTCGACATTACCCATTTTTATCCGCTGCACGACGGCAACATCGGTGACATCGAAAACAGCAAAATCCCCATCGAGCTGGAGGAAGGGGAAGTCGATGGAAACAAATACGTGATGACCATCCGCAAGGTGGAAAACTACAAGCAACCGCCGTACTTGCAGGACTGGTTCATTTACCCGATCGTCGATCGCCATCATACCCACTGCATGCAGAGCTTCGGATTCTGTCGGGTGGTGATGCGTAACGCGCCGCCGGGCAAGGTGGGCACCGACATGGAGCGCGGTTACGTGCTGATGCACAGCCACACGCCCGTCGACGAACGCAATCTCGTCTGGCGCTGGATTCTCAACTGCAAGGCGGATCATCGTTCGGCCGGCGATCCCAACATGTCGACCGCCAAGCGGGTGGCGTCCATGTTTCCCAACGTCGTCGCTCAGGACCGTTGGGCGCTGGAAAAGCAGCAGGAGATGTTCGAGGTGCCGGATGAAGGCTATTCCGAACTGTTCCTTCGGCCCGACAAAGGGCTACGCCGCATCCGCCAGATGTTTTCGGCCAAAGTGCGCGAGGAGCAGGCGGCCCGCGCCCAATCCCCGCGCGCGGCGGAATAAGTCTCCGGACTCGCGCCGAGGTCGCCGCGTTCATGCCGAACCAACGCCGCAACGGCCGCGGCCCGCTCGCGGGTCTTCGTGTTCTCGAGTTCGGCCAGATCGCAGCCGGACCGTTCACGGGTTCCTTACTGGCCGATCTCGGCGCCGACGTGGTCAAGGTCGAGCGTCCCGACGGCGGCGACGGCATGCGCGATTGGCCGCCCTTGTCCGCCCGGGATAACGGACCGGTCTTTTCGGAAAATTTTGCGTCCCTGAACCGCAACAAGCGGAGCGTCGCGTTCGACCTGAAGGATCCGAGCGATCTTGCCAAGTTGCGCGAACTGTCTAGGGTCGCCGACGTGGTTGTGGAAAATTTCCGCGCCGGGGTGTTGAAGCGGCTCGGCCTCGGCTATGACGATCTCAAGGCGGTCAATCCCCGAATCGTCTACTGCTCGATCTCCGGTTACGGTCAAACCGGCCCCTACGCGCACAAGGGCGCGTTCGACGTCACCGTCCAGGGCATGAGCGGCATCATGAGCGTGACCGGCGAAGAGGGCCGGTCGCCGGTCAAGTGCGGCGTCCCGATTGGAGATTTTTGCGCCGGACTCTACGCGGCCTACTGCATTGCCGTCGGCGTGATGCGGGCGCGCGAAGCGGGCGAGGGCTGCTATATCGACTGCTCGATGCTCGGCAGTCTGATCGGCGTCGCCGCCCTGCAAACCAGCGAATATTTCGGCACCGGCAAGGCGCCGCGGGCGCTCGGTTCGGCGCACCCCCGCAATGCCCCCTACCGGGCGTTCAAAGCCAAGGACGATTATTTCATCATCGCCGCCGGCAATGACAAGCTGTGGGAAAGCGTTTGCGACGCGGTCGGCAGGCCCGATCTCGCGCGCGATCCGCGCTTCACGTCGCAATCGCTGCGCGCCAAGAACCAGGACGACCTGCTGGCGATCCTCGCGCCGATGTTTCTCGAAAAGACCGCAGCCGAATGGTTGGTGGAGATGGACCGACGCGGCGTGCCGTGCGCGCCGATCAACACCTATCCGAAAATTCTCGCCGATCCGCAGGTTGCCGCCATGGACTTGGTACGGGCGTTGCGCCTGCCGAACGGCGTCGATACGCGAACGACCGCGTTTCCGGTCGCCATTTCCGGGCATCGTTTCGAGGTATACCGCGAACCGCCCGAATTGGGGCAGCATAACGCCGGCGTGCTGGCGGAGTGGCTCGGCCGCAGCGCTTGAGGTCCGGCCGGCCCCTATCGAAACTCTTGAGAACCCGCAGCTTCGCCTGTTTGTGCCTGACCTGACAGGCCAAATTGCGCCCCTTCGCAAATGCCACGATCGGAAATGGCGCGTGGTATAAGCTCTGCAACAACTGCTCGATGCGCACGAACCGATTCAGCAGATCACCGTCCGACACCGTTTCAAGATCGGCCAAATCGAATCCAGTGCAGAAATTCCGTCCTGTGCCGGTCAAAACGACGGTGGCGCAGGCCCGTGCCTTGGCTCGCTCCAGCGCGTCGAGTAGCGCCTCGACCGTCTGTGCATTCAAGGCGTTACCGCGATCGGGACGATTGAGCGTGAGGGTAAGGACGTCATCGTCCCATTGGTGGAGCAGGCTCTCTATGAAGGGATTTCCGCGCTTGGGTGGGGATACTCGATGGCGCGAAATGGTAGTCGGTGGGTGGGTAGCTTGAAAGGCGGGCGGTTTCCTCGGTGTCTTGTCGTTGGACCTGACGCAGCGCAACATCAGATCTTTCTAATAATAGATAGTAAGCGACTAACCCATTGGCATAACTTTGGTTCAATCATCACCGAAGACATTTTTCGGTTGTGGTCGCGCGCGAGATATTTTCTCGGCGGCATTGCTCGACGGAGATTAAAAGTGCGAAAACACAGGGATGATTGATAGGTATTTTTTATTGGTTTTATAAAAATTAAATAATTGATTATTGAGGGGCTTCTTCTAAACTAGCGTTAACGAAGAAGCCAAAAGGCTCATAGTTTCAGGCGCTAAACAGCCACGCGGGGAGAAAAATCGTCTCATCTTAAAGTGCCGGTCCTTGCGTCGACGCCGCGCATCCACGTGCCACCAGCATCCACGTGCCACCATATGTGTGCAGCTTGATACGTTCGGAGGCCTCGGAATGGGTGAGCATGGAAGGTGGCTTTCCAGGGATGCGAGCGACTAATACCGGCTAGCGGAATGATTCGGATCGACGCCTACAACAGCACCCTCGACAGCACAAAAACGGAGCTTGAGATTATGGCACCTCCTACCAAGCAAAACGAACCTTCGCCCGTCCGGCAAGCGGTGCTGCAGCACCTGAACATTGTCGGCCACCTGCAGCCGGCGCTGCACGTGGCGCAGCACGCGCCCTATCCCGACGGGGTCGACAACGCCCACGTTCGCGCGTATCTGCGCTCGCCCCACGATGTCGGCGGCGAGCCGGATGTGCCGATCCGTTGGGAGGAAAAGCAGGAAGAGGTGTGGGAGTTGAACACCTACGTCACCTGCGAAGTTCTCGGCTGGCGCGGCATCTGGACGTCCGAGGAACGCCGCCGCCGCCAGAACGTCGATGTCGGCCAGACCCAATACCTGGGCCTGCCCTACTACGGGCGTTGGCTGATGACCGCCGCGCGGATCATGGTCGACAAACGGTACATCACGCTTACCGAACTGATTAACAAACTCGACGAGGTCAAGAAGCGCTATGATCAAAAGAAACCATCACGTTGAAAAAGCTACCGGCAAGGGCGATCCCTGGTGCTTCAAGGGCGAAGCAGGCCCGGCCAAGTTCAAGGTCGGCGATCGCGTGCGGATCAAGGATCTGCCCGACATCTTCTATACGCGGACGCAGACGTACGTCCGCGGCGCCGAAGGCGTGGTCGCAGTCGTAACCCACGAAAGCCCGGCGCCGGAGGATGAATCCTGGGACAACACCGACAAGTCCGAGTGGTTCTACATCGTCCGTTTCCGGCAGAAAGACCTGTGGCCCGATTATCCGGATTTATACGCGAACGATTCGCTGCAAACCGAACTTTCCGAACGCTGGCTGGAAAAGGCCTGAGCGGGCGCCGGATCGACAGTCAAACCCATAGGGGATGCATCCATGAGTGATAAGCACGACAAGCACGAACACGCGCCGATGGTCGACGAGGTCAGCTTTTTCGAGATCCTCGAGGTGTCGGTGCGTGAGCTGGCCATCGAAAAAGGCCTGTTCAGCGCGGAAGATCACCGTCGCTTCACCGAATTCGCGGAAACCATCAGTCCGGCGCCGGCAGCGCGTCTGGTCGCCCGGTCTTGGCTCGATCCCGAATTCAAGAAGCGCGCCCTGGCGGACGGCTTTAAGGCCAGCCGTGAAGTCGGCGTCGACTGGCTGAAGCCGACCGGCTTCGGCACGCCGAGCGACTTCTGCGACCTGCGCGTGCTCGAGGATACGCCCAAGATTAAGCACGTGGTCGTATGCACGCTGTGCTCGTGCTATCCGCGCCCGATTCTCGGCCAGTCGCCCGAGTGGTATCGCACGCCGAACTACCGCCGCCGCTTGGTGCGCTGGCCGCGCCAGGTGCTCGCCGAATTCGGCCTGCAGCTGCCGCCGGATGTGGAAGTCCGAGTCGAGGACTCCAACCAGAAGTGCCGCTTCATGGTGATGCCGATGCGTCCGGCCGGCACCGAGGGCTGGACCGAAGACCAGTTGGCCGCGATCGTCACCCGCGACTGCATGATCGGCGTGGCGTTGCCGCATCCCGACCGCAAGGCAAACGCCAAGCGGCCGCTCCATCTGGCGAAGAATCCGGTGCATCACTGAGTTCCAAGGAGCCGTTAATGAGCGCTGATCGTACACGCCCTCCGGTACACGTGCCCAAGGAAACGCGGGCGGCCTGGGAAAGCCCGGACCCGACCCCGATTACGCTGCTGGAGAAGATCCGCAGCGAGGGGCGGGTGTGGGAGGATCTCGCCGAACAGTACGGGGTGACCAACCCCGATCCGCCGTGGAAGACCAGTCTGGTCGGGACGTGCGAGGCCTTGGCGGAGGCCGAATGCCTCGGCACCCTCGATCGGCGGGCATCCGAGGACGAACTCTCCGAGAATCTCTATCAGGACCTTCCCTATCCGGAGCGTGAGTTGGTGTCGTTGGCGCACACCATGATCCGGCGCGGGCTGATCGACGAGGAAGAGCTGGCCCGCCGGATGGAAGCGGTCGCCAAGCGCCTCAACAGCTGATTGGATGACGGCGTCACAATAACCAAACAGGGCAGCTGGCTGACGGATTGAATGAGCAATCGACGGTTCTATTTGCGTAACGGCGGATTCCGCGGCTGGTTCTCATTCGCGAAGGAATCCGTACCGTCGTGCGGCGGCGTTCGGACCTTCTCCCTGGCATCGAGGACATGAGTCGTGACCATCCGCGGCGTGGAAATCAAAATCCGGAATTTGACCCATCGATACTCCTCGAAAGCGCCGCTGACGTTCGAGCGGGTCGATATCGAGGCCAAGCGCGGCGAAGCGCTGGTCATCATCGGCCGCTCCGGTTGCGGCAAGTCGACTTTGCTGCACATTCTTGCCGGTCTGATGCGTTCGTCGGATGGCACGATCCATCTCGACAGCAAGCGCGTCACCGGCCCGTCGCCGCGCTGGGTGATGATGTTCCAGGCGCCGCACCTTTTTCCCTGGATGACGGTGGAGCGCAACGTCGGCATCGGCCTCCGTTTTGGCGGTTGGCCCAAGAACGAAATCCGCGAGCGTGTTGCCAAGGCCATCAGCCTGGTCCATCTCGACGAATTCACCGCCAACAACGTGCAGGACCTGTCCGGCGGCCAGCAGCAGCGCGTCGCGCTCGCCCGCTCGCTGGTGATGGAGCCGGAGCTGCTTCTGCTCGATGAGCCGTTCTCGGCCCTCGACGCTTTCACCCGCGCCGCCCTGCAGAAGGACGTGCGCTCGATCGCCAAGGAGCTGGGCATCAACTTGGTGATGGTCACCCACGATATCGACGAAGCGGTCATCATGGCCGACCGCGCCCTGGTGATGGCGGGCAAGCCCGGCAAGATCGTCCACGACATGACGATCAATCTTCCCGATCCGCGCGACCGTCTCGATCCGGCCGTGCAGGCCTTGCGTTCGCGCCTGATGCAAATTTTCCACGACGCGACCCACGGCCCCGGTTCCGACAAGGCCGTGGGCAACGAAAACCAGTCCGAGACCCTAGAAGGGACGCCTCTCCCCACGCGCCTGAGGCGATAGTGAAAACCGCCCCTACACAGGAAGGAGTCACGCAATGAAATCGCTCTACGATAAGCATGGTGACGGCATCAATGACCCGAATCTGGTCATTGACTACGATCCACTGTTTGAAGGCGTATTGGGCACCGGCATCAACCGGCGCGACTTGCTCGCTGCGGGCGGTCTGGCCGCACTTAGCGGCAGCCTGCCGATGCCGTCCTTCGCCCAGGAGAAGAAATTCAATCCGGTAGTCAAGATTTGCTACATCCCGATCACCGATGCGGCCGCCCTGCTGATCGCGCACGAGTTGGGGTTGTTCAAGAAGGAAGGCCTCGAGTCCGAGGCGCCGACGTTGATCCGCGGCTGGTCGCCGCTGGTCGAGGCCTTCGCCGCGCACCGCTACAACCTGACCCACATGCTGATCCCGATCCCGATTTGGATGCGCTACAACAACAATTATCCGATCAAGATCACGGCGTGGGATCACACCAACGGTTCCGCCATCGTCGTCAGCGAAAAGAGCGGCATTAAGACTCCGAAGGATTTCGGCGGCAAGCAGTTCGCGGTGCCGTTCTGGTACTCGATCCACAACATCGTGTCGCAGCGGATCATGAAGGCCGCCGGCATCAAGCCGGTGATCAAGCCGCAGGACGCGAAGCTGGCTCCGGATGAGTGCAACTACTTGGTCCTGCAGCCTCCGGCGATGCCGCCAGCGCTCGCGGCCGGCACCATCGACGGCTACTGCGTGGCCGAACCGTTCAACGCCTTGGGCGAACTCAAGGCCGGCGGCCGGGTGTTGCGCTTCACCGGCGACGTGTGGAAGGGCCATCCCTGCTGCGTGGTCGTCATGCACGAGGCCGACGCCATGGATCCGGATCGCGCGGCCTGGGCGCAGGCCGTGCACAACGCCGTCATCGCGGCGCAGATCGTTCTCGCCGAAAACCGGCAGGAAATGGCGGACCTGATGTCGGCCGACGGCAAGAACTACCTGCCGTTCCCGAAGGAAGTAGTCCGCCGCGCGATGATGTTCTACGACCCCGCGTATTACAAAAATCCGCAAGCGATCAAACATCCGGAGTGGGGTCAGGGCAGAATCAACTTCCAGGGCTGGCCGTTCCGGTCCGCGACAGAGTTGGTGACCAAGGACCTGAAGGAGACGGTGATCACAGGCGACGCGCGCTTCCTCGAGTCTCTCACTCCTCAACACGTCGCCAACGATCTCGTCAATTACACCTACGTCAAGAAGGCGTTGGAGGCCAACCCGAAATGGCGCGCCGATAAGAGCGTTCCGCAGTCGGGCGATCCCTTCACCCGTGTGGAGACGTTCCAACTATGAGCAACGGCGTCGCATCCGCCGACGTGGGGCAGGTGAATCTCGAGGGGCCGCCCGGCGCGGCCCCTGTCACCTCGCTCAAGCCTCGCCTGAAGGACGCGGGGCGGCGCTTGTTCAATTGGGTCGCTGGCCTGGCGATTTTGTTCGCGCTGTGGTGGTTCGGCGCTTATCTGATCTATATCAATCCCAGCACGACCAACTTCGCCAGCTTCGGCCCGATTACGACGTTCGAAGCCTTCCCGGTTCTATGGAAGCAGGGCAAGATTCAAGCCGCCGTAATCACCAGCGGCTCGCGTCTCGGCTACGGGCTGCTCATCGCCATCGCTGTCGGCGTGCCGATCGGCATCCTGCTCGGTCGCAGCCGGCGCTTCCGCGAACTGAGCAATTCGCCGTTCCAGCTGCTGCGCATGATCAGCCCGCTGTCGTGGGAACCGATCGCGATCATCGCGTTCGCAAGTTGGAACGGCGCAATCGTCTTCTTGATCGCCATCGCCTCGGTCTGGCCGATCGTGTTCGCGACCGCGGCTGGCTTGGCCAAGGTCGATCCGGCTTGGTTCAAGGTCGCGCGCAACCTCGGCGCCCGACCGTGGCACATGGTCAGGGAAATCATCCTGCCAGCGATTCTGTTCGATATCCTGACCGGCGTTCGTCTCGCGCTGGGTGTGGGCTGGATCGTGCTGGTGCCGGCGGAATTTCTCGGCGTCACGTCGGGCCTCGGCTACTCCATCGCCGACGCGCGCGAAACGCTCTCCTACAACCACCTAAGCGCGATGGTGCTGATCATCGGGGTCATGGGCTATATTCTCGACAGCACGTGTGCGTTGCTGATCAAGTACGGCAGCTACCACCGTTCGGAGTGAATTCGCGTTCCTGTTCGCAACTTTCGTGACTTAACCCAAGGAGATCGTCATGACACAACCGATTGCCACCGCCCCGCGCATCGCCGCGGGTTCGACCGCGGCCGTGACATCGAAGCAGATCGCCGGTGCCTTCCTGCTCGGGATGGTGATGCTGTTCGGCGCGGGCTTCGTGCAGACGGCCGAGGTCCACAACGCCGCCCACGATGCGCGCCATTCCATCGGCTTCCCTTGCCACTGAAGTTCTCGTCCGCGGGCGTAGTGCGATGGTTTTTCGGCGCATTGTGATCTCCGCCCTGCTGGTGGGCGCGCTGTCGGGCTTGCTGCTGACGGCGGTCCAGTTCTGGCGGGTGGTGCCCATCATCATGAGCGCGGAGAGCTTTGAGGGCGGAGGGGAGCCCGCCGCCGGCCTAGCGGCTCAGCCGGCGACCGCGCACGCCCACGCGGGGCAGGCGGCCCCCCATGATCACGGCGAGGCCTGGGCGCCGGAGGATGGTTGGCAGCGGACCACCTTTACGCTGCTCGCGAACGTGCTGACCGCCATAGGGCTGGCCCTGGTGTTGTTGACCGCGATCGTGACCGCGCTCAGGGTCAATGCCACGACCAAGCTCGACTGGCGCCATGGGTTGCTCTGGGGGGCGGCCGGATACGCGGTGTTTTTCGTCGCTCCGTCCCTCGGCCTTCCGCCGGAAATTCCCGGCGCGGCCGCAGCGCCGCTGGTCAAGCGGCAGTTGTGGTGGCTGTTCGCCGTGGCGAGCACGGCGGCGGGGTTGGCCGGCGCGGCGTTCGGCAAATCGCCGTGGCGCTGGGCCGCGCTCGCATTGCTGGTGATCCCGCACCTGATCGGCGCGCCTCATCCGCCCGGCGCCATGTTCGAGGGCCATCCGCCGGAAGCGGTCGCCGAATTGACGCGGCTCGCCAAAGATTTCATCGGCGCAACCGCCATCGCCAACGGCGTGCTTTGGCTCGCGCTCGGGCTGTCGTCGATTTGGGCGGTCCGACGCATCATTTTGCCTTCGTTGTCACCTCAATCTTAACCAGGAGAGCAGCCATGACCGAACATGTTTCAGCCGCCACCGCGCCGCGCGTCGTCGCCGGTTCGACCACGATCTCGAAGCCGACCCAGCTCGCGGGCGCCTTCCTGTTCGGGATGGTGATGCTGTTCGGCGCGGGATTCGTGCAAACGGCCGAGGTGCACAATGCCGCTCACGACGCGCGCCATTCCATCGGCTTTCCCTGCCATTGAGCGTGGTTGAGCCTCTACCGGATCGGCCGGCGGGGGCGGATCGTGAAAGCGTTTTTCCTCCCGCCGGCGGTAGAGGCCGCAAGTCGTTATGCCCCAAAAAATAAACATTGTTTGCGTGTCCGGCACGCGCGAGAAGCTGCAAATGGCGGCGATGTTCGCGTCGGTCGCGGCCGCGTGCGGCGACGAGGTGACGGTATTTTTCTCCATGAACGCGTTGCCGTATTTCGTCAAGGGGCATAAGGGAGAAGCGCCGGCCGAAGGCGAATTCGGCGCGCTCGTGACGCAAAAGGGCGTTCCGCCGTTCAAGCAGCTGTTTCAGCAGGCCGTCGAATTGGGCGACGCCAAACTGTTGCCGTGCTCGATGGCGATCGATTTGCTGAAACTCAAGAAGGACGATCTAGATCCCGAAATGGGTCCGCCGACCGGGTTGACCGGATTCTTAGCCGCATCCGAGGGCGGGCAATTGCTTACGTTCTGACTGCAGCAGGAAAGTATGTAACAATGAGTGACATCAAGACCATCGATGCGTGCAACACGTTCTGTCCCGGTCCGCTCATGGAACTGATCACGTATATGAAGCAGGCCAGCGTCGGCGATACGCTCGAGCTTTTATCGACCGACGACGGCTCGGCGACCGACGTGCCGATGTGGGTCAAGAAGTGCGGGCACGAGATGATCGGTTCCGAAAAGAAGGGCGACGTCTGGCACTTGACCGTGCGCAAGGCGAAATAGCGCGGCGGAGTGTATCCGATCCGCGATCCAAAGCGCCGTTGACGTTTAGCAAGGGAGGCACCTTTGAGAATTTTAGTCGTTGGGGGAGGGACGGGCGGTACCATCGTGGCCAATAACCTCGCGCGGCGGCTGGTGGCGGGAACCAGTTCCGGCAAGGTGAAGATCACCATGCTGTCGGCATCCGACCGGCATATGTATCAGCCGGGCCTGCTCTACGTGGCGTTTGGGCAGATGATGCCGGACGAGCTCTATCGCGACCAGGCCAGCCTGCTCGAGCCCAATATCGACTTCTATGTGGATCCGGTCGAGACGTTCTATCTCGACCGCAACAGCGTTACCACCAAGAACGGCAGGACCCACGAATACGATATTCTCGTCATCGCGACCGGAAGCCGCATAATGCCGCACTTGGTCCCCGGCATGGTCGAAGGCGCCGAGTTTTTCTACACCGAGGAATCCGCACTCAAGATGTTCAGGCGCTTGCGCGAATTCCAGGGCGGACGGGTGGCCATCACCGTCGGCGTTCCGCACAAGTGTCCGATAGCGCCGGTAGAGGTTACGTTCTCGCTGCACGACTACTTCAAGGCGCGCGGCATCCGGGATAAGGTCAAGATCAAGTACCATTACCCGATCAACCGCATCCACAGCATCGAAAACGTCGCCAAGTGGGCCACGCCCGAGTTCGACCGCATGGGCGTCGAATACGAGACGCTGTTCAACGTCAAGGAAGTCGACCCGAAAAATAAGGTCGTCCGCAGCGAGGAAGGCACCGAATACGAGTACGATTTGCTCATCGCCATCCCCGAGCATCGCGGCATGGAGGTGATCGAAAAGCACAAGTTCGGTGTCGGCGGCTGGATTCCGACCAACCGCCATCAACTCACCATGGAAGGCCGCGACAACGTCTTCGTGCTCGGCGACACCACCAACCTGCCGGTCAGCAAGACCGGTTCGGCCGCCCACTTTCAGGCCGAGGTGGTCGCCGACAACATCGCCTCGATCGTCAAGATCGGCGCTCCGGTCCGCGAATACGACGGCAAGGTCTACTGCTTCATCGAGGCCGGCCACGACCGCGCGACCTACGCCATGTTCAACTATCTCAACCCGCCCGATCTCAAGCCCGCGAACAAGTCGATGCACTGGTTCAAAATGTCCTATAACCAGATGTATTGGACCAGCGTCCGTGGCTTACTCTGAAAGCCGACGTCATGACCTCTGAAAGAAAGCCCTCCGCCGCCGCGCCGGCCGCCCGCAGCGCCGAAGACCTCGCGCGCGACATCGAGCAGCTGTCCGAATTGGCGACCCTAGTGGCGTCGGCGCGCGACGCCATGTCGGACGAGATCGTCACGCGCTTATCTTCAGCCTTCAGCGAGGGCATCACGCTGCTTGATCGCCTAACCCGCAACCGGGGGCTGATGCGCCTGCTTCAGGTGCTCGACCGTCCGGAAAGCCAGTATCTGCTGATCAGCATGGCTGACGCCATCAGCGCCTTGAGCCGGGACTTGGCCAAGACCCCGCCGGCGAAGGGCGGTTTGGTCAACCTGCTGATGCTGGCGAGCCAGCCCGGCACCCAGGAAGGGCTGCGTTCGCTCTCGCTCCTCGGCCAACACTGGAGCGCGAGCTTGCGCGAATTGCATCGGCGCGGTGGCTGAACGCGCGTGCGATCCTTCGCGCTCCGGCGTCATGGGATGAGCGGATGGAAACTTATTTCACCGCCGACCGGCTGGCTGACCCCGCCATTGCCAACCTCGATGAAGAGTTACGCGCCTGTCTGCAGTGCGGCTATTGCTTGGCTACCTGTCCGACCTATCAGGTGACGGGCGACGAGTTCGACAGTCCGCGCGGACGGACCAAGCTGATCAAGGAAATGCTGGAAAGCGACCGGGCGCCGGACGACAGGACGGTCGCGCATATTGATCGATGCTTGTCGTGTCTCGCCTGCATGTCGAGCTGTCCGTCCCGGGTGCACTACATGCATTTGGTGGACCTCGCCCGGGTCCATATCGAGGATACCTACCGGCGTCCGCTGTTTGACCGGTTGGTGCGTTGGACGGTGGCGCGCATCCTGCCCTATCCGGGGCGGTTCCGCGCGGCGATGCGAGGCGCGCGGTGGGCACGGGGGTTGGTCTTCGCCCTGCCCGCGAGGTTGCGCGCGATGGTCGAATTAGCGCCTGGTGATTTGCCCCTGCCTAGCCCAAACAATCATCCACAGGTATTCCCAGCCGAAGGCCCGCGCCGCCGCCGCGTGGCGCTGTTGACCGGGTGCGCGCAACAGGCCCTGAACACGGCCATCAACGACGCAACCCTCCGCATTCTCAGGCGGCATGGCTGTGAAGTTGTGGTCGCGGCAGGCGCCGGCTGTTGCGGGGCGCTCACCTACCACATGGGCCGCTCGGGGAACGGCCGAGCGGCCGCCGTTCGGAATATCCGCGCCTGGATGGCGGAAGTGAACGGCGACGGACTGGACGCGGTCGCCGTCACCGCGGGCGGCTGCGGCACCATGGTCAAGGACTACGGTTTCATGTTCCGCAACGAGGCCATCGCCGCGGATGCGGCGAAAATTTCCGCCCTCGCCAAGGATATTTCCGAACTGTTAACGGAGATCGGGTTGGCCTATACGACCAAGCCCGGGTTGCGCGTCGCCTATCACACCGCCTGCTCGCTGCAGCACGGGCAACATTTCCGATTCGGGCCAAAGAAACTGCTGCGCGCCGCCGGATTTTCCGTGATCGAACCCAACGATCCGCACATGTGCTGCGGCTCCGGGGGAACCTACAACCTGCTGCAACCGGAAATGTCGCGCCGATTGCGGGAACTCAAGGTGCGGTCGCTGGAACGGGGTTCGCCCGACGCGATCGTCGCGGGTAGCATCGGATGCATGATGCAAATCGCTTCCGGTACTCGGTTGCCGGTGATCCACACCGTTGAACTGCTCGATTGGGCGACCGGCGGGCCGATTCCGCCCGCTCTCGATGGTTTCGCCAAGACGGTCGTGGCGGCGGAATAGCCGTTCACCTTTAGCTTCGCCAGATCAGAACGTAGCGCGAGCGGTCGACCTTGCCCCGATTTTCGGCAATGGCGATTTCCGCGCCAAACGGTTTGACGGCGCGATTGATCGGGCTTTTTAAAATTAGGTTTCGGAATTTCGTGTAGTCGATGCTGGCGAAGGCATCGTCCTCGCCTTGCAGGAACCGGTGCAGATCAGGAAGCGCAAAACGCCATCGACCGTGCTCGAGCCGAAATTCCGGACAACGACTCAATTTGTCGAGTTGGGCCGCGTCTTTTTCGGCCACCCGTTCAAAAAACGCGAGCAGGGCCCGTTCAGCCGCCGCCGCGACCATGGCCAGCTAATCCCCTGACAAACATGAGTAATTCCCATTACTCGGGCGAGCGCCCCCGCTACTCGGCCCCGTTGGTCGGGCGGGTTTTGTCGTGGGCGTCGGACGACGACCGGGCCTCTCGAATCTTTTCCTGATAGTGTGTTTCCGACAGGGGGCAGGGAACCCGGCGGCGCAAAGGCGTTTCCTCATGGCGCCGTTTCACCCAATCCAGGGCGATTTCGGAGAACGCGAGGATGGCCGGGCTTTTGTAGTGTCCCTTGCGGCGGATCAGTGTAATCGTTTTTTCGGGAATCTTCGGGTAAAGTCCGATCGCATGCAGCCCGCATTGGGTATGGGCGATGCTGTGGGGGAGTACGGTCGCGAGCGGGCCAGATTGGATCATTTCGACGATCACGCTCAGCGAATTGGTTTCGATCGCGATGCGCGGCTCGATGCCATGCTTGTGGCAATAGCGGTCGATGTGGCGTCGCAGGGCAAAATCGGTGTTGAGCAGGGCGAGGGATTCCTGGGCG
>Ga0194121_10002432_pt1 | contig 29608 bp, 29 predicted proteins | sample TA2MahCa50mmetaG_FD_148609 | JGI IMG/M metagenome (GOLD analysis project Ga0194121, IMG submission 148609) | Freshwater microbial communities from Lake Tanganyika, Tanzania - TA2015020 Mahale Deep Cast 50m | ecosystem: Environmental > Aquatic > Freshwater > Lake | place: Tanzania: Lake...
GCGAGCTGGTCGGAACCCACGCCTCTTCCAGCGCCAGCCGCTGGGAGGCCCTCGAGCCAATCCGGCAGGGGGTGGCGAAGCACTTTGGTGCGGTGAAGGAAAACGTTGCGGCCGGTCTGATCCTTCGCCACGACAACGGTTCTAACTACCTCGCCGATGACTTCCAGGACGAGATCGAATTCCTCGGGATCGAAAGTTCGCCCGCCTTCGTGCGCCAGCCAGAGGGCAACGGCGTGGCGGAGAGGATCATCAAGACGCTGAAGGAGCAACTGCTATGGGTCCGGTACTTCCCGACCGTTGAGGCACTTCGCAAGGGGCTCGCCGAGTTCGCCGATCTCTATAACGCCTCGTGGCTGCGGGAGCGCCATGGGCACAAGACGCCCAATCAGATCAGGGCCGAACAGAAGGCCCTTGCATCCGAAGCCGCCACGGAGTTCAAATTGGCAGCGTAACCGGCGCAGCGAACTGTCTCACAACCGTGCCCCGGTACAGGCGGGCTCAGTTCGTGATCGCATTCGCCGCTGATGGCTCCCTTGCGGAGCCGCGGCAATGCGTTGGTTCAGGCGACCTTCAGGTTCGCCGCGGCGCTCTTGCCGCGCTCGGTGACGATGTCGAACGTCACCTTCTGACCCTCGGCCAGCCCATCAAGGCCAGAGCGCTCGACGGCGCTGATGTGGACGAAGACGTCCTTCGAGCCGTCAGTCGGCTGAATGAAGCCGTAGCCCTTGGCGTTGTTGAACCATTTCACGGTACCGGTTGCCATCATTGGCCTCCTCGAAAGCACGAGTGTGCTGCAACGGCCGCACGACAGTCGCACAGCCTGAACAACCTAAGTTTTGGGGGTCGCTTGGGAAGGCGCCCGGCCAAGCGGGCGTAACTTGGCAAAGCACGCCAAAAGTTCGCTTGCAGAGGTGTAAATGGCTTTGCGCATGCTAAATGTCAAGGCTAATCACTTGATTCAATGGCAAAGCCTGTCAGCAGCCGTGCCTGCGGATTGCCAAATCCCGCCCCCTCGCCACGTCAGGACCAAGTAAAATCATGTCCGATATCAATGGGTTGGAAAAAGCCTGGCGGATCGCGCCAGCTGCTTATCTGGCGCGGCGCGACAAAGCGTTTCAGATCACGCTGCCGACGTCGCTCTACGTCACCATGCGCGACGGCGTACGTCTGGCCGTCGACACATATCTGCCGGGCGGCGCACCAGGCCGCGTGCCAGCGATCGCGATCTTCACGCCCTACTATCGCCGCTTCAAACTGGCCGAGGGCGCGCCCGGCGGGACCGAGCCCAGTCCCAATGCCGGCAAGTACCGCGACTTCTTCGTGCCGCGCGGCTATGCCGTCATCGTCGTCGACGTGCGCGGCACCGGCGCCTCATTCGGCACGCGAGATTCTTTTCGCTCGCCGCTCGAGCGCGACGACTACCGCGAGATCGTCGATTGGATCGTCAAGCAAACCTGGTCGGACGGGCGCGTCGGCGCCACCGGTGTCTCCTATGTCGGCGCCGCCGCCGACTTCGTCGCGTCGACAGGGCATCCCGCGATCAAGGCCATCGCGCCGCTCTTTTCCGTGTGGGACACCTGGGGCGACCACTACTACCCCGGCGGGCTGCTGCTCAACCGGCTCGCCGAGAACTACGACCAACTCATGGTGGCACTCGATCACGACCGGCGCGAGCTCCTGCCCAAATTCGCCTACTTCAAGGATCCTCATTTCCGCGGACCGCAACCGGTCGACGAGGACCGCGATGGTGCGCTGGTCAAGGCGGCGGTCGCCGAGCATCTCGGCAACTTCCACATGCCTGACTTCATCCACGAATTCCCGTTCAAGGATTCGGCTCTGCCCTACGATGCGAATTTCACCAGCGCATCCTTCAGCCCCTATCACTACGCCAAAACCGTGCGGCCCGACGTCGCCGTCTACTCGATCTCGGGCTGGATGGATGGCGTCGGCTACACCAACGGCGCGATCAGCCGCTTTCTCAGCCTGCCCAATCCGAAGCGGCACCTGCTGCTCGGACCCTGGGATCACGGCGCGCGCATGAATGTCAGCCCGTTCCGCGGGCCCGAGCCGGCGGCGCAGTTCCCGCTGCTCGCCGAGGTGCTGCGCTTCTTCGACCACTACCTCATGGGTCGCGACACCGGTCTCGACCGTGAATCCCCCGTGCACTACTTCACCATGCAGGAAGAAAGCTGGCGCGAAGCCGCGGGCTGGCCGCCGCCCGCCTCGACGGTCACGCTGCATCTTGCTGCCAACGGCAAGCTCGCGGTCGGCGCCGGCGAGGCCGGCCGCGACCAGTACAAGGCCGACTTCTCGCTCGGCACGGGCGCCAACACGCGCTACGGCCGCCTCGCCGCCTTCGACGTGCGCGACTACTACACCGACTGGTCAGGTCGCGACGGGCGCATGCTGTGCTTCACCAGCCAGCCGCTCGATGCCGACCGCCAGCTCGCCGGCCACGCCGTGCTGACCCTGCACATGAGCGCCGACCAGCCCGACGCCGCGATCCACGCCTATCTCGAGGACATCGATCCGGAGGGCCGCGCCTGGTACGTGACCGAGGGCATGCTGCGCGCGCTCCACCGCAAGGAAAGCGCGATGCCTGAGCTGCACAAGGTCGTCGGCCCATTCCGCAGCTTCGCGCGCAAGGATGCGCAAGCGCTGACGCCGGGCGAGCCGGTCGTCATGCGCTTCGCGCTGCTGCCGACCTCATGGCGCTTCAAGGCCGGCCATTGCCTGCGCCTGGCGCTCACCTGCGCCGACACCGACAATTTCGGCCAGACGCCGCATGGCAAGCCGCCGACCATCCAGGTGCTGCGCGGCGGCAATCATGCGTCGATGATCGAACTGCCGATGATGCCAGGTGACGGAGCGGTGCGGAATTAAGTGCAGTGTCACCGATATTATGATAGCGGAGTGATGATATTTCGGTGGATATTTCGGTAGATATTTCGGTGACAGTGCACTTTATTTAATTGTCACTGGCTCGCTCGAAACGGATTGACGATGCGCAGGCGCTCCTCGATGACCAGCCCGCTCTGAATATCCTCGGACCAAAGCGTATTGCAATCAGCCAGAAGCGCGGACGCCGCGATCATGGCATCGAAGATCGCGAGGTTGTAACGCTCGGCAAGCGCCAACCCGGTTTCGTGCGTCTCGATCGTGATGGGATGCACGGTCAGCACATCGCGCAGCATGGCAAGAAACGAATGGGTGTCCGGCCACGACAGGCGCATCTTGCGGCGGGCGACGTTCGTGAGCTCGTTCAATACCTGGACGCTGATCGCGCCGCCGCGGCCGATGATCGCCTCCGCTCGGTCCGCCTTCGCAACGTCGTCCGATGCGAGATAGATCAGAACGTTCGTATCAAAGAAGCTACCGCGAATTCGCTTCATCACGATCGAACTTGAAATCGGCGGGCAAGCGGCCCCGAAATTTGCGTAGCCGCTTCACCAGTTCCATTCGACCGGGCTTGCGCGCAACAGCGAACTCTCTCTCGTCGGCGACGCGGATTTCGATCTCGTCGCCTTCCTTGAGCTCGAGGGCATCGACCACTGCGGCGGGAAGACGGATGGCGAGACTATTGCCCCATTTGGCGACCTGCATACCGGCCTCCATGGATATACATCGATATTAATGTATATCCAGTGATGACCAAGGTCAAGAAAGCGGAACCTATCACCCCTCCGTCACCGCCGCCGACCACGGCGACATGACGTCGGAAATGCCAGTGCGCGTGCCATCGGCGTTGACGACGACCATGTTCGGGCAGGAGAAGTTGGCGGGCGTCGCGCCGTGCTCGACGAGTTCGACCGGCACCTTGGCCTCGAGCGCTCGGATGATCTCCGGCTCCATGCGCCGGTCGACCATGACATTGTCGCCGCCCGACACGTCGATGCGCGGGCGATGGGCGGCCGCCTCGGCGCTCAAGCCGAAATCGGTCACGAAGGACATGAGCTGCATGACCGCCGACATGATGCGCCGACCGCCCGAGGCGCCGGCGCCGAGCCACGGCTTGCCCTGACGCGCGACGACGATCGGGCACATGTTCGACAGCGGCCGCTTCGATGGCGCGATCGAGTTCGCCTGCCCCGGGCGCGGGTCGAACCACATGATGCCGTTGTTCATCAGGATGCCCGTGGTCGGCAGCACCGTGCGGCTGCCGAAGCTCGACAGCAGCGTGGTGGTCAGCGCGACGATCGTGCCGTCGCGATCGATCGTGGTCAGATGCGTGGTGCAGCTCTCGGCCGCGATGTCGCCGAGCTTGCTCAGCCGCGTCACATAGGCTGCCCTCATCGCTTCGGCATAGGCGACGAAGGCGGCCGCATCCGGCGCGGCGCCGAACTTGACCCGGTTGAGCTGCGCCAGCACGTCCTGCAGCGTCGGCCCGGCGGTCATGCCGCCTGGTGCCTGCACCGTCACGCCGCGATAGTTGATCGCCAGCGCCGGCACCACACGCGCGCGATAGGATCTCATGTCTGCAGCATCGAGCACACCGCCGATCGCGCGCGTGTCCGCAACGATGTCGTTGGCGATGCCGCCCTCGTAGAAGTCGCGGTGTCCGTGGCGACCGAGGCGTTCCAAGGTCTGCTCGAGTTGGCCGAGCTGGATGGAATCCGGTGCGCCGGCTTGCGGGGGCGTCGGGGGCAGATCGTTGGGCAGGTAGATGCGCTTGCTTTCCGGATAGCGGCGCAGATCGATCGCCGCATTGGCAACCTTGAGCGTCGTCCACCAATCCTGCGGCAGGCCGCGCTTGGCAAGCCGGATGGCAGGCGCCACCACTTCGGCCCAGGACTTCTTGCCCCAGCGCTGGAGCGCCACACCATAGCCGTCGACCGCGGCCGGTACCGCGAAGGACAGGCCCCCGTGCACGTTGCGGTCGTCCTTGACCTGCGCCCAGGTGAAGAGATCGGTCTGCATGCCGCCGGTCAGCGGGAATGCCTTGGGATCGAGCTTGGCCGGCGACAGCGGACCGTAGTCGACGATCTCGGCCGACGATTGCCCGGCGCGATGCACGGTCATGAAGCCGATGGCACCGAGCCCGGTATTCCACGGTTCGACCACGGCGAGCGCCAGCGCGGTCGCCACGGCCGCATCGACCGCGTTGCCGCCCTCGGTCAGGATCTGCGCACCCGCTTCGGCCGCGAGCCGGCTCTGCGACACGACGATCCCTTTCGACGTGCGCGCGGCGGGTTTGGTGACGTTCCAGTTCTGGGTGAAGTAGACAGACATTCAGATTCCCCCGACGATGCTAACAGCCTTCAAATGCGTAGGGGCGCAGCATGCTGCGCCCCTACAATCGCCAACAGACTCACGCGCAAACTACGCCGCCAGCGCCTCCAACAGCGCCGCTTCGAGCTTGTCCATGCCTTCCTTGACGATGTCGTTCGACGCCGTCAGCGGCACCAGGAAGCGGATGACATTGCCGTAGACGCCGCAGGACAGGATGATCAGCCCCTTCTCCGCCGCCTTGGCGACGACCGCCTTTGTGAGGTCCGGCGCCGGCTCGTTGGTCTTTCTCGTCTTGACCAGCTCGACCGCGACCATGCCGCCCAGGCCACGCACATCGCCGATGCAATCGAGGCTGTTGCGCTGGGCGAGGCTGTTGAGGCGGTCGGTGATGATCCGGCCGATCTCGTTCGAGCGGTCGATCAGCTTCTCTTCCTCGATCACGTCGAGCACGGCGAGGCCGGCCGAGCAGGCGACCGGATTGCCGCCATAGGTGCCGCCGAGACCGCCCGGTGCCGCCGCGTCCATGATCTCGGCGCGGCCGGTGACCGCCGACAGCGGGTAGCCGCCGGCGAGGCTCTTGGCCATGCACATCAGGTCGGGCGCCACGCCGGCATGCTCGATGGCGAACATCTTGCCCGTGCGCGCGAATCCGGTCTGGATCTCGTCGACGATGAGCAGGATGCCGTGCTTGGTGCAGATCTCGCGCAGGCTGCGCAGGAAATCGAACGGCGTGACATTGAAGCCGCCCTCGCCCTGCACCGGCTCGATGACGATCGTGGCGACGCGCGCCGGATCGACGTCTGCCTTGAACAGCGTATCGAGCGCCTTGAGGCTCTGCTCGACCGTGACGCCGTGGAATGCGTCGGGGAACGGCACGTGAAAGACCTCGCTCGGGAACGGACCGAAGCCGACCTTATAGGGCACGACCTTGCCGGTCAGACCGAGCGTCATGTGCGTGCGGCCATGGAAGGCGCCGGAGAAGGCGATCACACCGGGACGGCCGGTGTGAACGCGTGCGATCTTGACCGCGTTCTCGATCGCCTCGGCACCGGTCGTGAAGAACACGGTCTTCTTCGGGAAATTGCCCGGCGTGACCTTGTTCAGGCGCTCGGCGAGCGCGATGTAGCTCTCATAGGGCGTCACCTGGACGCAGGGATGCGAGAAGCCTTCCAGCTGGTTCTGCACCGCCGCCGTCACCTTGGGATGCATATGGCCGGTGTTGACCACGGCGATGCCGCCGGCGAAATCGACGTAACGCTTGCCCTCGACGTCCCAGATTTCGGCGTTGCGCGCCTTCTTGGCATAGATCGCATGCGCCGAGGCGAGGCCGCGCGGGATTGCTGCGTCGCGGCGCTTGGCAAGTTCGCTGTTTTTCATGGCTGAAAATCTCTTCGGCTGGACAGGGGTTGGGCCGGGCAGCATAAGGCAGCATGGCCCGGACCGGCACGGCCGAGGCTAGCATGGCGAAATTCGGAGTCCTAGACGCGGCGCCGCATATCGAAGGCCGATTTTTAGGCTGCCTTTGCCCGCGTTTTGCGGCGCCACATGCGGTGCAGCATGGTGCCGACCGGCCAGAGCAGCGCCGCGAAGGTGCAGAGCGCGAGGCCGGCCGAGATCGGCCGGCTGAGGAAAGGCAGGATCGAGCCGTCCGACTTGATCAGCGAGGTGACGAAGCTCTGCTCGACCATGGTGCCCATGACGATGCCGAGCACGAGGGCCGCCACGGGGAACCCGTTGCGCTCCAGCACGAAGCCGATCACGCCGAAGGCGGCCACCGTGACGATCAGGAACAGATTGTTGCCGGTCGCAAAGGAGCCGATCGCGCACAGCAGCACGATCACCGGCATCACGCCGGCGCGCGGCGCGCGCAGCACGAAGGTGGCCAGGCGGATCATGGCGATGCCGAGCGGGATCATGATGATGTTCGCGATGATGAACACGATGTAGAGCGCGTACATGCTCGACGCCTTCTCGGTGAACAGCGTCGGCCCTGGGTTCAGCCCTTTCATGTAGAGCACGCCGATCGCGATCGCCGTGATCGTATCGCCGGGAATGCCGAAAAGCAGCGACGGGACCCAGCCCGAGGCGAGGCTCGCATTGTTGCTGGCGCCGGCCTCGATCAGCCCCTCGGGATGGCCGGTGCCGAATTTCTGCGGCTCCTTCGACAGCCGCTTGGACATGGCGTAGCTGATCCAGGCCGCCATGTCGGCACCGGCACCGGGCAGCACGCCGATGATGATGCCGACGATGTTGCCGCGCACCTGCTGGCGCGGATGCTTGCGCGTCAGCTCGATCATGCCCTTGAGGATGCTGCCGAAACGCCGGCGCGGCAGCGGTGGCGGCGCGGGCGTGGTCATGGCGCGCATCACCTCGGCGAGCGCGAACATGCCGACCAGCGCCGGGATCACTTCGATGCCGCCCAAGAGGTCGGAGGAGCCGAAGGTGAAGCGCGGCGTGCCCGCCGGGTTCTCGATGCCGATGCACGAGACGAGCAGGCCGATCAGCATGCTGGCGATCGCCTTGACGGGCGAGGTGCGCGCAACCAGCGTCGCGCACATGAGACCGAGGAAGGCGAGCCAGAAATATTCGTAGGTCGAGAAGCTGAGCGCCACCTCGGCCAGCGGCTCGGCGAGCGCGATCAGCGACAGCGTGCCGATGATGCCGCCCAGCGCGCTGAACCACAGGCAGATGCCGAGCGCCATCTCGGCCTGCCCCTTGCGCGTCATGGCGTAGGCCTCGTCGGTATAGGCGGCCGAGGCCGGCGTGCCGGGAATTCGCAGCAGGCAGCCCGGGATGTCGCCGGAGAAGATCGCCATGGCGGATGCGGCGATGATGGTGGAGACCGCCGCGATCGGCGACAGGTAGAAAGTGACCGGCACCAGAAGCGCGGTCGCCATGGTCGCGGAAAGGCCCGGCAGCGAGCCGACGACGAGGCCGTAGATCGACGCGGCGAGAATGGCGATCAGCACATCCTGCTGGGCCACCATACGAAAGGCTTCGAGCAGCGCGTTCATCGAGCGGCTACCACGGCATGGGCAGCAGCCCGGGTGGCAACGGGACCCGTAGCAGCTTGTAGAAAACGAGATGCACACCGATTGGCGCCAGCAGCGCCAGCGGCAGGGCGAGCTTGATCCGCGCGCCGAGCGTCAGCGCCAAGGTGAAGATCATCACGGCCGCGGTCGGCACGAAGCCGAGCCGCTCGCTGACGAAGACGTAGAAAATCAGCAGCGCCGGTGGCAGCAGTGCCTTCCAGGCGGTGAACATGCCTGGCTTCGTCGCGGGCGCCGACGCGTCGGCATGGGCCGCCAGGTCAGCGGCCGCCTCCTCCTCGAAGACACGACCGGCACCGATGGCGATGAGCGCGCCGCAGATCGCGAGGCCCAACCCAACGACCATGGGGAATACGTTGGGGCCGATCTGCTGGCCCGGCACCGGCGGCAGGCGCGAGCCGCCATAGGCCGCGAGCGCGCCGAGCACGACGAGAAAGATGCCGCTGGTCCTGTCGGAAAGCTTCATGACTGCGCGTGCGCGGGCGGCTCAAGCCGGAAGAGATGCCCGCTGGAAAGATGGCCCGGCCCCGCCTGTGCGGAACCGGGCCGTGTCGATCAGGTCTTGCGCAGTCCGGCGCCGGCCATGGCCTGGCCCATCGACGCGTTGCTGCCGGCCATGAACTTGGCGAAGCCATCGGCATCGCCCCAGCGCACGCCGAAGCCGCGGCTCGCCATGAAGTCCTGATACTCCTTCGAGTCGTAGACCTTCTTGAGCTCGGCCGTCAGCTTGTCGGCGACGTCCTTGGGCATGCCCTTGGGCCCGGCGATGCCGCGCCACGCACCGACCGTGTAGTCGACGCCGATGCCTTCCTTGAGCGTCGGCACGTCCTTGAACTGCGGATTGCGCGCGGGTGCCATGATCGCCAGGCTACGCGCCTTGCCGGCCTCGATGATCGCGCGTGCCTCCGGCACCGAACAGGTGACGATGTCGATACCTCCGCCCGCCAGATCCGTCATCGCCGGCGCGGCTCCGTTTGAGGGCACCCACGCAACGTGATCGGCCTTGAGGCCCATGGCCATCAGCCAACCGATCAGCGCCAGATGCCAGATGCCGCCCTGTCCGGTGCCCGACGCCTTGAGCTTGCCCGGCGGCGACGCCTTGATCGCGTCGGCCAGCTCCTTGATCGTCTTGTAGGGGCTGGCGGAATTCACCTGCACGCCCGGTGGATCCTCGTTGAGCAGCGCCAGCGGCGTGTAGCTGTCGGGCTTGAGCTCGGTCAGCCCCTGCCAATGCATCATGGCGATCTCGACCGTGATCATGCCGATCGTGTAGCCATCGGGCGCGCCGCTGGCGATCGCCTGATGGCCGACCACGCCGGAGCCGCCGGTGCGGTTGATCACGTTGAAGGGCTGCTTGAGGTTGCGCTCGAGGATCGAGGCGACGATGCGCGCCGTCGCGTCGGTGCCGCCGCCCGCGCCCCACGGCACGATCATGGTGACCGGGCGGCTCGGATAGGCCTGCGCCGCCGCCGGGCCGATGCCCAAAGCCGCAGTCGAGCCGGCCGCCGCGGCTGTGCCGAGAAAACCGCGCCTGCTGAAATGTGACATCTCGTTTCCTCCCATGGTTTGAGCGTATTCGCCGTGGTTGTGCGGACGTTAGCATGCGATATGCGCCGACGAGAAGCGCCGACGCCTGCGGCGGGCGGTGTCAGTCCCACTGACCAAATTTTGAGCAGATAGACATTGCCTCACTCTGAGCCTCGGGCGACGCCCGGTTCGCCCTGGTACGAAGGGTGACGACGCCTGGTCAGAGGAAAGTCTCATCCGGCTGTCGATGGACGGGCGGAGACGGCCTCGTCCGTCGACAAGCTCAGGACGAGGCGATGTCTCTAGTCCGCAAAGCGCGGTATCACCTTCTCCCCGATCAACTCGATCGAGCGCATGACCTGCTCGTGGCTGATGTGGCCGGCCTGCAGGAAGAAGTTGAACTGGTCGATGCCCGCCTCGGCCCATTTCTCGACGACACGGCACACCGTGTCGGGATTGCCGCTGACCGACATGGCATCGTCGACCAGCTCGTCATTGGATCGCTTGCCCATCTTATCGTTGATGCCCTTGACGCCGCCCCCCGACACGAAGCGGATGTTGTTGATCTCAGCTTCGTTGTCGCCGTAGTACCAGCGCGCCGCCGCGCAGCCGAGGTCGCGCCCGATGCGGTCATCTTTGTGCACGGCGCCGATGGCGAACACCCCATTCTGATCATTGACCTTACGTGCGACACGCGTCGATGCGTCGCTCGTCCGGACAGCTGCCTTGTAGGCCTGGATGAAGGGCCTGGTCTCCGCCGGTGTGTTGCGCGTGACGCCAATCACGCCGAAGCCTTGCCGACCGGCGTGCTCGTAGGTCTCCAGGTTGGACGCAGCAACCCAGATCGGCGGATGCGGCCGCTGGATCGGCCGGGGCACGACGTAACGCGATGGCAGATCGAAATGCTTGCCCTTGTAGCCGGGAAATTTCTCGTGGTCGTACATCAGCAGCACGGCGTCCAGCGCCTCGCGGCCGACGTCGCGCCCGTCCTCGGTCTTGAAGCCGAGCGCCTCGACCATGTAGGGCGAGGTGCCGCGCCCGGCGCCGAACTCGGCGCGGCCATTGCTCAGCACGTCGAGCGTCGCCACGCGCTCGGCGATGTAGAACGGGTTGTGGCAGGGCATCAGGATCACGCCGAAGCCGAGGCGCAACCGCGTCGTGCGCTGGCTGAGGGCTGCCAGGAACATCTCGGGCGAGGAACAATGGCCGATCTCGATGAAGAAATGCTGCTCGGTCAGCCAGAAATAGGTGAAGCCGGCATGCTCGGCGGCAACCGCCTGGTCGAGCGCATGCCAGAATGCCTTGCGCTCGGTGGTCTCCTCCCAGGGGCGCGGCATCTGGATCTGCGCCATCAGGCCGAATTTCATCGAAGCTCCCCTCGCCGTTCGCGGCACCATGCTAGGCGCGCGGCGGTAGCGCGTCTAAGGCATAAGCTGTATAGGCGATATATCTAAAACTCATAACACTCTCGCGCATCCCGCGCCTCGGGCGAAGCCAGGTCGCCCTGGTACGAAGGATAGGGCGCTTCCGCGACTCGGCCTCGGAACCATGAGCAACATCTCTTGCAACCGTCGTCCTCGCTCTTCGACAGGGGCGAGAATGTTCGGACGCTCTCGACGGGCGCTTCCGGATCGGCCAATCTTCCGCTCTCAATCGCATTCGGGGTTATTGGTCATGTCCAAGATCGACATCAGCAAGGCGGCATCGCTCCAAGGCTCGAGCTATCCTCCGCCCTTCGACAAGGAGTGCCGCGGCCGCACCTCGCATCGGCTCGGCCTCGCCGCCGGGCTCACGCAATTCGGCGTCAACCTCGTGCGGTTGGCACCGGGCGCTTGGTCGAGCCAGCGCCACTGGCACTCTCACGATGACGAGTTCGTCTACGTGATCGAGGGCGAGGTCGTCATGGTCAGCGACGAAGGCGACACGCCGATGCGCGCCGGCGACTGTGCTGGCTTCAAAGGCGGCGTGAAGAACGGCCATACCTTCCAGAACCGCTCGAGCCGCGATGCGGTCATCCTCGCGGTCGGCACGCGCGACGATGCCGACGGCGGCGAGTATCCGGACATCGACCTGGTGTTCAAGCCCGGCCGGTACTCGGGCCAGGGCGGCTATGCGCACAAGGACGGCCGGCCCTACACGAAGCCCTGAGGCTGTGCGGTTGCCGCCGTGCCGCAAACCATGTGATATGCCCTGTCATGTGACGTCACGTCGTGTGACGCTGCCGATCGAATTTCGACCGCCTAGAATTCCAGGGAGACTTCAGCAATGGCTGCCAAGAACAAGATCGCTCTCGTGACGGGTGCCGGTTCCGGCATCGGCCGCGCCTCCGCGGTGGCGCTCGCCAAGGCCGGCTATGATGTGGCGATCGCAGGACGGCGCAAGGACGCGCTGGACGCGACCGAGGGTCAGATCAAGGCGGCCGGAAGGCGCGCGCTCGCCGTGCCGACCGATGTCGGCGATCCCGGCCAGGTCAAGGCGCTGTTCGCCAAGATCAAGGAGACGTTCGGCCGGCTCGACGTGGTGTTCAACAATGCCGGCATGGGCGCGCCCGCGATCCCGATGGAGGATCTGACCTACGAGCAGTGGAAAGCCGTGGTCGATGTCAATCTGACCGGCGTCTTCCTGTGCACCCAGGAAGCGATCAAGATCATGAAAAGCCAGGACCCACGCGGCGGTCGCATCATCAACAACGGCTCGATCTCGGCCCACGCGCCGCGCCCGAACTCCTCGCCTTACACGTCGACCAAGCACGCCATCACGGGGCTCACCAAATCCACCTCGCTCGATTGCCGCAAGTACGACATCGCCTGCGGCCAGATCGATATCGGCAACGCCGCGACGGAGATGACCGAGCGCATGAAGAAGGGCGTGCCCCAGGCGAACGGCACCGTCATGGTCGAGCCGACCATGGACGTGCAGAACGTCGCCAACTCTGTGGTCTTCATGGCCGGTCTGTCGCTCGACGCGAACGTCCAGTTCCTGACCGTGATGGCGACCAAGATGCCGTTCATCGGGCGCGGTTAGCGCTACGGCAGGCGCTTCACGAAACACACGCTGTAGGCGTTGCCGGCGTAGGGCCCCAGGGGCGGGATCCGCCGCCGCCCTGCGCCATGGTAGAGCGCGATCGCCGCGCGGTCGTTGTCGCCGGTTTCCCGCACGAGGCACGCGCGACCACGGCGCACAGCTTCGCGTTCGAGGAACGCCAGCAGGCACCATCGATGCCGCCGCCGCAGCGCCGGCAGCACGAACATGCGCTTGATCTCGCCCACATGCTGATGCGGACGCAGCGCACCGCCGGCGCGATCGCAGGTTCGACGCGGAGTTCGAATTCACCCGCGCGCGGCATCGTCCGATGCCGCGATCACCCGATCGCCGGTCTGCCGGCGCAGCTCCTGGATGCCGGTATCCACGTGGCGCGAGGGGTGCACGCGATTGGTCAGCAGCGTCCACGCGAGACCGCGTCGCCAGTCGATCCACAAGCCCGTGCCGGTGAAGCCGGTATGACCGATCGTTTCGGACGAGCAGGCCATGCCTCCTGACCAGCCCTCGTACCGGCGTTCCCAGCCGAGGGTGCGCGTCGGCCCGTTCGGTTTGCGCAACTCCGCGATGCTGTCAGGCGACAGCGCGCTGCCGTCGAGCAGCGTGCCGGCGAAGTCGAGCACGCCGTCGACCGTGCCGAACAATCCGGCGTGCCCCGCCGCACCGCCCAGCGCATAGGCGTTCTCGTCGTGCACTTCGCCGCGCATGACGCGGCGGCGCCAGGCGCAGCGCTCGGTCGCAGCGCATTGAGTCGGATCCGGCGCGAAAGACAATCCAGCCGAGACCATTTGCGCGCGGATCGAACGCCCGGACAGGCGCTCGATGGCGATGCCGAGCAGGATGAAATTGATGTCGGAGTAGACGGGCGGACCGGCACGCCATTCCCGCTGCAGCACAAAGGCGCGCAAAGTATCCGCATCGTGGCCATAGGTGTAGATCGGCTCGACCGCCGGCAGGTGCGTCTGATGCGCGAGGCATTGCCGGAACGTGAGCTTGCGCTCCGGCGCGTTCGCATCGTACTGGCGCAGATCGGGAACGGCGCGGACGAGCGGATCGTCGAGCGCGATGCGGCCGTGTTCGACCAGCCTCAGGACGGCCGGCGTGGTGAAGATCACCTTGGTCAGCGAGGCGAGGTCGAACCAGGTGTCGCGTGCCAGCTCGGCGCGTGACGGCTCGATCTGCGCGGCACCGGACACGCGCACCGCGCGCGCGCCCGAAGCGGTGACGACGCCGAGAATCGCGCCGGGGACGCGCCCGACGGCAACGGCTTCAAGGGCCGGCGCGAATGCCTGTTCGACGACGGTCTCGACGTTCACGCCGCGCGCCACAGCTCGCCGCCGGTCATAGGCCGCGGCACGCCGGTCGTGGTCGGCAGGCTGAGCGGCAGGCCGCGCACCGAGCGCACCGCCAGGTAGCCGAAGCACTGCGCTTCCAGGAAATCGCCGTTCCAGCCGACCGCCTCGACCGGATCGACCGGAACGTCGAGGCGCGCTGCCAGCAGCCGCATGAAGGTCTTGTTGAAGCGGCCGCCGCCGGTGGCGAGCCAGCGCCGCGGCTTCAGCGGCACGTGATCGAGGGACGCCGCGATCGAGGCGACCGTGAAGGCTGCCAGTGTCGCAGCGCCGTCCGCATCCGACAGCCGGTCGACCGTGCGCGCCAAAGCATGGAAGTGGTTGCGGTCGAGCGACTTGGGCGGGCGCCGCGCGAAGAACGGATCGGCCATCCAGGACGCGAGCATGGCGGCGTCGGCCGTCCCCGAGGCGGCAAGCCGTCCATCTTCGTCATAGGCCTTGCCCGTGCGGCGCAGCACGAAATCGTCGAGCAGCGCCGACGCCGGACCGGTGTCGAAGGCGATCACGTCAGGGCCGTCGATATAGGTGACGTTGGCAACGCCGCCGAGGTTGAGCACCATGACCGGCTGCTCGAGCCCGGCCGCCAGCGCGCGGTGATAGAGCGGCGCGAAAGGCGCACCCTCGCCGCCCGCAGCCACGTCGGCGTGACGGAACCGGTTGACCGTGTCGATGCCGAGCGCCTTGGCCACGCGCGGCCCGAGACCGAGCTGGCGCGTGAAGCGTGTCTCCGGCTTGTGAAAAACGGTCTGGCCATGGAGACCGACGAGGCCGACCTGGTCGCGCGACAGGCCCTGCGTGCGCATGAAATCCGCGATAGCGCCGGCATGGGCGTCGGTCACGGCAAGCTCGAGCTCGTCGAGCGGCTCGGTCTGTGCACGCGACGGATCGGCAAGCAGATCCAGCAGCCGTCGACGCAACCCGGCGTCATATCGGTAAGTGCGGCCCGGACCCGGCCGCACGACGGCCTCGCCATCGGTCGAAACCAAGGACACATCGATGCCATCCATCGAGGTGCCGCTGATCGAGCCGATCGCCGTCGTCAAGCTGCCCTGAACCATGCCTGCTCCACCGCTGCGTCACCCTCTGCCGACTTGCCTTGGACATTACCGCGGGACTACCATTTCCGCCATCGGCGCCGCCGCTCGCCCAGGCGTTCGCTTCTCTCCGGCCCTAAGGAAAGGCATGACAATGATCGGTCCCAAGCTTCGCGCGATCACGCTGGCGGGTGCACTCGCCCTGCCGCTTTCGGCCTCGCTCTCCGCGCAGACACTCGAGCTCGGCGTCGATCAGTCGCCGGTCGGTCTCGATCCGCATATCGTCACGGCATTCGCCTCGTTCATGGTGGTCAACGGCACCATCTACGAGGGACTGACCGCGATCGACAAGGATCTGCGCATCGGGCCGAGCCTCGCCGAATCGTGGACCGTGTCGCCCGACGGCAAGACCTACATTTTCAAGCTGCGCCGCGGCGTCACCTTCCACAACGGGGCCGCGATGGAAGGGGCCGACGTCGCCTCGTCGCTGAAGCGCGTGCTGGCCAAGGAGATCGCCTCGCCGCTGTCGAGCCGGCTCGCGGCAGTCGACGCGATCAATGCACCCGATGCTGCCACGGTCGAAGTCAAGCTCAAGGAGCCGTCGGCGCCGCTGCTGACCTCGCTTGCGACGATTGCGATCGTGCCGCGCGGTTTCGAGACCGACAAGGACAGTCTGCAGAAGCAACCGATCGGCACGGGACCGTTCAAGTTCGGCGAATGGCAACCCAACAGTTTCATCGCGCTGACGCGTCACGACAAGTATTGGCGCCAGGGCATGCCCAAGCTCGCGACCGTCAAGTTCAACATCGTGCCGGAATCGGCAACCCGCCAGGTCGGCATCACCAGCGGGCAATACGCCATGCTGCCCAATATCGATCCGGCGACGGCGCTGCAGCTCAAGGGCCGGCCGAATGTGCAGCTCCAGGAGACGCTCGAGCTCGCCTACACGCTGATCGGACTCAACACCTCCAAGCCGCCCTTCGACGATGCGCGCGTCCGTCAGGCGGTCAATCTCGCGGTCAACCGCCAGGAAATCATCCAGGCGGCATTGTTCGGCTCGGGCGTGCCGGGCGGCCCGCTGTCGCCCGCCCTCAAGGACTGGGCGCTCGACGTCAAGGAGTACCCCTGCTACGCGCACAGCCCGGCCAAGGCGATGGAGCTGCTCAAGGCCGCCGGCCATACCCAGCCGATCGCGGTGACGCTCACCGTGCTGCCGCGCCAGGACGTCAAGGACATCGCCCAGGTCGTCCAGCAGCAGCTCAACAAGGCCGGCTTCAAGGTCGAGTTGAAATCGCCGGAGCTCGGCCAGTTCATCCAGGATTGGCGCAACAGCAATTTCGACATGTTTGCCTCGACCAATGCCGGCAGCCCGGACCCAGATGATTACTTCTTCCGGACCTTCCGCACGGGCGGCGCCACCAACGTGTTCAAGTATTCGAACACGGACATCGACGGCCTGCTCGACCGCGCGCGCGCGGCGACCGACATGGGGCAACGCAAGACGGCCTACGCCCAGGTCCAGAAGACGCTGGCCTGCGAGGGACCGATCGTGCATCTTGCCTACGCGCAGCTCTTCACGGCGCTGCGCAGCAACGTGCAGGGCTTCGATATCATCGCCAACCGCTCGCTGTCCTCCCTCGCGGGCACGTCGCTGCGGTAGCACCATGATTTCCTCCCCCGCGCAAGCGGGGGAGGATCGAGGAGGGGGCCCGAAGGGGTGGAAACGCCGGACCGCAAGGGCCCCCACCCCACCCTCCCCCGCACTGCGTGCGAGGGAGGGATTCGGACGTGACTTGCTGACCCCATGATCCTGCGCCTCGTCTTCGCCCGGGTCGTCGACCTGGTGTTCGTGCTGTTCTGCGTGTCCGTGATCGTGTTCCTGATGATCCGACTGATCCCGGGCGATGCGGTTGCGATCATGCTCGGCGCCAACACGGAGATCACGCCGGAGCGCATGGCCGAGCTGCGCGCGCGCGTCGGCCTCGACAAGCCGATCGTCGTGCAGTACGCGCACTGGATCGGCCCGGCGCTGACCGGCGACTTCGGCCGCTCGCTATGGACCGGGCGGCCCGTGATCGACGAAATCGTGGTGCATGTCTGGCCGACCGTGCAGCTCACGTTTCTCGCGTTGCTGCTTGGCGCCGGGCTTGCCGTGCCGGCCGGCTGCCTGATGGCGCGGCTGCGCGGCCGCTTCGCCGATGTCGCCATGCGCATCGTCACCGTAATCGGCCTGACCGTGCCGAACTTCTGGCTCGGCATCGTCATGATCCTGATGCTCGCGACCCTGGCGCCCACGATCCAGGCGCTCGGCTATGTGCCGTTCGCGCAGGACCCGGCGGGTCATGTCGGTCGGCTCATGCTGCCGGCCGCAGCGCTCGCGCTGCCGATCCTCGCTCATCTCTCGCGCCTGCTGCGCTCGGCCATGCTCGACGAGCTGCAGCAGGACTACATCCGTACCGCGCGCGCCAAAGGCATCGCCGAGAGCGCCGTGGTCTACGTCCACGCGCTGCGCAACGCGCTCATCCCGTTCGTCACCAGCGTCGGCATCCTCACGGGCTACTTGCTCGGCGGCGCGATCGTCATCGAGCAGGTGTTCGCGATCCCCGGCCTCGGCCGCCTGATCCTCGGCGCCATCAGCGAACGCAACTATCCACTGCTGCAGGCGACCATCCTGCTCGTCACTTCGGGCTTCGTGACCGTCAATTTCATCGTCGATCTGCTCTATATGGCGATCGACCCGCGCGTGCGGGCCTGACGTGAAGAAGCTCGCGCGCAACAAGCTGCTCGTCTTCGCGACCGCCATCGTCGTGTTGCAGCTCTTGGTCGCAGCGCTGGCGCCGCTGGTGGCGCCATACGACCCGGTGGCGCAGAACGTGCTGGCGCGGCTGCGTGGACCGAGCACCGGCTACTGGCTCGGCACCGACCAGTTCGGCCGCGACGTGCTGTCCCGCGTCATCCACGGCGCGCGTACCTCTCTTGCGGTCTCGGTCGCCGCGGTCGCCGCCGCCCTCGTCATGGGCGGCGCGCTCGGCCTGCTGGCCGCCTACTATCGCGGCTGGCTCGAGCGCATCGTCATGCGCGTGATGGACGTGCTGTTCGCTTTCCCCGTCCTGCTGCTGGCGATCGGCGTGGTTGCCGTCCTGGGGCCGCGCGCCTCCTCGGCGGCGATCGCCATCGCCATCGTCTACACGCCGATCTTCGCGCGCCTGTTGCGCGGTCCGGCGCTGGTGATCTGCGAGAGCGACTACGTCGTGGCCGCGCGCGCCATCGGCGCGGCCGATTGGCGAATCATCTTCGTTCACATCCTGCCCAACCTCATGAGCGTCGTGCTGGTGCAGACCAGCCTGCTGCTGTCCGCTGCCATCCTGGTCGAGGCGTCGCTGTCCTTCCTCGGTCTCGGGACCCAGCCGCCGACGCCGTCCCTCGGCCTGATGCTGTCGGAGGGGCGCAACTTCCTGATGATCTCGCCGTGGAGCGCGGTCTTCGCCGGCGCGGCGATCCTGCTGCTTGCGTTCGGCCTCAATCTCCTGGGCGACGTGCTGCGCGACACGCTCGACCCGCGACTGCGCGGCAGTCCCTGATCCGCTTGATCATGAAGCTGCGCCCCGCGACGGCGGCGGATGTCCCGGCACTCGCCGCGATCGCGGCCGAGTGCTACCAGGTCACCTTCGTCGATTTCCTCGATCCGATGGCGCTGGCCGGCCGCAACGTCGAGTTCTTCACCAGCTATTTCCCCGACGTGATCGCCCGCGTCCAGGTCGCCGAGCTGGACGGCTCCGTCAAAGGCTTCTCGCAGGTCACCAAGAGTCATCTCGACATGCTGTTCGTGGCGCTCGATGCGCACGGCACGGGTGTCGGCTCGGCACTGCTGCGCGCGGCCGAATCCGCGGGCGTCAACACGCTCGAATGCTTCCGGGACAACCGGACGGCGCGCGATTTCTACGAGCGCCGCGGCTGGCGTCTCGCCCGGTCCTACGAGCGTCCCTTCATCGGCGAGATCCGCGCTTTCGTGCTTTACGAGAAGCGCTGACTCGCGCGCGGCTTTGCGTCGCCAACCAGATGCGCCCGCGCTAACCTCGGTCGGCATGGCCGCTTCCCCAGATAGATCCGAGTTCGACCGGGCGCTGTCTGCTGAGATCATGTCGAGCGAGCAGCTGCGCGTGCGCGTGCTGGTCACCGTGCTCGCCGTTCTGCTCATCGCCAATCAGGCGCTCTTTCTGTTCGGGCCCGAGTTCGTCCGGCAGTTCGCGCGCCGGCCACCGCCGGTGTGGCTGCCGTTCGCCGCAATCGGGCCCTTCGTCCTCTACGAGACCGTCGTGCTGCTGGTTCTGCGCCACCGCGGCGCGCGTGGCCTGGGCATGCCGACGCCGCTGCGCTTCGTCAATGCGACGGTCGAAACCAGCCTGCCCACGGTCATCCTCTGGCTGGCCGCCAAGCATGCCGAACCGGTGACGGTCTTCGGCGCCTGGCCGTCGCTGCTCTACTTCGTCTTTATCGTCGCCGCGACGCTGCGACTCGACCTCGCTCTGCCGGCTTTTACCGGTGCGGTGGCCGCCCTCAGCTACCTCGGTCTCGCCTGGGCCGTCCTTCCGATCGACGCTTCGGCGACGGAGCTGCCGTTGAAGCCGATCTATCACCTGACCAAGGCGGCGATCATGGTCGTCGCCGGCGTGGTCGCCGGTCTCGTCGCCATGCGGCTGCGCCACAAGTTCAACCTTGCCGCCGAGGCGGCCGCCGCGCGCGAGCGCGTAACCAACCTGTTCGGTCAGCACGTCTCGCCTTCCGTGGTCGACCGACTTCTGTCGAGCCCGCCCGATTTCGCAGGCGAGATCCGGCAAGTTTGCGTGATGTTCCTGGACATCCGAAACTTCACCGCCAACGCCCGCACGCGCTCGCCGGACGATGTCGTCACCTTTCTCAATGAAGCCTTCGCCTTCATGATCGACGCGGTCGACCGCCATGGCGGGTTCATCAACAAGTTCCTGGGTGACGGTTTCATGGCGATCTTCGGCGCGCCGCTCGATGACCCGGCGGCCTGCCGCAACGCCGTCGCGGCGGCGCGCGAGATCCTGGCCGAGATCGACCGGCGCGGCCTCGCCGATCGGCCCTGGCCGCTCAAGGTCGGCATCGGGTTGCACGCCGGACCGGCGGTGACCGGAAATATCGGCTCGCCCCGGCGTAAGGAGTTCACGGCCGTCGGCGACACCGTCAACCTCGCCGCACGACTCGAGCAATTGACACGCGAGCGCGAGGCGCAACTGCTCGTGTCGGACGCAGTCATGTCGAAGCTCGCCGCGGACGCCGGTCAAGCCGTCGCGCTGGGCGAGGTGCCGATCAAGGGCTACGCCGGCCCCGTGCGCGTTTGGCGCCTCGCTTAGCTGTACCCTCGCGTCTCTCCAGCCGCTCGATCTCGGCCAGCGCGCGGCGCAAGCTGCCCTTGTGCCGGTCGAGGATCGCCTCGGCCATGTCGCGGTCCGGCCCAAACACCATGATCGAAGCGAGACGCACATCGCCGTCGGCGCGCGCGAGCGCGCGCGCAGCGTCAGACGCCTTGCAGCCCGTGATGAACGCGACCATGACTTCCGCGCGGTGACGCAGCTTGGTGTTGGTCGCATGCATGTTGACCATCATGCCGCGGTAGACCCGGCCGAGCCGGATCATGATCGCCGTGGACAAGAGGTTGAGCACGACCTTCTGCGCCGTGCCGGCCTTCATGCGCGTCGAGCCCGCGATGACCTCGCCGCCCGTTTCGACCAGGATCGGATGCTTGGCGGCCGCCAGCAGCGGCGCATCGGGGTTGTTGGCGACGGCCACCGTGGTCGCGCCCAGCTCGGCCGCGCGCCGGACCGCGGCGACCGTGAAGGGCGTGGTTCCGCTGGCCGCCACGCCGATCACCACATCGCCCTTGCCGACCTTGGCCTCGGCCATGCGGCGCACCGCGGCGCCCTTGTCGTCCTCGGCGCCCTCGGCGCTCATCATCAGCGCGTCGGGGCCGCCGGCCATGGCGAAGACCAACTGTTTGGCGGGCCAGTCGAATGTCGGCGGCAGTTCGGCACCGTCCTGCACGGCGACGCGGCCCGATGTGCCGGCGCCGACATAGACGAGGCGCCCCTGCTCGCCCAAGGTCGCGGCGGCATCGTCGGCCGCCCGCGCGATCGCCGCCAGCACGGGCCGCACCGCAGCGACCGCCGCGAGTTGTCCCTCGTACATCGCCTCCACGGCTTCGAGCGTGGCCCACGCGTCCAGATCGGCGAAGCGCGCGCTGATGTACTCCGTCGCCATGTGCGGCCCCCCGAGGACCGATAGCTTGCTGAACAGCAATTTAGAGCCATTGACCGCGAAGGCAACAGCCGCGATGTTTGCATCCCCGTCGCAGGCCCCCGCCCCTTCGAATTCTCTCCCATCGCATGCGTCACGATCATTCCATCCGGCCCGTGCTGCTCGCCGTGGCCGCGATCGCGCTGCTGACCTGCATGGATGCGCTGGCCAAACATCTGTCGGCCGAGTTTCACACCTTCCAGATCGTCATGCTGCGCTACGCATTCACCGTGGCGTTCATGGTCGTCCTGGTTGCGGTCCAGCGCCCGGGCCTGCCCCGGCGCGACCGGCTTGCCGCCCATGCCGGGCGCGCCGCGCTGTCGGTGGTGACGGCTTCGAGCTTTTTCTACGCCGTCGGCCACCTGCCGCTGGCCGACACCTTCGCGCTGTCCTTCACCGCGCCCTTGTTCATCGCGTTGTTCGGCGCGCTGTTCCTGAAGGAGAAGCTGCGCTGGTCCATCTCGGCGGCGCTGGTCCTGGGCTTCATCGGCATGCTGGTCATCGTCTTCGCCGACACGCGGATCGAGGCCGGGGAGCGCAACACGCTGGCCGTCGCATGCGCACTGATTTCACCGGTCGCCTATGCGCTCGGCATCGTGCTGCTGCGCAGCCAGACCGCCCACGAGCCGACCACCGTCATCGTGTTCGTCCAGTCGATCCTGGTCACGATCTTCGTGTCGCCGCTCGCCGCCTTGGACTTCCGCGCGGCCGACGGAACGGCTCTGGCAACCTTCGCGCTGGCCGGCCTGCTCGGCGGCATCGGCCATCTCGCCCTGGCGGCCGCCCTGGCGCGCACCACGGCGGCGCGCTTCAGCGTTGCGGAGTACACGGGCTTGCTGTGGGCGGCGCTGCTCGGCTATGTGTTCTTTGCCGAGGTGCCCGCGCTCGCGGTTTGGATCGGCGCCGCCCTGATCATCGGTGGCTGCGCGCTGGTCGCGCGCGAGCGCAAGCCGGTCGCACCCGACGTTCCGACTTGAATGGGCCGACCTGATCAGGCCTGTTTCTGGCGCGCGAGCAACAGCGCGCCGGCAACCGCATCGGCCTCGACCGGCTTGAGGCGGCGGCGCACATCGGGTGCCAGCCACGGCTCGATGGCGCTCGACAAGCCGCCGACCAGCGCAATGCGCTCGGCCCCCCGCTCGACAAGCGCACGCACCAGCCCGTCGATCTGCTCTGCCGCCCCCTGAACGATGCGCCGACCGATCGCGTCGCCCTGGTCGGCATGGCGCATGACGAGCGGCGCGAGCACCGCATATTCGGTGGCACTCGCACGGTCCATCCATGCGACGGCCTCCATCGGGTCGTTGCCGAACCTGGCCATGACGTCGACGAGCAGCCTGCTGGACTCGATCCGCCCATCGGCGGCGCGCAAGGCCAGCCGGATCGCGTGCAGACCGAGATCGGCGCCGCTGCCCTCATCGGAGATCGGGAACCCATAGCCGCCGACCCTGATCTCCTTGCCCGCGACGCGCGCAAGGCCGACGCTGCCGGTGCCGACGATGACGATTCCGCCATCGCGCCCGCCATGGGCGCCGATGCAGGCGATCAGTCCGTCGCTCGCGAAGCCGATCGAGGCGAACGGATGAGCCCGCGCCATCAGCTCGGCGAGCGCGCCCTTGCGGCCGATACCGGCGAGCCCGATGCCGGCATGCACGCGCGAGAGCTGCGAGCCATCCAGGCCCGCTTCGGCGAGCGCGGCACGGCACGCGGTCTCGACCGCCGTCATCGCCTGTTCGATACCGAGGCGCGTCGTCGCCGGTCCGGCGATGCCGGCGCCCAGCACCCGGCCCGAGCCATCCTCGAGCCGTGCGCGACAGCCCGTGCCGCCGCCATCGACACCGATGTAGAGAGGTTCCCCCACGTGCCGAGCCTAGGCGACGCGCCTGATATCCGCGCCGCAGCGCACGAGCTTGCGATCGAGCGCCTCGTAGCCGCGGTCGAGGTGATAGACGCGGTTGATCACCGTCTCGCCTTCCGCGACCAGGCCGGCGAGCACGAGGCTGACCGAGGCGCGCAGGTCCGTCGCCATGACCGGCGCGCCCCGGAGCGACTTGACGCCGCGCACCAGGGCCGAGGTGCCCTGCAGCGTGACGTTGGCGCCCAGACGATTGAGCTCGGGCACGTGCATGAAGCGCGTCTCGAACACGGTCTCGCGGATCATCGAGGCACCATCGGCGATCGCCATCAGCGCCATGAACTGCGCCTGCAGATCGGTCGGAAAGCCGGGATAGGGCTCGGTCGTGATGTCGAGCCCGCGCAGCGCGCCGTCGCGCGCCACCATCAGCCCGCGGTCGGTCGGCCAGATGCGCACGCCCGTGCGCTCGAGCGCCTCGCCGACGGCCGCCAGATGCTCGAGCCGCGCGCCGGTCAGCTCGAGATGCCCGCCGGTGATTGCCGCCGCGATGGCATAGGTGCCGGCCTCGATGCGGTCGGGCACGATGTCGTGGCGCGCGGCGCGCAAGGTCCGACCGCCCTGGACCAGAATGCGGTGGCTGCCGGCGCCCTCGATGTGCGCGCCCATAGCGACGAGACAGGAAGCAAGATCGGCGACTTCGGGATCGCGCGCCGCGTTCATGATCTCGGTCTCGCCGCGGGCCAGCGTCGCCGCCATCAGCGCCGTCTCGGTGGCGCCGACCGAGGGCGAGCCCAGCACGATGCGTGCGCCGGTGAGGCCCCCGGGCGCTTTGGCGTTGATGTAGCCGGCGTCGAGATCGATGGTGCCGCCGAGCGTCGCCAGAGCCTTGAGGTGGAGATCGACCGGCCGCGCGCCGATCGCGCAGCCGCCCGGCAGCGAGACGCGGGCCGTACCGAAGCGCGCCAGCAGCGGGCCCAGAACCAGCAAGGTCGCGCGCATGCGTCGAACGATGTCGTAGGGCGCCTCCGCATTTTGCGCGGCGCCGGCATCGAGGGTGACGCTCGACGCTGTCCGCTCGGTCGTGACGCCGTAGTGCCCGAGCAGGGTCAGCATGGTCGCCACGTCGACCACGTCGGGCAGGTTGGCAAGCGTGAGCTTTTCGCCGCTCAGCAGGGCGGCCGCGATCGCCGGCAGCGCGGCGTTCTTGGCGCCGACGATCTGCACGGTGCCTTCAAGCCGGCGCCCGCCGCGAATGAGCAATTTGTCCATGGGTTTTCCCGAACGAGGCGGTGACAGATAAGTGGCTGAAACGTCAGGTTGTCAACTAGAGTAGTCTACACGCTGCCTCGTGGTGAGCTGAGGCGGTACACGAGCATGACTCACGAGTCGGGGATGAATCCTGCCCAAGCCACTGCCATAATCGCCAGCCGCGTGTTCGACGGCGCGATGCTGCACAGCACGCGTGCCGTCCTGGTGCGCGGCGGCGACGTCCTGGGCATCGCCACACCGGCGGACGTTCCCGCAGACTTTCAGCGCGTCGAGCTGCCAAACGACGCTTTGCTGGCCCCGGGCTTCATCGATGTGCAGGTCAACGGCGGCGGCGGCATCCTGCTCAACGACACGCCGACACCCGATGCCATGGCGGCGATCGCGCGCGTTCACCGCCGCTTCGGCACGACCGGCTGCCTGCCGACGCTGATCACGGATCATCCCCAGGCCATGGTTGCCGCCGTCGGAGCGGCGCGGCACGGTGTCGGCAGGCCTGGCGTGCTGGGCGTGCACCTCGAGGGCCCGTTCCTCAATCCCGAGCGCGCCGGCGTCCACCGCAAGGACCTGATCGCGGTGCCGACCATCGCCGATCTCGACGTGCTCAGCGATTTGCGCGGCGTCGGCGCCTCGCAAGTGACATTGGCGCCGGAGCGCGCGCCGGCCGGGTTCATCAACGGCATCGCCAAGCTTGGCGTTCGCATCTCGGCCGGCCACACCAACGCGACCCACGCGCAAATGATGGCAGCCTGCGACGAAGGGCTGACCGGCATCACACATCTCTACAATGCGACCTCGCAGCTGCAGGCGCGCGAGCCGGGCGTGGTTGGCGCGGCACTCGCCGACCGCCGCATCTTCGCCGGCGTGATCTGCGACGGCATCCATGTCGATCCTGTCACGCTGGGCATCACCCACCGCGCCAAGGGTGCGGACCGCGTCATGCTGGTGACCGATGCCATGCCCTCGCTCGGCGCCAACATCGACCGCTTCATGCTCACGGGCATGGAGATCTTCGTGCGCGACGGCAAGCTGACGCGCGGCGACGGCATGCTGGCCGGCGCCCATCTCGACATGGCGAGCGCCGTGCGCAACGCGGTCGAATTCGTCGGCCTGAAGCTGACCGACGCGCTCGCCATGGCCTCGCTGACGCCGGCCAAATTTCTCGGCATCGATGACAAACGCGGCCGGATCGCGCCGGGCTATGCGGCGGATCTGGTCGCGCTCGACGGCAAGCTCGGCGTCATTGGTACGTGGATCGCGGGAGGCTACGCGGCAGCGACCTGACTACGCCGGCTTGAACACCGGATCGATGGTGACGTCGATCAGCACGGGCGCATTGCCGGCCAACCCCTTTTTCACCAGGTCGACCGCCTCGGCGACCGTGCGGGCGCGCTCGGCGGCGATGCCCAGCGAGCGCGCGAGGCCGACGAAATCGATCGGCGGGTCGATGATGTCCATGGCGACATAGCGGTCGGTCTGCGCCGCATGGCCGCGCAGCGCATTCACGCGCTGCTTGAGGATGCGGTAGGACGCGTTGTTGAGGATGACGAAGACGACGGCGATGCGCTCATGGGCCGCAGTCCACAGGGCCTGGCAGGTGTACATGGCGCTGCCGTCGCCGATGAGCGCGAGTACCGGCCGGTCGGGTAGTGCCAGTTTGACTCCGATCGCCGCCGGCAGGCCCCAGCCGATGCCACCGCCGCGCAGGCCATAGAAGCTCTGCGCATCGTCGCTGCGCACCAGAAGGCGCAAGCCCGGAATCGATGAAATCGCCTCCTCGATCACCGCCGTGTCGGGCGGCAGTATCGAACCAACCGCCTCGAGCAGCGCCAGGGCCTGCACAGGCGTTTTCGTCGCCTCGGAGCGTGCCTTGGCCCGCAAGGCTTCGCGTTCGGCGAGCAGCGCGCGACTTGCCGCTTCGAGCCGCGCCTCGGCGCGCGCCTTCGCCGCCCTGTCCATGCGACCACGGACACCGGAAATCAGATCGGGCAGCGTCGCCTTTGGATCGCCGAGGATCGCGACCTGCGCTGGATGGTTCTTACCAAGCTCCCACGGGTCGACGTCGATGTGAATGACCTTGAGCTCGGGCGGCATCGGCTCGACGTCGGCGGGCAGCGACAGCGCGAACAAATCGGCGCCGACCGAAAGGAGCACGTCGTGCTCGCCGAGGATCTTGCGGATCGCCGTCTGCGCCCGCGCGATCGCGCCCTTGAAGAGCGGATGCGATGACGGAAAGGACGCCGTGTTGGCGATCGCCTCGGGATAGACGGGCGCGCCAAGCAGCTCGGCGAGCTCGACCAGCTCGGCGAGCGCGCGTGAATGGGCGACCGCATCACCTGCCATGATCAGAGGACGCTCGGCGCCTGCCAGCAGCGCGGCGGCCGCCTCGATGGCACTCGCATCGCCGCGCAATCCGCCAGCGACGCGTGTCGGTGCGGAGAGATCGAGGTCTGCTGTCTCCTGGAGGATGTCCGCCGGCAGCGACAGGAAAACCGGACCGGTCGGCGGCGCCAGTGCCGTCTTGGCGGCACGATGGATGATGCGCGGCAGATCGGACAGCCGGTGCACCTCGGCCGACCATTTGACCAGCGGCCGCGCGATCGGCGGCAGGTCGGCGTAGAGGATCGGCTCCGTCACATTGAAGCCGTGATCGTGCTGGCCTGCGGTGACCAGGATCGGCGAGGCCGCCTTCTGCGCGTCATAGAGCATGCCCATCGCGTTGCCGAGGCCGGGCGCCACATGCAGATTGACCGAGACCAGTTTGCGCGACGCCTGGGCATAGCCATCGGCCATGGCCATGACGGCGGCCTCCTGGAGGCCGAGCACGTAGCGCAGACCGTCTTCGACGGCGAGTGCGTCCATCAGCGGCAGCTCGGTCGTGCCGGGATTGCCGAACATGATCTCCACGCCTTCCTGCTTGAGCAGCTCGAGAAAGGCGCGCTTTCCGGATATTGAGGGCACGAGAGAGCTCCAACCAACGAAACTCCCTCCCTCGCGCGAAAGCGCGGAGGAGGGTCGGGGTGGGGGCCCATGTGGCGAGCGTTGGCCGCTGCGGGCCCCCACCCTAACCCTCCCCCACCTCCGGTGAGGGAGGGAAAGAATGAACGACTATCCGAGCAACTGCCCGCCGTCGACCGAGATCGTCTGCGCGGTGACCCAGCTTGCCGCGGGCGACGCCAGAAACATGGCAACGCTTGCCACCTCTTCGGGCCGGCCGAGCCGGCTGAACGGGATGCGCTTCAGCACGTTGTCGTAGAGCGGGTCCTTGCTGAGGCGGCGCCGCTCCCAACCACCACCAGGAAACTCGATCGAGCCCGGTGCAATGCAATTGACGCGGATGCCCTTGGGCGCGAGCAGCAACGCCTGGGTCTGGGTGTACTCGAAGAGCGCCGCCTTGACCGCGCCATAGGGCGGCGTGCGGCCGGAGGGGCGAAAGCCCGAGATCGAGGAGATGTTGATGATCGAGGCGCCCGCGTTCTTGACGAGGAAGGGTTCGGCCGCGTGCGACGCGCGCACGGTCGCCATCAGGTCGACGGCAACGCTCGCGGCCCAGCCGGCCTCGTCGTCGGTGACGCCGAAGCCCGACGCGTTGTTGACGAGGACGTCAATGCCGCCGAGAGCCGCGGCCGCCTCGGCGATATAGCGCGTGACCACGGCACCATCGGCGAGATCGGCGACGGCAGCGTGCGCCGTGCCCCTATGGGCGGCGATCTCGGCACGCGTCGCCTCGAGCGTGTCGGCCTTGCGCGCGCAGATCGACACGGCGGCCCCGGCCTCGGCAAAGCCCAATGCAATCGAACGCCCGATGCCGCGGCTGCCACCGGTGACGATGACGCGCTTTCCCTTGAAATCGAACTTCATGACGCCTCCAGACCTGCGCCGAAAACGGCACAGCCTAGACGAGGCGCCTCAGTGGGAACAGGAGAGAAATTTCAGATTTGCGGCCCGGTAGTGAGCCCGCGCATCGCGGCTGCGCGGCGGGCGATGCCGCGAACTACTGCGCGATGTTGACGTAGCCGCGCTCGATGATGCGCTGGGTCGCCTCGAAGGAGGCAAGCAGCTCCTCATAGGTGAGACGCAGGACGCGCAAGCGATCGAGTTCCGTGCTCGTCGCCACATGATCCTTGGCCGTGACGTCGAGACCACATTTGACGTAGCGGGCGCGCGCCTCGGCGACCCGGACTGCAAACCGGATGAAGCTGTCGCGGTCGAGATCGGGAATCTCGCGATGGATGACCTCGCGATTGGAATTGAAGATCGTCAGCTCGACCTGCTCGAGAAACTGCTTCAGCTGCCGTTGCGCGTTGCGATCGAGCAAATCCTTGGACACGAAATGATCGACCTTCTGAGTCACGACGTGCGCAGCAAGCTTCGACATGGTTTTGGCTCCAACGCCCAGGAAATTCGCGGACCGGCGACGACGCACCCATGGATGCCGGGGCCAGCATGGCGCCACTTATAGCCTGTGGATTACTAAGAATTCGTAAATGGACTCCGCACGTTGGCAGCCGGCTTGATCAGCTGGCTGCAACATCCCAAGATCCCCGACGCCGCCCACTTGTTCCCGATCGGACAATCCGTGACCGACATCAACGAGACCCACGATCCTCACCTGCGGTCCTGGGTCGCCGGCGCCACTGTCAACGCCGGAGTAAAAATGCATCGGCTGGCCGGAGTAAAAATGCATCACGGCTGACGGCAGGAAGGCCCCCCGCGGGGGGCCTTCCTGCGCCCTCGTTTATTCCTCGGATGGACTGTCGGGTAGGTCGGTGGCCCGTTTGGCGCGCTGGCGGCGCCTGCTCTGCTTGAGGCGGTAGCTGTCGCCGTTCATCTCCAGGATGTGGACGTGGTGGGTCAGCCGGTCGAGCAGCGCGCCGGTCAGCCGCTCGGAGGCGAACACGCCGGTCCACTCGTCGAACGGCAGATTGGAGGTGACAA